>JAEEGL012826995.1_pt1 | contig 13167 bp, 11 predicted proteins | sample 9134231 | NCBI WGS metagenome assembly JAEEGL01 (sample SAMN16246548, study PRJNA631951) | gut metagenome | biome: gut microbiome; feature: rumen; material: fiber-attached | host: Bos | place: Iran: Karaj | collected 2018-10
AACCAGCTTAAATGCAACAAGTTGTCCCGTAACCGTAGAACCTACCGATGCTCCTATTGTAACAGACATTGCCTGGAAAAAAGTCATTACACCTGCACTTGTAAGCGTAATTTGTAAAAGTAATGTCGCGGTACTTGACTGATTTATACCGGTAACAATAAATCCGGTAAAAAAACCTTTCAATCTTGTGCTTGTAAATCTTGTAAGGATTGCTCTTATATTTTGACCCGCAATTTCCTGGAATGCGGAATTAACTTTAAACATACCGAAAAGAAGCAGTGCCGCACCGCCCAACATTGTTGCAATCATCAACAAAATCCAATATTTACTTAAAACGGAAATCGTAAAATAAACAGGTTCTGCCAATACATCAACATTTACTATAACTATTACTTTATCTTCAGCTTTTTTATCTATAAAAACTTTAGATTTGGCAAAACCGTTTTCATCGGTAAGGATGGTTTCTTCTTGAACAGAATTATTATTTGATATTTGTTTTGTCGGGAAATAACCGTCTGCTACGATAAAATCAACTTTTATATTAGGAACGGGATTATTATTTTTGTCCGTTAAACGAACAACCAAACTGTCTTTTATTTCCGTTCCTCTTACCGCAAGCTGTTTATCCCCGGAAATTTTCTCTAAAGAAAAATCCTGTCCGAAACAAACACAAGGGAAAAGCATTAAAATCAGGAAAAATATTATATTTGTTAATTTCATTTTTTTAATGTGTTTTCATTAAAAGAATTCGGCAACAAACTTGATATTTTTACTATTTTAAATTTATCTTTATCTGTATTATAAATAACATCTGCTGTTTTTGAAAATTCCAGTATAACTTGTCTGCATGCACCGCACGGAGTAACATTACCTTTTTTGGAATATACAGCAATCGCTTTTAGTTTTTTACAACCGTTGGAAATCGCAGTAAATATTGCGGTTCTTTCAGCACACATACTTAACCCGTAAGAAACATTTTCAATATTTGTTCCGCAAAAAACTTTATTGTCTTCACACAAAACAGCAGCGCCTACTTTGAATTTCGAATAAGGACTATACGAATTTTCCGATATTTGTTTAGCATAGTCTAATAATTGTTTGTATGCCTGTTTTTTATTCATAATCTTATTATTCCGAATTATTTCTTAAAATATTTATCCAATAATAAGCTTAATGATTTATATGCAGGAGCTTTCGTTACTGTTTCCGGAGCGGACTGAACCGCATATTTTAATGCATGTTGGCATTCGCATTTAATTTCTCTTTGTGCCATTTTAGGTATTAAAAATTTAATTAATTTTTTACAGGTATTTGCATTTGCTTCCATTACTTCCAAAACTTTTTCCACACCTACTTCATCACCTAATTTCCATACATCATAGTCGGTAACCAACGATATATTCGCATAACAAATTTCAGCTTCCCTTGCAAGTTTAGCTTCCGGAATAGCCGTCATACCTACAACGGAAAAACCGTTTGTTCTGTTTACTTTTGATTCTGCTCTTGTAGAAAATTGCGGGCCTTCGATACAAACATATGTAGTATTACTGAAATGGTGTTCAATTCCAAGCTCTGTAACGGCTTTATGAACAATATCTCTTAAATCGTTACAAAACGGATCAGCAAAACCTATATGTGCAACTATACCGTTCCCGAAAAAAGTATTTACTCTGTTTTTTGTTCTGTCAAAAATTTGTTCGGGAATAACAAAATCTTTAGGTTTTATATTTTCTTGTAAAGAACCTACTGCAGTTAAAGCTATAATTTGTTCAACTCCCAACGATTTTAAAGCATAAATATTTGCTCTTACATTTATTTCGGAAGGTAAAATCGTATGACCTTTACCGTGTCTCGGTAAAAATGCAACTCTAACATCGTCAACAGTACCTATTGTTATCGGAGCCGATGGTTTACCGAACGGAGTATCTATATCAAATTCTTTTACATTTTCTATACCGCTTATTTCACTTATCCCGCTACCGCCTATTACCGCAATTTTTACAGGTTCAATTTGCTTTGCCATTTTGCCTCCTAATTTAATTTATACTAAAATTTTAGTGTATACCGTTAAAAACTTCAATATTTTCTAAACAATTTTCACATCCAATAGTATAAGCTGAACATTTTCTCTGTTTAAATCCATATTAAACAAAATGTCGAATCTGTCTTTATAACCGAAGTCATCAATATATTTTGCCGCTCCCCAAAAAACAGCCGGAACGCTTATTCCGTCTTTACAAATCTTCAATCTTAAATGTTCCTGAGTCTGTCCTATAATAGAAATTTCTTCAAAACTGACGTTTTTTAATAAAAATATCGGTGTGGTGTTTGAAGCACCAAACGGTTCCATCACTAATAAATCATTATATGTTCTTCTGTTTATATCGGTAATTTTAAGTTCACAATCTATATTAATTTTTTTTGCCACCATTTCGGTAGAAATAGAATCTTTAGCTATTTGTTTTATTCTGTTTCTGAATTCGTTTATTTTATCTGTCTGAATTGTAAGTCCTGCCGCTTGATTATGTCCGCCGAATTTAACAAGCAAATCTTTTGTTTTATCAAGTGCTGCAACGATATCAAAACCGTCTATCGATCTGCAAGCTCCGGTAGCTTCTCCTTTTTGTTTATCTTCTATAAACAAGATAACGGGTTTACCATACAATTTCACCATTTGCGAAGCAACGATCCCCGTAACACCGTGCGATAAACCTGCTGCAGATACAACAAGGATATTATCTTTATCGGTATCACATTGTTGCTTCAACAAAATATTAAATTGTTTTATATTTTCATTTTGAAGTTCTTTCCTGTCGCTGTTAAGTTTCTTTAGTTCCACGAAGAAATCATTTGCACTGTATTTGTCATCGGCAAGAATAAGATTTGCCGCGACAGATGCTTTGCCCATTCTTCCTGCAGCATTTAAAATCGGGGCAACATTCCAAGATATTGTTTTTGACGAAATCTTTTTATCTTTTAAATATTCATCAAATATAAAACCAAGACCAAACCTTTTGGAATAATCTTTATTTAATATCGATAAACCGTATTTAACTAAAATTCTGTTTTCACTTGTAAGAGGAACTATATCGGCTATGGAACCTAATGCAACCAAATCAATATTGTTTTCAAGAAATTCAAGCATTCTTCCGTCATTTTCAAATTCTTTTTTTCTGTATTTATTTAACAATTCGTAAGCTAACTCTTTTATATCACCTTTTTTATCCGTCTCAAACAAATCTATTGTCTTATTTTCAACATCGGTAAACGATGCGGAATTGTTTGTAACTATTTTCTCGTAAGAGGATAAATCAACATCCGCTAAATTTAAATTTTCTTCTTTTATAACAATATCATTTACAATAGTTATCAAATATGCTTTATCGTCTTCAATAGCCAACACCGCAATTTTTTTATCAAAATATTTCCCGTAAGTTTGCATCAATGCCTGAGATACTTTAAAAGAAACGCCGCACCCCGCAAGATCTTTAAACGGATAGGTACATGTTTCCGTTTTAGCATCAACAATACAATATGCTTTCGGTAATCCGTCTTGCGGTGGTTCATGATGGTCGGTAACTATAACTTCAATTCCTAAACTGTTAGCATAATCTATTTCGGAAACCGCGGATATTCCGCAATCCACGGTTATTATAAGATTTACCCCTTCGGCTTTATATTTATCCAACACATTACAAGATAAACCGTAACCTTCATCCGAAGGAATATACCAAACAACATTTCCGCCTAAAGTAAAAATAGTGTTATACAAAACAGTTAACGACGTAATACCATCTACATCTCTGTCGGCATAAATAAGAATTTTTTCCTGATTTTCTATGGATTTTTTTATCCTTGACACTGCCTTATACATATCATTAAAGAGAAAAGGATTAAATAAATTCTCTTTTTTAGGACAAATAAAATCATTTATATCCTTAACGGTATTATAACCTCTGGATAATAAAATTTTTAAAGTGATTTCAGGTAAATCCAACTGTTTTTGTAAACAAGACAAAACATTTTTATCTACATCTTGAAGTATCCATTTGTTCTTTTGCAAAGTCTCTCCTTTTAATTTACTATATATTTTATTAATTTACTTATTTCTTGTTTTTCATTGTTTATGGTGTAAGACGAATTCAAAATTTCTATAACATTATTTATATCTTTTTTATTATGATGCAATTCAAATAAGATATCGTTTTTATTAACAAAATCACCCGATTTTTTATGAATAATTATACCGCTTACCGGGTCTATTTTATCATCGACTTTTATTCTCCCCGCACCTAATAAACAGGAAGCTATTCCTATATTTCTGGTTTTTGAAAATTTTAAATAACCTTCTTCCTTTGATTTCACATAACAAACATTTTTTGCTTTTCCGAAAACAGAATAGTCATCTACAACTTTCGGATTTCCCTTTTGCAACTCTATCATTTTTATAAATTTATCTAATGCCTGTCCGGAAACAATTTTATCTTTTGCTGTTTTTTGTGCTTTTTCAAATGTTTTTGCTAAACCTACTTGCAAAATAGTAAAAGCAGCCAAATCTGTACTTAACCGAACAAAATCGTTATTTATATTATTTTTTAATGCTTCTATTGTTTGAATAACTTCCAAACTGTTGCCTACAGCATTACCCAACGGTTCATTCATATCGGTAATAACGGCCGTCATTTTTCTTCCGAACTGTTTTCCGACATTAACCATTTTTTCTGCCAACAATTTCGACTGTTCATAATCTTGTATAAAAGCAGCATCTCCTGTTTTTACATCTAACAATATATTTTGTGCACCTTCGGCAATTTTCTTAGACATTATACTCGAACATATTAACGGTATTGATTCCACCGTAGCTGTCACATCTCTAAGTGCATACATTTTTTTATCAACAGGTGCTACTTCTTTTGTTTGCCCTATCATCGCAAATTTATTTTTTTTCAACACCGAAAAAAATTCTTTAATATTAAGATTTACATTAAATCCGGGAATAGATTCCAACTTATCAAGTGTTCCGCCCGTATGTCCCAACGCTCTTCCGGACATCATAGGAACATAAATATCACAACTTGCAAGTATAGGAGCAATAAGTAAAGATGTCCCGTCACCTACTCCGCCCGTGGAATGTTTATCCGCTGTCGGTCCGTCTAAAAATTTCAAATCTAAAATTTCTCCGGAATTTGCCATTTCATTTGTAAGATAAAAAGTTTCCTGATCATCGAGACTCTTAAAATATATTGCCATCAAAAAAGCAGACATCTGATAGTCTGCGATTGAATGCTCACAATATCCTTGTATCATAAAAGATATTTCATCTTTAGATAATTTTTGTCCGTTTCTTTTTTTGTAAATTATATCATAAGCTCTCATTAAATTTCCTTCACGAAATTTTTTATTATTTTTTCAATTGAAACCGCTGCCTTTTTACCTGCCTGCAAAACTTCTTTATGCGTTAAAGTATTTTTTGAAAGACCGCTTGCTTTGTTTGAAACATAAGTCAAAGCCGTAACTTTCATATTCATTTGATTTGCAACTATAGATTCCGGAACCAACGACATTCCCACAACATCCCCGCCCAACTTTCCGTAAGCATTAATTTCTGCGGGAGTTTCATAAGAAGGTCCGCTGACCGCAAAATATATTCCTTCATGAATTTTTATTTTATTGTTTTTTGCAAACCTTAATATTTGTTTTATTATATTTTTATCATATATACTTGTCATATCGGGAAATCTGTTACCGAATTCATTATAATGTTTTCCTATTAAAGGATTATCGCACATAAAATTTATATGATCTTTTATAACAACAATATCTCCAATATTATATTTTTTATTTATTGCTCCGACAGCACAAGTTATAACCAAATTTTCTATACCTAAAGATTTCATTACTCTTATAGGATAGGAAATATCTTGCATGGTATATCCTTCATAATAATGAACTCTGCCATTGAACAAAACAACATCAGTATCTTTTATTTTTCCTAATACCAATTCTCCCGTATGTCCTTCAACCGTGGATTGTTTAAAATACGGTATTTGTGAATACGGTATAACTTTTTTTTGTTCTATTATATCCTTTATATTGGAAAGGCCGGAACCGCAAATTATTGCTGTTTTCGGATTTGTTTTACATTTTCTCTCAATATACTTTTTAGATTCTTTTATTTTTTGTAAAACATTTTTTTCTTTCATAATATTTCGTCCTTAAAACTTGTTCCGTTTTTCATAGGTTCAATTTCAAAAATATCGGCTATTGTCTGAGCAACATCCGACAAAGATTTTCTTATTCCCAAATTTACATTTTGTTTTATAGAAGGACTATATACTAAAAGAGGGACATATTCTCTTGTATGATCGGTATGTTTCGTGTATGTAGGATCACACCCGTGATCTGCCGTAATTATTAACAAATCGTTTTCACTCATTGCTTCCATTATATTAGGTAAATGTCTGTCAAAGAATTTTAATCCTTGAGCATAAGCATCAACATTTCTTCTGTGTCCCCAAAGCATATCGAAATCAACTAAATTAGTAAAAATTAATTGTTTACAAAACGGATTATCGTTAGGAACAAATGATTCTATACCGTCTCTTGTAAAAATTCTTTTCTTGGGAACAACTATAGAATTAATGGTTTCGTCTATTCCCGATGAATTTCCCATAGTATGGTAACGGACATCTATTCCTCTTTTATTAAAAATATCTTCTATTTTCCCTATGGCAGTAACAATTCCGTCGATATTTGTTATTTTATCTAATATAGTTTGCCCCGTAGGAGATAACGAGAAATCTCTTCTGTTCGGCGTTCTTATAAAAGATCCGTCAGGTTCTTTTATAAAAGGTCTTGCTATTACTCTGCCTACGGCATGTTCACCTACCAACATTTTCCTTGCAATTTCACAAATTTCATATAATTTCGGAACACCGAATATTTTAGGGTTTTGACTTGCTGCAATTTGAAAAACGGAATCTGCCGATGTATAAACTATAGGATAACCGGTCTTATAATGTTCTTCACCTAATCTTTGAATTATTTCTGTTCCGGAAGCAACACAATTACCCAAAACTTTTGTGCCTATTTGTTTTTCGAATTCTTCTATCAATTCTTTTGGAAATCCGTTAGGATATGTAGGAAAGGGTTTATCTAAAACTATACCTGAAAGTTCCCAATGTCCCGCAGTGGTATCTTTTGCGGGAGAAAGAGTTGCCATTTTACCGTAACAGCCTATTATTTCTTTCGGTTTGTGTCCGTATGGCGAAGGAACAATATTATATAAACCGAGCTTTCCCATATTTTCAAGAACAAAGTCTTCATCCATTTGTTCAAAAATATGACCTAATGTATTTGCTCCGGCATCATTATATTTAGCGGCATCCGGTAATTCACCTGCACCGACGCTGTCCAATACAATAAGTATTACTCTGTTTATATCCGACATTGCCCCTCCTAAATTAAATTTTATCGGCTGAGCTAACTCGTCTTTCTTTAAATAATTTTATTATTTTCTTTTTAATACTTTTTTTACTGCAGCTACTATATTAATATCTTTTAAGCCGTACTTAACAATTAAGTCTGCCGGTTTTCCCGATTCTCCGAATGTGTCGTTAACTCCCACAAATTCCATAGGAACCGGACTATTTGCGACAACAACTTCCGCAACGGCACTTCCGAAACCGCCGAATATTTGATGTTCTTCGGCTGTCACAATCGCGCCGCAATCTTTTGCAGCATCTATTATTGCTTGTTTATCTATAGGTTTTATTGTGTGTATATTTAAAACTCTTGCTTTTATACCTTCTTTTTCCAAGAGCTCTGCAGCCATTAAAGATTCATAAACCATTGAACCGCAAGCCATAATACAAACATCATTACCTTCTTTCATTTTTATGGCCTTACCTATTTCAAAAGGAGTTTCGTCTTCGGTTATTATAGGAACATTTTCTCTGCCGTATCTTATATATACAGGGCCGTTATGGTCTGCGGCAACAATCGTTGCTTTTCTTGTTTCAACTAAATCACAAGGAACAAGAACAGTCATATTGGGTAAACATCTCATTATGGATATTTCTTCCAATGCCTGATGTGTTGCACCATCCGGACCAACCATAAGTCCGGAATGAGAACCGCCTATTTTAACATTCAAATTAGAATAACAAATTGTAGTTCTTATTTGTTCCCATGGCCTGCCGGAAGCAAAAACTCCGTAAGTAGATACAAACGGTATAAAACCTGCAACAGCAAGTCCTGCTGCCATTCCCAACATATTTGTTTCCGCTATACCTACATTAGCAAACCTTTCCGGAAATTCTTTTTGAAATCCGTTTATTGCAACGGATGAAACAGTATCTGCTCCGAGAACAAATATTTTATCGTTCTTTTTCCCTAATTCAACTAATCCTTCTCCAAAACCGAACCTTGTAGCTTTATTACCAAAAACTTTTACCATAATTTATATCCCTATTTTTATTATTTTAAACTTTTATCTATTTCTTTAAGCGCTTGTTCCAATTGATCTTGATTTGGTGCTTTTCCGTGCCAATCGGCAACATTTTCCATAAAAGAAACACCTTTACCTTTTATTGTTTTTGCTATTATAACTGTCGGTTTTCCTTTACATTGTTTTGCCTTTATATAAGCATCATCAACTTCTTTCAAATTATGTCCGTCTATTTCTATTACATTCCATCCGAAAGATTTATATTTATCGGTTATAGGATTAATATTCAATATATCTTCCACTTTACCGTCTATCTGTAAACCGTTGCAATCAACAATGGCACATAAATTATCGAGTTTAAAATGCGGTGCACACATAACAGCTTCCCAAATAGAACCTTCTTGTTGTTCTCCGTCTCCCATAAGAACATATACTCTGTTATTTTGCTTTAAAGTTTTCATACCTTTTGCAATACCTACGGCAATCGAAAGGCCATATCCTAAAGAACCGGTAGAAATTTCTATACCCGGTATATGTTTATCCATTGCAGGATGGCCTTGCAAACGGCTGCCTATTTTTCTTAATGTATCCAATTCTTCATTCGGAATACAACCTATTTGAGAAAGAACGGCATATAAAACGGGGCAAACATGACCTTTTGACAAAACAAAGTAATCTCTGTCTTTGTTTTGACAATTGTCTTTATTAAAATTCATGTGATTAATATATAAATCAACTAATAATTCTACGGCAGATAAGCTTCCTCCGGGATGTCCGGAACCTGCTTTTTGCAACATCTTAAGTATTTCCTTTCTAACAGATGCTGATATAACTCTTAAATCAGCTATTTCCATTTGCTTCCCCCATTTTTATATTCTTTATTTTTAATTTATTATATAAGTTCATTTTATCTATTATACCATAAATAATAATAGATATATGCTCTAATATTCTTATATCGGAAAAATCGAAATCCGAATTTTTCTTATTAATTGCAACAACTATTGCTATTACTTTATTTTCATGCTTTATAGGTAAAAATGCCGCGGATTTTAATTTAACACTGTCACTTATAAAATTTCTGGAATAATTACTTAAATCAAAATCATTATTTAAAATAACATTTTCCCCGCTGTTTATTACATCATTATAGATTGTACCTTTTTTGTTAGAAATTTTTAAGTCTTCTTTTAAACCAAAAGAACCTTTTATGGAAAACAACATATTTTTTTCTTCGTCATATCTGAAAACGCCTAAGTTTTCCACATCTAAAATTTCTTTCGATTTTGACACAATGTATTCCATACATTCATTAATATTTGTTTTTGTTGCCGAATATAATGCAATATCGGAAACATTTCTTATATCCTGTATTTTTTTTATAAGAATATTATTTGTTTCCATAAGTTCTTTAGATGCCGTTTCCACTTCTATTTCCAATTTTCTGTTTGTTTCTTTTATTTCCTGATAATCTTTTATTCTGTTTATAAGTGCAACCAAATATTTTGACACACTGTTTATTATATCTATATTATCCGCATTAAAAGAATTTTCTGTTTTACTTAAAACAACAAAAACACCCGTACATTTTTTATTTTCATCTATAAGAGGAATCGTCATTAACGAACCGATACTGTCATTACTTAACTCTCCCAAGTTTTCTTTTACTATTTTAACAGTCTCGTTTATAACAATTTCCGTTGTTTCGGAATATGTTCTCCAAATATAATTATTATCGTTTTGAGATATAAAAGTAATATTGTTATTTAACAATCCGTTTTTTGCAAACACTTTAAGTTGTCCGCTTTCATCCGGTATAAATAATGCACACATTGAATCTTTTATTCTTTTTTGAACTACATTAAAAACAACATGTATCGAGTTAACGAGTTCCAAATCGGAACTTATAATACTTGTTGCGGAAAACAACAAATTCATAGTTGTATTTATATCGAAAACTTTATTGTGCAACTTTTTCAAATCCACAAAAATATTTTTCCATATTCCGTAATCTGCAGTTTCATCAATGGTTACTTCTTTATTCGAAACAATATTATTTATCATTATTTTTATTTGTTTAAAAGGATCAAATATATATTTCCTTATATAAACATATGCAACAAAAATAAATGCAACCAATAAAAATATAACCGACAACAAAAATATTGTGATATTTAAGTTGCTGGACAAGATTTTGGAAAACAATGTATATGAAGGCCAAACTTCTACCCAACCGACAACATTTTTTTCATTTTTTATAGGATAAGAAAGCTTTAAAGCCGATAAAAAAATAGAATTTATTTTTGGTTTGTCGGTAGAATTTTCTTCTTTGTTTTTTATCAACAAATAACCTACATATTCATTTTTTTCAAGTTCGGAAATAAATTTTTTTGTTTTATCTACCGCAAAATTTTTAGTAACTATTTCCGATAACATTTGTTTGGACTCATCTATCATAGGATAAATAGTTTTTTTCAATTCGTTATCGAAAAAAACATACACAAACAAAAGCCAAACAAAAAGAAAAAACAAACTTAAAAAGAATATTATGGTTATATGTTTTATTATTGTTTTATTCATTTTCATCATCTATTAACTGCAAAGATTTAGATGTTCCGAGTCTGCTGGCACCGGCAACGATTAACATTTCCGCCTGTTTATAATTTGATATTCCGCCCGAAGCTTTTATTTTCACATTATTTTTCAATATTTTCTTAAAGAATTTAATATCTTCGACAGTTGCACCCGATGGTGCAAATCCCGTAGATGTTTTTAAAAAATCAACACCGTTATTTATAATTATCTTAGCAATTTTTTCTTTTTCTTCTTCATTCAAATATGCCGTTTCAACTATTATCTTTAAAATTTTGTTTAAAGTTGTTTTCCTGAGTAACGCAATTTCTTTTTCCACATAATTAAAATCTTTCGATTTTAAAGCGGATATATTTATAACGGCATCTATTTCATCCGCTCCGTTTCTTATTGCCTGTTTTGCTTCTATAAGTTTACCTATACAACTGTTATAACCTAACGGGAAGCCTATTACGGTACACACTTTCACATCGGTATTACTTAAAGCTTTCTTACAACTTTCAACCATAAAAGGCGGTACACATACGGAACAAAATCTGTTTTCGACAGCTTGTTCGCACAACAATTTAAAATCTTTATATGTTGCATTGGGTTTTAATAATGTATGATCTATAATTGATGCTATATTTACCATGAATATTTTACCTTATATGTAACTTTCTTCTCGGACTTTGCCGGAACATCTACTTCAAAAACCGCGGTATTTGCATCTTTCTTTTCAAACTTTTGAGAATTTGATGTTATCTTCCAATTAGACCAACCGTAAAATGTTTCTATAACATCAACTTTTACAGCTTCCGCTTTAGCATTCTTTACAACGATTTCATAACTTTCTTCCGATTGTTTTGCGGAATTATTACTTGAAGAACTTGTTCTCTTTCTTTCCGCGGTAACATCAAAAGCATTACCTATAGTCAATTTCATATCTTTATTTTCCGGTGTATGATCTATTTGATCTTCACCGACAAATTCTATAGAATCTCCGTCGCTCTTAAATACTCTTACCTTACCTTTAGGTAAAGGAATACCTAAATTGGAAGCTTTGTTATTTTTAAATTTTAAAGATATTTCAACTTTATTGTTTTTAGAACTTTGATATGTGTATTTTTTTTCTACAGGAATATTTTGTGCTGCGGTAAATTCTATTTGTTTCTTTTCGTTATCTTTCAAAGTTGCTTTTCTTTGTAATTTATATATGTGATATTCAAAGAAAGATTGTTCCTGAAAACCTGCTGCTTCTTCCACCATTGCATCATTCATTGCAGCACTCTTAGCTAACATAACTCTTGTATTTCTTGCTTCTTTAACCGTATTTACGTCACCTGCTACCAATTTCAATTTAGCATCTTTATATGTTGCTCCCGATGTATTGTTTATTGTTACCCAAGCATTCAAATCTATTTTCTTATCGTCTTTATCTAAAACGGCAACATAGTCGGCAACCCATGAAAAACCGGTAGTTTTATATGTTAATTCCAATTTTTTCTTACCTGCAACTTTGCTGTTAATTAACCACGACAACGTAGGTTTTAACATTAATCCTTCAGGCATCTTAGGTAAAGATATTTCTCCTTCCGGATTAATTATAATTTTATCATTGGTTGTTTTTATAATTGTCCCGCCTTGCACGGATAAAAGTTTACCTGAAATCTTTTCTTTTTGTGAATTAGGCAAATATCTTTCTATAGTAATATCGTTACCGATATATTTTTGTAACAATTTATTACTGCTTACCAAATCAAAATCGTAATTTTGTTCAAGAATTGTAATTTTGTCGGAATCCGAAAGAAATTTCGGCAACACACTTGTAGGATCTATTTTTGCAGACACATCATTTATTTCTATTGTTTGTTGACCTGTTTTTACATTTACTTCTTTTGCATCTCTTACAAGAGCAAAATTATCATTATAAATTGTAACCGATGCCGCATAAATAAAACTTGAACTAAGCAACAATACAGATAAAACAAAAATTTTTTTCATAGCAATCTACCTCTCATATTTTTATTTGCATAAAAAAAATAGAACAACAGCACTAATACTGTTGTTCTATTTGAGTAATTTTATTTATTCTTTTTATATGTCTTTGTTCAAATTCCGTTTCAAGAAAAGTTTTAATCCATAAA
>JAEEGL015298671.1_pt1 | contig 13167 bp, 14 predicted proteins | sample 9134231 | NCBI WGS metagenome assembly JAEEGL01 (sample SAMN16246548, study PRJNA631951) | gut metagenome | biome: gut microbiome; feature: rumen; material: fiber-attached | host: Bos | place: Iran: Karaj | collected 2018-10
AAAGCTCCCGAACCCTATACACAAAAGGATACCGACAAATTTTACATTCCGTCTGATACTTTTGCAGTAGACGGAAAACCCGAAGAACTGGAACAGGGATTAAAAAAGGTCTTTAATGGAGATGCCCGTGCCCTTGTAGAAAGATATTTTGAGCTGGAACGGGAAATGGCGTTGAACTGCGACTTTGACATAATCGGGCATCCGGATTTAATTCGAAAAAGAAACGGCGTATTAAAGTTTTTTGATGAAAAAGAAAACTGGTACAAAAAACAACTTAAGTTTACAGCCGAAGCCTTTGCAGCTTCCGGTAAAATTGTAGAAATCAACACAGGCGGAATGGCACGGAAAGCCCTTAATGACACTTATCCGTCTGATGATTTTTTACAAATGCTTGTAACTTCTGGCATTCCAGTAATACTGAATTCTGATTCTCACAGTACAGACACAATTACCTTTGGTTTTGACTATGCAATAAAAAAAGCCCAGAAACTGGGCTTAAAAGAATTTACAGTATTAAAAAAACTTTAGCGGTTATGTTTTTCGTCAGAAGTTTTGCAATTAATACAAAGGGCAGCATAAGGAAGAGCTGCAAGCCGTTCCTGAGGAATCTTTTTTCCGCATTTAAGGCATAATCCGTATTTTCCCTGTTCAATTCTTGTAAGGGCATTGTTGATTGCTGTAAGGCGGTTAGAATCCTTTGTGCTCATAGTTTCAAGCATACGACTGTCTACTACATCGGATGCAATGTCTATAACATCCTGAGCACGCATTCCGTCAACTATCTGTTTATATTCGGTATTGTTTTCTGCAAGTGATTCCAGAATCTGCTTTTTTAACTCAAGCAGGGATTTTTTCATTTTTTCAACAAAATCTTTTTCCATTAAATTTTCTCCCGTGTTGACAAACATATTGAATTACTCATAAAATTATAAGTATGAATCGATAAAAAAGCAAATTTATTTTTCACTTTTTTTCATTTTTTTTGCTTTTTTTATTTTGGAGGAATTGTGGCTAAAGAAGAAGCTATCGAAGTTGAAGGCATTGTAAAAGAAGCTCTGCCAAACACAATGTTCCGTGTAGAATTACAAAACGGACACATCATTCTTGCTCATTTATCTGGAAAAATGCGGAAGCATTACATCCGCATTGTCCCGGGCGACAGCGTAAAAGTAGCATTATCACCTTATGATTTAAATCGTGGACGCATAATCTTCCGCGAAAAATAATCCTTTAACAGATTAATCCATACTGCACAAATCTTAGCTTCTCAGATTTTTTATATCAAAAGTAACTTTTATTTCTTAAATTTTCCCAGTATTGTTTTTCCAAGAAATGAAACTGATTGAAAAATATTTTTTATTGCACGCACAATTACTGTACCACAAAGAATCGGTCCAAAAGGAATAATCAATAAAGAAAAGCGTAGAAAAAATATACCAAGGAAAAGCTGAAGCAAACTTGAAACCAGAAGTCTGAACGCACTGGACTGCGACATTGGTTTAGTATTTGCCGAAGTACCGAAACCTGTGCCATATTTTCCGTATCTTTCGTAAGATTCCCCGCTTTCATAATCCCGGCCATATTTTCCGCCAGAACCATATCCTCCGGAATTGTAAGTCCTGCCGTAATTACCGTTTTCCTGTCCGCTTTGCCGCTGATTTTTATACCAGTCCCAGAAGTCACCACCAAAATCGCCATAACCGCCGCCATTATTTCCGTATCCGCCTGCACTTTGTCCTGCTGACTGTCCGGAATAAGAGGAATCTGTAGTTCCATAGCGGTCGTATTGAGCTCGCTTTAATTCATCCCCTAAAACTGAATATGCAGCATTTATTCTTTTAAACTTTTCTTCTGCATCCTTGTTTCCCGGATTTTGATCAGGGTGATACTTAAGAGCAAGTTTTCTGTAAGCCTTTTTTATTTCTTCAGCTGTGGCATCTTTTGAAACGCCCAGTTCGGCATATAAGTCGTCCATATTTTAAAAATAACTAATTTCAACTAATATAGCAAGTCAATTTCTCAATATTTTAAAAGCACCCAGGTTGCTCCCCTGCCACCGTCTTTTGCTCCAGGATGTCCTGATTCCCCTAATCTGGGATCACACTCTATAAAACTACGAACCATATTCATAAGCACGGGAAGTTCTGCAGAATGATTTCCTTTTCCATGAATGATAAGGATTTTTTTAAGTTTCCGTTTTACGCATTCAGTAACAAATGAATCAAGTCTGGACCAGGCTTCTTCCTGTGTAAGCCCATGTAAATCAATTGATGCATCCGGGCTTTTTTTATGCAGCATTTCTCTGTCTAAACCTTTTTCCTGTTGTGCAAGTTTTTCAGATATTGCATCTTTATCTGTTACGGTATGCCGTCTAAGCCATAATTCCATAGGATTAATTTCAGGTTTTTGTTTTTTTTCAGCAGTGGTACTTTCATCGAAGCCAGCATTTGCCTTTTTATTCCGCCATTCTTTTCCAGAACTATTGCGATTAGTTTTTACGTTACCTGTTTTTTCCCACTGCGCAAGAATATCACCAAAATTCATTTTCTTCCCCTTACACCTGTTACCTGCTGATTGTACAGTCTTTTTTTATCCAGCCATGATTTTCATTTCCAGCTGTTACCTGAAACCATTCTTCTGTTTCTGATTCAATGCACAACAATGTTCCTTTTTCTATAAACGATTTATTTTCAGATTTTTCATCCGGTATCTGATACATAAAACCTCCTGAACTTTCTGCATATTTTTTTTGAAGCCGCATGGAAAAAGTAATGAAAAAAATTAAACAGACAGAAAACAGAAAGCCAAAAGCAATGGCAGCATTCTTTCTTTTCAGAAACACAAAAAGAAATACAAGTAAAATAAACACACACATTAAAACTAAAAAGAGCTTTTTATAAATTCTGAATAGACTTTGATGTTTTAAAAGATTTTCAGCAGCTTTTTGTACCGTCAAGGTTTTATCTGAAAAAAAAGTTTCCCGTGTCCAGTTCTCAAATGCTTCATCCTTTTCTGAAAACAAATTATCAGCCGGAGTATTTTTTGTTGTATTCTCTTTTGAGTCCAGAACAAAAATTTCTTCAGGACTAAGATACACATTCTGATGCACCAGGTTCCATGCCTGACAGTTAATTTCCACAAACGGCAGACTGCATATTCCTTTTTCAAAAGGAATATAATCATAACAGGCAATTCTGGTATCTTCCGGTGTAAACTGTTCAATAAAAAGCGGAAACTCACTGAACACTTCTTTCTGTTCAAAAACAAACCTCTCATCCAGTTTCAGATTTACAGCAGTAACGGCTTTAAAATATCTGGCACAAAGAATTACTGGCGTTCTTTTTCCTTTTTCAAAAATTTTTCCTTCTGGAAAAACAAAAAAGAATTCAGGAACAAGCGTTTGTGGATTTTGAATAATTTTCACACTGTCAAAATGAAGGGCATATCCGCCAAAGCCAATTCTTGCAGCCAGTCTTGGCAAAGTAAAGGTTCCGCTTTTAGAAAATTCAAAACACAATGTAACTCTGGTCGAATGTTCTTCTTCATAGACAATCTGTTCTTTATCTGAACTGATAAACTGGCAGCCATCAGGAAGCGACTGAATTGTAACCCGTACCAAAGAAGGCGAAACACCTGGAACAATCAGTTCAAAATAACAGGGTTCTCCTGTAAAATAATATTCGTTCTTAGGAACTACACGAAGTCCGCTGTAATCTGCACAAAAAGCGAATTTTGAAAAATTAAAACAAATACTTATTATGAAAAAAAATTTTAATAATCGTCGGCTAAATTTTCCTGTTTTTCGTTCCATAGATTTCTCCAGCGATTCTGTTCGTCATCCCGAATAATTGAAAAAATTGTATTTTCTGCAGTACTGTCTTTTTTTTCTTCAGACAGCTGCGCCAGTTCTTTTAAGGCATCCTGCATTTCACATTTTTTTTCATGTGCAATTTCCAGATTAATTTTTGCATTGATATTTTTTGGTTCAAGCATCAGGGCTGCTTTAAAAAATTTTTCTGAATCTTCATATTTGCCATTATAAAAAGAAGCTATTCCAAGATTGTATTTTACAGCAAAAGCAAGATGTGCATTATCCACATTTTTTATTGCTTCCATTTTTTCTGTTGCACTTTCTGTTTCTCCTAATGCAAGATATGTTGAAGCAAGTCCGAAATCTGCATATTTCTGTATTTTTTCATCACCAGCTTTTTTTACAAATTTTGAAATTGCCTTCTGATAATTTGCAGAATGAAAATACAAAGTTCCACTTAAAATATCATAGGCATCGTTTACATTGTTATTACAGGAAACCAGAATAAATAAACACAGTACAAGCAAGACTGATATATTTTTTTTTGATGATGTTTTTTTTGCTTTTGCCTGATAGTTTATTTCTGATGTAAAGAATCCTGAACACAAAAAAATTACTGCCCATAAAATAAATAATCCATGCCGTTTTACAGGCTGTACTTCATACCCTGTCTTTAAAACAGTTCCTGATGTATTTTCTCCACCATTTATTACTGCATACACTTTTTTTACTGCACTGGCATCATTACTGTCCAGAAATAAAACTGGAGTCAGAGGAACTTTGTCCTGAACATTTTTTAACAGCCCGGAAATTTTCTGCCGGTGTAAAAAAGTTTTTACCTTTGTTTTTCTGTCTCCGGCTAAAACAAAGGTTCCTTTTTCTGAACCAAAACCTACAAACACAACAGCAACTCCACAGCGGGCAGCTTCATAAACTGCTTTTTCAATTTCCTGTTCATTTCCTTCACCGTCTGTAAAAACAACAATTGTAGAATAGCGTGCAATTTGTGAAGGAAATGTTTCGAGTGCTTTTAAAATGCCGTCTGCAGGATTACTTCCAGATGCTGACATTAATTCCGGCGATAATGATTTTATTAAAGCCTGATGCGCATTGTAATCAGCAGTAAGGGGAACTGCAAGAATTGACTGCCCTTTTGCAATCACAGCAGAAACTTCAATATTCCTCATTCCAGAAAGCAGGTTTTCAGAAAAATCCTGCACCTTTTCAAGTCGTGTTTTAGAACTATCCGGCTCTGCATCTTTAGCCGTCATACTCCAGGAAATATCATACACAAATGCAACAGCACTTCCACTTCTTTGAACCGGAACAGAAGCAGTTCCCCACACAGGATTTGAAAGGGCAATCACTAAAAAAATCCAGGCTAAAGAAAAAAACACTAAACGCAATGTTGAAGCAACATTAAACTGCGTGTAAAACTTTGATGTTTGAGGACGCTGTCCGTAAATAAATCCCAGAGAGCGGTTCACCTTTTTTTTATGTACAAAAAACCATATCCATGCAGGCACAAGCAGTGCTGACAAAAACCACAGTTTCATTAAAACAGCTCCTTCATGTAAAAACGCCGGATAATCCAGCTCAAAGCAAACAGCAGTAATGCTAAATCTAAAACAGATTTATAAAATTCTTTTGATGAAGATTTATAGTAAAACGATTGTACAACATTCTCCTTTACAGTTGCAAATTCAAGGGCACTTTGAAGTGAATAAATATTTTCTGCTGAAAAATATTTACCTCCGCTTACAGACGCAAGTTCTGAAAGAAAATTTTCATCAAAGCTGGAATCCAGAAATCCTGAATAACGTTTTCCTGTTTCAACATCTACATGCTCAATCGGAACGGTACCTTTTGTACCGATTCCGACTACATACAATGTAATGCCGTTTTCTTTTGCAAGTTTTGCAGCAGTTTTTGGATGCACAATTCCTGCATTATTGTCTCCGTCTGTTAAAAGTACAAGAATTTTTTTTGGAGCTTCTGAAGACGCCAGGTGATAAACGGCCGTACTTAAACCGGTGCCTATTGCAGTACCTTCGCCTAAGGTTCCAATTGAAAGAGAGTTCAACTGCGAAAGAAAAAACTCGTGATCCATTGTCGGTGGCACTACCGATGCCGCATCTGTTGCCATAGCAACCAGTCCAAAAGAGGCGCCGTCCATTTTATCTGTTATAGAAGCAATAGCCTGTTTCGCTACAGAAAGGCGTGTTTCTTCCGCTATATCCGTTGCAGCCATTGAAGGACTTATATCAACAACAAAAACAATTTCTGTTCCCCGTGATGTATATACTTTTTCCTGCCGGGATATTACAGGAGAAGCAAGAGCGGTTACAACCAGACAGAATGCACCTATAAAAAAAATTCTGGAAAGATTTCTTGCAACTTTCATTCCTGCCTGCATTGCATTAAAGGTTTTTCCTTCCCAGTCAGATATCGTAAGAGGAAAAGATACGTGTACAAAAAACTTTAATTTTCGTAAAACAAAAAATAACGGAATTACGAGTAAAAACAAAAATGCAAGAGGATTTTCAAACTGTAACATCATCTTCCCCTTTTACAAATGTTTCAATTTTCAACATTATATCTGAAACTTCATCCAGAACATTCAGGCGGTCGTTCAAATTTTCCAGCAGATTTTCTTTTGTATTCTGCCTGAATTTTTTTCCGGCAAAACGTACAGCATCTGTTTTACGAAGAAAACCTGAGAATTCAACCTGAGTTTCCCTTAAATCTGCATTTTCCAGAATCTCTTTTGATGTCATTGCAAAAAATTTTTTTTCATACTTTCCAGACAGATAAGACCGGAAAACATGCTGGACTCTTTGTGCAAAAAACTTATCATCCCCATCTTCCAGTGTACGCCGTATTTTATTTATCTGCTTCATGTGAACACGAAAATTTTTTGAATGAAAATGCGAAAGAAAAAATGAAGCAAAAAAATCTTTGACTTTTTCAAACTTAAAGGCAAAAATCACAAGTGCAGCTAACAGGGCAACTATAAACACAAGAACAGAATAAACCACATAAGTTGTACCCGGCACAACAAGAGGTGCCTGCATTGGTCTAAGTTTGGTTTCTCCTGTTTGTTCAAGGATTGACTGAACGGTAAACGGCGGAATCTCTATTGCTTCTAATTCCGGACAATTCTTAAAAAAGCCTGCGGGAATTTTTTTTACACTTAGAGTACCTGATTGCCATGGAATAATCTGAAGCTTTACTGTTATTCTGTTTTTTGAGCCGGTGAAATTATTTCCCAGGCTTCGGATTGAAATTGATGCTGTAAGGACGGAAACCTCATCCGTTGATAACAAAGCTGCATCCTCGGTACATTCTGTTACGGCTGCATCAGTTTTAAAATCATAACTTAATTCTGCTATATCCCCGACATAAATCAAAGGCGGCATTAATGTAACTTCTGTGTTTTCCATCTTTATCTACCTTCGGCTCCGGGATTTAAAAAATCTTCCCAAAATAAATACAGGATCATCCTGTGTAGTCATTAAAACTGGAGAAGCTCCCCGATGAGTGCACATAGTCTGAAATTTTTCTATTCTGGACTGATTCTCCTGTTTCCACATTTTTTTGAATCCATAATGTGAAGTTGGTAAAAGCCGTTTTTGTTTTGTTTCAGGATCAAAAAATCTGAGTGTTCCTACAGATGGAAAATCTGAATCAACAGGATCCATAATGTTTACACAAACTACATCATGTTTTACTGCAAGCTGTGAAAGAGCTGCTTCATATCCGGCGCAACGAAAGTCTGAAACAATTACCACCAGCGACTTTTTTTTAAGCAGGCGGAGAGTTCCCTTTATTGCATTCGGAAGCACCGAGCCTGTAACAATTTTTTCTGGAACTGTATCCAGTTTGCGTAAAATTGTCATGGCATGATTGCGTCCACTTTTTGGAGAACAGGAAAATCTGAGTTCACCATCAAAAAGTACCGCTCCCACCGGACTTCCGTTTTGTTCAGAAGCAAGAGTTATCAAGGCAGCAGATTCAATAGCCTGTGCAAAACGGGATTTTTTTCCGAAACCCGTTTCCATAGAAAGCGAACAATCCACAACGACAAACACCACCATTTCGCGTTCTTCATCAAAAAGCTTAACATAAGGCTTGTTCATTCGTGCCGTAACATTCCAGTCAATACTGCGAACATCGTCATCTGTAAAATACTCACGCACTCCAGAAAACTCAATGCCATGACCACGGCGCAAAGCACGGAACGAACCTGTTTTCATACCTGCCGCAATTGTCCGAGCAGCAAGCCGCAGATGAGAAGCTCTTGCAGAAAGTGAATCTGAATTATCTAAAAGTGCTGAACTGTTTTTTTCCATAAAGGTATTACGGTACTGGAATCAATGCTAAAATTTTTTCAACCAGACTGTCCGAAGATATTCCATCAGCAGCAGCTTCATAAGAAAGTACCAGTCTATGCCGTAAAACTTCTGGTGCCACTTTTTTAACATCTTCTGGAATTACATAACTTCGTCCATCAAAAAGTGCTGCAATTTTTGCACACTGCAGCAAAGCAATACTTGCACGCGGAGACGCCCCGTACGAGATATAGCGGAGAATGTCATCCCGGTTTTTTGCATGATGTGATTTTTCAGATTCCGGTCGTGTTACAGCAACAATAGAAACGATGTAATTTACTATGGAATCTTCACAGGAAACTTTTTCTGCAAGTTTGCGTAATGCAAAAATCTTTTCTGCTGAAAAAACTTTATTCACTGGAATTGAATCATTCTGCCCCTGAGACAGCACAATTCGAGTTTCTTCCTGTACGCTCGGATATTTTACAATAACCTTCAGTAAAAAGCGGTCAAGTTCTGCTTCTGGCAAAGGATAAGTACCTTCCTGTTCTATCGGGTTTTGAGTAGCAAGAACAAAAAAAGGTTCCGGAAGTTTATGTGTGTCATCTCCAATTGTAACCTGATGTTCTGCCATTGCCTCCAGAAGTGCCGACTGTACTTTTGCAGGAGCCCGGTTTATTTCATCAGCCAGAACAAGATTCGTAAAAACTGGACCTTTCCTTACAGAAAAGGTACTTGTATTCTGTTCATAAACTAATGTTCCAGTAACATCCGCCGGAAGCAAATCAGGAGTAAACTGAATTCTTTTGAATCCAAGAGAGGAAATATCAGCAAAGGTTTTTACAGCCAGTGTTTTTGCCAGCCCGGGACCTCCCTCCAGCAAAATGTGTCCGCCTGCAATCAAAGCTGTCAAAATTCCATCAATTACATTTTCCTGACCAACAACTCTCTTCGCAACTTCTTTTCGAATTTGCAAAATATCATTTTTTGCCTGTTTAAATTCTTCATCATTCATATTGATATTAGAATAGCATGTGCAGATTTTCTTTTCAATAAAATACAGTCCGATGAAATAATCTATTTCTGTTTTACATCTGCTTTTTTAGATAATTGAAACACTAGTACAAATTCTATATAATTTTAACATTATGAATCCAATAGCAGAAGAATTAAACTCAATTCTTAAACCTAGTCCAGTTTATGATATGCTTTCAGAAATCGGGCAGCGCATGTTTTTTCCACGCGGCATTATTTCTCAGGGAGCCGAAGCAAAGCTTTACGGGAAAAAAGCAAATGCAACTATCGGTGTAACAATGAATGAACGACTACCGGTAACACTTCCAAGTGTTGTCCGCCAGATGCCGGATCTTACAACAACTGAATCGGTTGCATATTCCCCTACTGCCGGAAATCCAACATTACGGGCTTTGTGGCGTGAAAAAATCATTTCCAAAAACCCTGTACTTAAAGGCAAAAAATTTTCACAGCCAGTTGTTGTTCCTGGTCTTACCGCCGGAATTTCCTATCTGTCAGATTTATTTTTAAATCCGGGAGAAACACTTTTAGCCTGTGATCCAAGCTGGGACAATTACGCCCTCATTGTAGAGACTCGACGCAATGCAAAATTAAAGCAGTTCGAAATGTTCTGGGGCGATGGTTTTGAAGGCGGTTTTAATACAGATAAACTTCGAAAAGCCGTTGAACAGCAGGCCAGCGAAACAGGAATGGTAAAACTGATACTCAACTTTCCTCAAAACCCATCCGGATATTCTCCGACTGTTGATGAACGCAAAGAAATCTGCCAGATTATCGAAAAAACTGCAATGAAAGGCACAAAGGTGATGGTCTGGTGTGACGATGCATATTTTGGTCTGGATTACGAGGCAAATATTGAAAAACAGTCCTTATTTGCATATCTTGCAGACTTACATGAAAATGTCATTGCCTGCAAAATCGACGGACCTACAAAAGAAGATTATGTATGGGGATTCCGCTGCGGCTTCTTAACTTTTGCCGGAAAATCTCTTACAGATGAAATGCATGAAGCTTTAATCAAAAAACTGATGGGTACAATCCGTTCTTCAGTTTCCTGCTGTGCAACACCAAGCCAGTCCATACTTCTGAAAGTTTTCGAAGATCCTTTGCTTGAAGAAGAGAAAGAAATGTTCAAAAATATTCTTAAAGGCAGATACTTAAAAGTCCGTGCTTTCCTCGAAACGAAAAAAAACAGTCAGGTTCTAAGACCTATGCCTTTTAATTCAGGATATTTTATGTGCTTCACCTGTAATGGAATTGATGCAGAACAGCTACGGCAAAAACTGCTGCATGAAAACCAGATTGGTACAATCGCGATTGACTCAAAGCACCTGCGCATAGCTTTTTCCAGCCTGGATAAACGCGACATAGAAAGTGTATACGAAGCCGTTTATGCTGCCGCCGAGGATATGGCCAGCCATGCTTAGCAAAGGCAGAAAAAGCGTTTTCTGCAGGCTCAGCTTACTAAGTGCAGTTCTATGCATATTTTTAAGTGCCTGCACTTCTAAAAGCCTGCCTAAGCTGGTGCTTTGGACAAACCGCAGTGAATTTGTTTCCTACGCGGAGCTTTACAATTCTTTTCAGGATGATATACGCGTAGTTGTTGTTTATAAAAAAGATCTGCTTTCTTCCCTGCCACCTGCAAAAGATGAAGTTCCGCCAGACTTAGTGGTTTCCTCCTATCTGGCAAATTCTACACTGTGTAAATATTTTATTCCCCTTGATTATTTATTTTCACAGATGCTGCTTGACCGGGACAATTTTTATCCACAGCTGCTGCATTCCGGCACAATCGACAATAAACTGTATTTTTTACCAGTAAGTTTTAATCTGCCTGCAATGATTTTTGCAGAAAAAAACAAAGATTTACTTGATAATGAATATACTATTTCACTCGAAGGAATAAAAACAAAAGCTTCCGAATATAACCGGCTGAATAAAGCAAACATCTTTACTGCAATGGGTTTTTCTCCACGCTGGAACATGAATTTTGCCTATCTTGCTACCAGACTGCGGGGTTCTGCTTTTCATGAAAATAATTCCACAGTTTTTTCCTATCAGTCTCAAAAATTTGATCAGACAGTTAAATATTTACGCAACTGGACTCTGGAAGCAAATAAAGATTCCGCTTCAGAAGATGATTTTAAATTCAAATATCTTTACACCCCTGGTTATACTCTGGTTACTACCGACCGCTGTTTGTTTGCGTTAACAAGAAGTGACGAACTGTTTAACCTGAATTCAGAAAAACTTTCCGGCATTGATTACCGCTGGGTATGCGAAAACACGATACCTGTTGAAGATGATTTTGTTTCCTTAGGAATGTACAAAAAAACCAGAAATATAAATACAGCTGAAAGTTTTATCACCTGGCTGATGAATAAAGACACACAGAAACGCATGATTGAGCGCACTATAGAAATGAAACTGAATACCACCACCTTTGGAATAGCCGGAGGTTTTTCTTCAATAAAACAGGTAAATGAACGTTTTTTTCCTTTGTTTTATCCAATGCTGATTCGAAACATTCCTTCAGCCGAAAAAATAAGTGAACCGGAGATTCTTCCAGCCTTATGGCCAGATATAAAAGAAAAAATTCTATTGCCCTATCTTGAAGATTCATTAAATACAAAACATGAAATAAATTACAACCTGATGAACATTCTGATTGCCGAATGGAACAAACAGCTGTTCTAAACAATAGCAAAAAAAAGATAGTTAAATAATAAACATTTTTTCCAGTTTTCCGATAATTATATTGAGGGAAAAACTGGAGGAAATGTATGTTGTCGCAAGTTAATTCACTTAGCCCGCAATCGTACTCAAACTTTATTTCAGGTGGAGCAGGCGGAAAAATTTATGTGCCTGTAAAACCGAATCAGGTTATATTTTCACAATTTGACCACGTTTCAGGGGTTGCATCTCAAAAAGGCAGCGATTCCGGCGTATCGGTAAGCAAAATCCAGATTTTAAACACCCTCATTGACCAGCTCATCAAAATTAAAACTGATGTAAAAAAACCAGAAATACCCGCAGATTTAACAAATAATCAGCTCGATGCACTGATAAAAGACTACCAGAACCAGGTAACAACAGCAATAAAAGCTGCCAGTGTAACTCCATTTGGGCTTGCAGGAATTGCACCAGAGGCAGGAATGGTTCTAGACACCTTCGCCTGAGCCTGACAGCAAAAAAAATAAAATAGAAGAATGTCTGGGGATTATGCTTGCTCTGCCAGCTGGATAAACACAAAACTTAAAAAAAGACAGTGCTATACAGCTTTTTGTGATTTGTTTTATAATTATGATTTTTCAAAAGGAGTTGGAGCAACAGGACATTCCTTTGGTGGAAACGCTGCCTATGTTCTTTGTGCCCGCAATCCTGAATTTGTATGTGGTATAAATATTGACAGTGCCCTTTTTGGCGATTATAGCAATGACACCCAAACCAGACCTTTTATGCAGATAAGCTGCCAGAATAATGAAAAGGCTGCCGCCCGTGTATACCTGAAACACACCCAGAGTGTCTATAAAGTTCTTTTTAAAGACATGAAGCACATCGGTTTTTCAGATTCAAAATTCACCATACCAATGAAATCTGTAACAGGAAAACTTGAAGCAAACCTTATGCATAAAAATCTTTGCAAATGTCATCTGGAGTTTTTTGACGCCTATCTTAAAAAAATAAACTTCATAATACAAAGTTTGTAATTGAAAGTTTAGTTCCTAATCAAACAAACTCGGCTGGAGGGGATCTTTTTGCGGAAACTCTTCCATCCACTTAAAGACAGAATCTGTTCCCAGCATAATGTTATTGCGTCGGCATTGCTGGGAAAGGTAAAGCATAAGTTCACGCTCATGAGGGCTTGAGCACATGTAGCTGTAGCCAAAGGTTTTCTGATAGCGCTCTTTCATACCGGTAAAATGCGGGTCCCTGGCTGCAAGTCGTTCCAGAGCCGCATAAAAATATTCACGGTTCCCTTCGCGCAAA
>JAEEGL016336934.1_pt1 | contig 13167 bp, 12 predicted proteins | sample 9134231 | NCBI WGS metagenome assembly JAEEGL01 (sample SAMN16246548, study PRJNA631951) | gut metagenome | biome: gut microbiome; feature: rumen; material: fiber-attached | host: Bos | place: Iran: Karaj | collected 2018-10
AAGGTGATTTATTTGTTCAAAAAGCTCCTGCGGCAACAATTGAGACATTAGCTAAAGCAGTATTAGAACTTAAGAAATCAGATGTTGGTTATAAAGTTATTGGAACAAGACATGGCGAAAAACTATATGAAGTATTAGTAACATCTGAAGAAATGTTAAGAGCTGAATCTTTACCTGGTTTTTATAGAATCCATGCTGATAATAGAGATTTAAATTATGACAATTTCTTTAATAAGGGAAACAAGGAACTAGAAACTATTGAGCAATATCATTCTCACAATACAAATAGATTGGATGTTGAAGAAATGAAAAAACTTTTAATGAAGCTTCCATTGTTTAATAAGGAAATTGAGGATTATTTGCCAAGATAGGGTTGGGTATATGAGATTTTTGGTTTTAGGTTGTAATGGTATGGCTGGTCATACTATTTCATTATATTTAAAAGAACAAGGTCATTACGTATTTGGCTTTGATAGAAATAAATCTAAATATATTGATTCTGTAGCTGGTGATGCAAGAGATACTGAAACACTAAAGACTATAATATTAGATGGTAATTATGATACGGTTATCAATTGCATCGGGATTTTAAACCAAGCAGCAGATAATAATAAAGCTTTGGCTGCATTTTTAAATTCATATTTTCCTCATTTCTTGGCGGATGTTACTAAAGATACAAATATACAAGTTATACATATGAGTACCGATTGTGTCTTTTCAGGTAAAAAAGGAGAGTATTGTGAAAATGATTTTAGAGATGGTGATACCTTTTATGATCGTTCTAAAGCCCTTGGTGAACTTGATGATGAAAAAAACATCACATTAAGGAATTCTATTGTTGGACCAGATATTAATCCAAATGGTATTGGATTAATGAATTGGTTCATGAAACAAGAAGGACCTATTAATGGATATACAAAAGCCATGTGGACTGGTCAGACAACATTACAATTGGCTAAAACAATGGAATATGCTGCTAAAACTCGTGCTCATGGTTTAATTAATTCTGTCCCTAATAAAGCTATTTCAAAGTACGAATTATTAAGTTTATTTAATAAATATTTAAGAGGTAATTGTATTGAAATTATACCTATTGAAGGTATAAAAGCTGATAAATCACTAAAAAGAACAAACTTTGAAATGAATTATTTGATTCCAGATTATGAAACAATGGTAAAAGAACTAGCTGATTGGATATTTAATCACAAAGAAATGTATCCTCATTATAATTTATAAGGAGAATAGCTAAAATGGAAAAATTAAAATTAATGACAATAGTAGGTACTAGACCTGAAATAATTAAAATGTCTGCTATAATAAAAAAATGTGATAAATATTTTAATAATATTTTAGTTCATACTGAACAAAATTATGATTATCAATTAAATGAAGTTTTCTTTAAAGACTTAGGTCTAAGAGAACCAGATTTTTATCTTGGAGTAGTTGGTGAAAATTTAGGTCAAACAATGGGAAATGTAATCTCTAAGTCTTATGAATTAATGTCTAAAGTAAAACCTGATGCTATTATTGTTTTAGGTGATACAAATTCATGTCTTTGTGTAATTTCAGCTAAAAGGTTAAAAATTCCTGTTTTCCATATGGAAGCTGGAAATAGATGTAAAGATGAAAACTTACCAGAAGAAGTTATTAGAAGAATTGTTGATGTAACATCTGATGTAAATTTATGTTATTCAGAACATGCTAGAAGATATATTTTAGATAGTGGTGTAAAACCTGAATATACATTTGTTGTTGGTTCTCCAATGGCTGAAGTACTAAATTCAGTAAAAAAAGAAATTGATAATAGTAATATTTTAAGTGAATTAAAATTAGAACCTAATAAATATATTTTATTATCTGCTCATAGAGAAGAAAATATTGATAATGAGAAAAATTTCTTCAGTTTGATGAATGCTGTTAATGCTATGGCTGAAAAATATGATATGCCTATATTATACTCATGTCATCCGAGATCAAAAAAATTTATTGAACAAAGAAATTTTAAATTTGATGAAAGAGTAATTAAACATCAACCATTAGGTTTCTTTGACTATAATAAACTTCAACAAAATGCATTTTGTGTCGTAAGTGATTCTGGAACTGTTCCTGAGGAAGGAGCTTATTTTAAGTTCCCTGCTGTATCTGTTAGAACAAGTTCTGAAAGACCTGAAGCTTTAGATAAAGGTGTATTTACAATTGGTTCTATTACAACTGAACAAGTATTACAAGCAGTTGATTTAGCGGTAGAAATGCATAAAAACGGTGATGATGCATGTGATGTTCCAGCTTATGTCGATAATAATGTATCAACAAAAGTAGTTAAGCTTATTCAAGGATACACCGGAATAATAAATAAAATTATTTGGCGAAAATAATTAATTAAGGGATTAAAATTATGAAATGTTTAATTTATGATATTGCTGCAGATTCTAGCGGTGCATTATCAATATTAAAATTGATGTATGAATACGCTAAAAAACATAGTGAACATGAGTGGATTTTTTTTGTGTGCAATAGAGATTTAATATATGATAATGATAATAATATCCAAATTTATGAATTTTCTAGAGTGAAAAAGAATTGGATAAATAGATTATTTTTTGATAAGTATACAGCACCAAGGTTAATCAATAAATTAAATCCAGATATAATTGTTAATTTTCAAAATGTTTATGTTAAATCTAAAGTTAAACAGGTATTATATTTACATCAACCTTTACCTTTCATTAAACATAGATTTTCAATATTCGATTTTAAATTGTGGGTATATCAAAATGTAATTGGAAAAATGATTTATTCATCATGCAAAAAGTCGCAAGAAATAATAGTTCAGACTTCTTGGATGAAAGAAGCAATTATTGGAAAGAAATTGTGTGAATCAAATAAAATTAGAGTTATTCCTGTGGATTATAATAGTGATTCAAATTATATTTATAGTGAAAAAAATGATAATAATGAATATTTTTATCCTGCTACACCATTAAAGTATAAAAATCATTTATTTGTATTGAAAGCCTTGAAAGAAGCACAAAAGATTAATGAAAAAATATGTTTTTATTTTACAGTTTCTGGAAACGAAAATAAATATTCAAGAAAATTATTAAAGTATGTAAATAAAAATAACTTAAATGTAAAATTTTTGGGTAGAATACCACAGGAAAAAGTTTTTGAATATTATACTCATTGTACTCTACTATTTCCAAGTTATGTTGAAACATTTGGGTTACCTTTATTAGAGGCAAGAAATTGTAATTCTCCAATTGTTTCATTAAAAACGCCTTGGGCTTTAGAAATATTAAGTGGTTATAGTAATGTGAGATTTTTTGAAGAAAATGACCTTAATTCACTTATAGCATTTTTGATTAATAAATAAGTATAATTATTGTATAAAATGTAGGCAAAAAAGTATTGCTTTAATTATTTTTACACTATTTAGTTTTTATAATAGTACATTTAACGTAAAGAACTTAAGTTTTGATAGAATAGAGGTGAAAAAATGTTTGGTTCAAAAAAACTAATGATTAATGGCTTAATTTGCATAGTTTTGATGTTCGATTTTTTTCTTATAGATAATTTATTCGATAAAAATTTCTTTGTTATTTTATCGTTTTTAATTATTGGTTTGATAAGCATTATATCAATCCTTAAATGTAAAAAGGTTTTTTCACCTTTTTTAATGACACACATTTTTATTTTCTTTTTTATGTATTTTATAGCAATTCGACAATATTGTAATGATGTTGTAATATTAAATTTTATGGAAGCATTTAATTTTAGTGATTTTGATTATTTTATCACTAACATGATTATTATTTTGTTTCAAATTGTTTTTAATTTTACATATATTTTAAATATTAGGAAAAATAGAAATAGAATTAAAAGTGAGAAGTATTCTGTAAAAGATACTATTTATTTGACAAATAAATCGTTGTATTTTTTTCTAGTAGTTAGTATAGGTATTGCCTTATTTTTCATTAATATTTATGGAGTTTTGGGTGTCTTATCTAGTGATGATATTAAAGCAAATAATTTCTCTCAAATTGAAAATCTTTTATTAGGCAACTTTTTACGTGGTTTTCCAGCGATTACATTGTTAATATTTATAAATGCTCCGCATAATAACAAGGATTTAGGTTATAAAATTGGATTAGTTTTGCATTTTTTAATAGTTTTATTTTTGATTTTCCCCTTTGGTGGAGTATCACGATACAGAGTTGCTTTCGTATATTTGTCAATTATAGCGAGTGTATTTAAAAATAAAATAAAAAATCCAGGAACAATTTTTCTTATTATGCTTGTAGCTATATTATTAATATTCCCAACAATAAATTTCTTTAGATATAATTCTATTTTAGATCTTAATGACTTTAAAATTGAATCTTTTGATTATAAAAGTGGTGATTATGATGCTTATCAAATGTTAATTACTACAATAAAATATTCAAGGAATAATGGACTTTTATTTGGTAAAAACTTTATGACAGCACTTCTATTTTTCGTTCCTAGAGAAGTATGGAATAGTAAGATGGTAGGAACAGGTTATTATATAGCAGATCAATTTAATGCATATAATAATAATGTATCTTGCCCTTTAATTGGAGAATTTTATATATCTTTTGGAGTTGTTGGTGTTATTTTTGGTGCGCTTATATTAGGTTTTATTATTTCAAAATTTGATTCAATTGATTATAATGGCACTAATTGGCTTATATATTCTATTAATTTTACTTTATTTGGATATATAATGTTTATCATGAGAGGAGATTTATTATCTTCATTCTCGTATTTTGCAGCTTCAATATTATCGATATTCATTGTATCCATATCATTAAAAATAACCTATAATTTCAAGTATAAAAATAGTTTTTTTGTGATTAGATATTATTAGATTCGGAGATAGTTTATGAGAACATCTAACAAAAAAAATATTATGTACAATTTAATATTTAGATTGGTTTTTATGTTATCACCATTGATAACTTCTCCATATCTTTCTAGAGTACTTGGTGCAGAAATGTTAGGTGTTCATTCATCATCATATGCATTTGCAACATATTTTTTAATATTTGCTTTATTAGGTGTTACAGATTATGGAAATAAATCAATAGCTCAAGTTCGTGGCGACAAAGAAGCTATGTCTAATAGATTTTGGCAGATTTATTATTTACAAATATTATTAAGTGTTGTTTTTTTATCAGCTTATTTATTTACTATTTTATTTATTGTAAAAGATAATTTTTATATTAGATTAATAATGTCATTGTATGTTTTTTCAAGTTTTTTTGAAATAAATTGGTTTGCTTTTGGAGTTGGAGAATTTAAACTTACAAGTATTAGAAATGTTGTAATTAGAGTGTTAATTGTTATATGTATTTTTTTGTTTGTTAAGAGTTCTAACGATTTATGGATTTATTCTATGATAATCGTTTTAGGTAACATAGTATCTCTTATTGTTACTATACCTATATTAAAAAAATATATTAGTTTTAGAAAACCTCAAATTAAAGAAATATTTAAACATTTAAAACCAAATTTGATTTATTTTTTACCAGTTATTGCAACAACTATTTATACTCAGATGGATAAAGTAATGCTTGGATTTTGGTCAACTAATTCGGAAGTTGGATATTATCAAAATGCTGAGAATATTGTTATGTTACCTTTGTTTATTACAACTGCTGTAATAACTGTATTAATGCCATATTCTTCAAATTTATATGCACAAGGGAAAATAGAAGAAAGCAAAGAATTACTTAATAAGACATTAAAATATACATCAATATTAAATATTGCTTTTGCATTTGGAATTGCTTCGATTTCGCCTATTTTTGTTCCATGGTATTTAGGTCAAGGTTATGAAAGATCGGCAGAATTAATCATAATATTGTCTCCTATGATTTTCTTTAGTGGCTTTTCAAGTATTATTAGATATCAGTTATTAATTCCAGATAGTAGAGATAAGTCTTTTGTATTTTCTATATTATTTGGTGCAATAATTAATTTGATTTTAAATTGTATTTTGATTCCATACTATTCTGCTAATGGAGCTGCAATAGCAACTGTTGTTGCATATTTATCAGTTCTAATAATCCAATTAATCCTTACTATAAGAGATATTAAATATTATAAAATATTGTTGTATATTATTCCATTTATTTTAATTGGGATAGCGATGTTCTTTTTTGTTTCATTTATCTATAAGCAAATTAACAATGTAATTATTTCTATTATTTTATCAGTTTTTGCTGGTGCACTGTTATATTTGTTTTTGTCATTTATTGTGTTAGTTATTTATAAGGACGAGTATGTGTTTAAATTTTTTAAAAAAATTAAATCTAGATTTATGAGGATTGAAAAATGAGAAAAAAAGTAGGAATTATTGTTGAAGTTATTAACAGGGAAATGGACAATGCTATATTATTGAAAGAAGCATTAAAATATAACGGATTTAATGCTAAAATATACTTTAAAACCGAAAATTATGCATTTAGAAAAAATGATATATTAATTATTCCTAATAGCTATAATACTGAAAATTACAATTTTTATAGGTATCGTTTTAAATGTAAAAGCGGTAATATGATTGATATGCAATATGAGCAAGTCTTTAGAAAAGTAGATGAAAATGCTGATTATTTAAAAATTAAAGGTAGAGCACAAGATATATTGCATTTATGTTGGGGAGAAAATTCATATATTAGGGCAAATCAATTGTATGGAGTAGCTAAAGAAAATTTATCCATTGTTGGTCCAATTCAATTTGATCATACGAGGGAAGAATTTAAAAAGAATTTATATACAAAAAGTGAATTAGCTGAAAAATACAAATTGCCAATTGATAAAAAATGGATATTATTTATTTCTAGTTTTACTTCGACAGAAGATAATGTTTTTGTAGAAAATGCAAAGATTGTTGTTTCCGAGGATAGAACATTAAACTATCAAAATTTATCTAGATTATCAAAGAATGAAATCGTTAAGTGGTTTGATAAATTTTTATTTGAAAATCCAGATTACATATTGATATATAGGCCTCATCCTGTTGAATTATCAAGTCAAATAGTTAAGGAATTAAAGGAAAGACATAATAATTTTTTATGTATTAGTGATTATTCTGTTAAACAATGGATTTATTCTTGCGATATAGTTACTACATGGTTTAGTACATCTATATTTGAAAGCTACTATATGAAAAAGAATTGCTTGATTTTTAGACCGATAGATTTTAATGAAAATGAGGATTATGAATTATATGTTAATTGCAACAAAATTAGTAATTATGATGAATTTGTTAAAGGTATATTGGATTATAATGCTGATATAACGTATTTTCCAATTAATGTTTCAAAAATCAATTACTTTTATAATTTTGATATAGTTCCAACTTATGTTAGAATAATCGATGAGATTAAGAAAAATTCAAATGTCATAAAAAAAGAGAAAAATTATTCTTTACACAGATTTAAATATGAATTGAAAAATAAAAATATTTTAAAGGATATTATAAAAAAAATCTATTCATTTATGTTTAAAAAATTTAATTTTAAAATTAATAATGCAAAACTTAGAAATAAGTTTTTTATAGAAGAATGGGAAAAAAGTGCTAAAAATCCTTTAAAAAGTAAAAAATATATTAAAGAAAGAACAAAAGAATATAAGCAAATTGTAATAAAATATTATAATTAAGCTATGGAGGATATATGAAGGAAATTGCATTATATGGTGGAAAGCCAGTTAGAGAAAAGAAAATTTTTTATGGATGTCAATGGATCAATGAAGATGATGTAAAGGCTGTATCAGAAACCTTAGTTTCACCATTAATTACTTGTGGACCTAAAGTGTCTGAATTTGAAAGAAAGTTAGAAAAATATACTGGAGCAAAGTATGCTGTTGCTGTTAGTAATGGAACAGCGGCATTACATTGTGCTTGTATTGCTGCTGGAATTGGTCCTGGTGATGAAGTTATTACAACACCTATTACTTTTGCTGCAAGTGCTAATTGTGCTTTGTATTGCGGAGCTAAACCAGTATTTGCTGATATTAATCCTGAAACTTATAATATAGATCCTAAATCTATTGAGTCTAAAATTACAGAAAAAACTAAGGCTATAGTTGCAGTCGATTTTACTGGTCAGGTTGTTGAAGTAGAAGCAATTAGAAAAATATGTGATAAGCATAATTTGATTTTTATAGAAGATGCTGCTCATTCTATTGCTTCTAAATATAATGGAAAATATGTTGGTAACTTGGCTGATATAACAACATTTAGTTTTCACCCTGTAAAAACTATCACAGGTGGTGAAGGTGGAGCTGTATTAACAAATAATGAAGACTTATATAAAAAAATAGTTTTGGCTCATGCTCATGGAATTACTCATAACGAGAACGAAATGAGTGTGATTCCTGAAGGACCTTGGTATTATGAAGAAATTTCATTGGGATATAACTATAGAATGACTGATTTTCAGGCAGCATTATTAATAAGTCAAATGAATAGACTTGAAAGCTTTAAGAATAGAAGACAAGAAATTGTAAAGAAGTATAACGAAGCATTCAAAGATATTCCTGAAATAATTGTTCAAAAAGAAATAAAAGAATCTGATACTTGTAGACATTTATATATTATTCAATTAGACTTAAATAAATTGAAGTGTTCTAGAAGAGAATTCTTTGATGCTATGTCTGCAGAAAATGTTCAATGTCAAATCCATTATGTTCCGGTTTATTGGTTTCCATATTATCAAAGTTTAGGTTACAAAAAAGGTGAGTGTCCTAATGCTGAAAAGCTTTATGCTGGTATAATGAGTATACCTCTATATCCGAAGTTGACGGATGAAGATGTAGAAGATGTAATTTCTGCTGTTAAAAAATTAGTAGATTATTATAAAAAGTAGAATAGTTAAAAACTATATATTTTATAAATCAAATTTATATTCTTGATTTAGATTATTTTTGTAAATCAATATTAAATAATATGTGAGTTAGAAAGAAGTGTTAAAAAATGAGTTCAATTGCCATTATTACTGCTAGAGGTGGCTCAAAAAGAATTCCTAAAAAAAACATAAAGGAATTTTTGGGAAAACCTATAATTGCATATAGCATTGAGGCTGCAATCAATAGTAAGGTTTTTGATGAAGTAATGGTCTCAACAGATAGTGAAGAAATTGCAGAAATTGCTAAAAAGTATGGAGCTAAAGTTCCATTTTTAAGAAGTGAAAAAACAAGCAATGATTTTGCTACAACTGCTGATGTTATAGATGAAGTGCTTGCAAATTATAAAACTAATAATAAAGAGTTTGATACATTTATGTGTATATATCCCACAGCACCATTTTTGACGTCTGAAACTATTACTAAAGCATTTTCTTTGTATCATGGAGATTGTGTTTTACCTGTTGTTAGATATGATTTTCCTCCACAAAGGGCTTTTGTAATAAAAGATGGCTTTGTTGAATATCAATATCCAAATTTATATAAGTGTAGAAGTCAAGATTTGGAACCAATCTATCATGATTGTGGACAATTTTATTTATGTAATACAAAAAAGTTTTTAGAAAAACATACTGTAGTTTTACCAAATGCGATTCCTTTAATTCTAAGTGACAAAGATGTACAGGATATTGACACAATGGATGATTGGGAAATGGCAGAGATTAAATTTAAAATTACGAGGGGTATAAAATAATGTTTCATATTTTTGACAAAATTAAAAATAATGGAGTTTATATAATAGCTGAAATTAGTGCTAATCATGCTGGAAAAATTGAAAATGCGCTTCAAATTGTTAGAGAAGCAGCCAGAATAGGAGCAGATTGTGTAAAAATCCAAACTTATACTCCTGATACTATTACAATAGATTGTGATAATGAATATTTTAAAATAAAAGGTGGATTATGGGATGGATATAAGCTTCATGATTTATATAAGGATGCTTGTACCCCATATGAATGGCATAAAGCAATTAAGGATGAATGTGAAAAAAATGGGGTTGATTTTCTATCTACACCATTTGATCCTTCAGCAGTTGATTTCCTAGATGATTTAGGAATTGAGGCTTATAAAATAGCAAGTTTTGAATTAGTTGATATTCCGTTAATTGAATATGCTGCAAAAAAAGGTAAACCAATGATTATTTCTTGTGGTATGGGAACTAAAGATGAAATTGCAGATGCAATTGCTGCATGCCATAGAATGGGAAACGATAAGATTGTTTTATTAAAATGTTGTAGTGATTATCCAGCAAACTGGAAAGATATGCACATTGCTAACATTATAGATATGAAAAAAGAGTTTAATGTAAATGTTGGACTTTCTGATCATAGTATGGGTAGTTTAGCTGCAGTAGTTGCTGTTGCTGCAGGTGCTACAGTGGTTGAAAAGCATATTTGTTTATCAAGAACTATTAAAAATCCTGATAGTGCATTCAGTATGGAAATAGAAGAATTTGCTAAAATGATTGAAGATGTTCATAATGCAGTTACTATTAAAGGCGATGTTAAATATGGCCCAAATCCTGGTGAAATGAAAAATCTAAAATTTAGAAGAAGCTTATTTGCTGTAAAAAATATAAAAAAAGGTGAACATTTTTCGTCTGAAAATGTTAGAAGTATTAGGCCATCAGATGGTATTAAACCTAAATATTATAAAAATCTTATTGGTAAATCAGCTAATAGAGATATAAAACGTGGTGAGCCAATAATAATGGATGATTTAGATGATAATAAATAAAATATATAAAACAGATAGATTAATATTAAAGGATATTTCATTAGATGATTCGAATGAAATAGTCAATTGGAGACAAAATCCTAATATTTATAAATATTTTTTGAAACCACATAAAATTTCGTTAGATGAGCATATAAATTGGTTTAATAAAATATACATTAATGATGAGAATAGAATAGATTTTATATTGCTATTCAATAATAATAAAATAGGTGTTTTTGGAATTAAAAAAGTAAATGATAGTGTTGAGTTGAGTTACTTATTAGATGATAATTATCAAGGTAAAGGTTATGCTTCAGAAGCAATACTAAAATTAATGGAAATTGGTAAAGAGTTATTTAATGTATCATTTGCCATTGTTGAAATACATAAAAATAATTTGTCTTCGATAAACTTAGCAAAAAGGCTTAATTTTGATTATAGTTCAGAAAATGATAATTTTATTGTTATGAAAAGAAAAATTTAATATATATTATATAACAAGAAAAGAGTTGAAAATACAAAATGACAGTTTTTAGAGTTGATGGTAATAATGAAATAGGTTCAGGACATATTATGAGATGCCTTTCTATTGCATATGAGATAAAAAAAAAGGATGATGTTATTTTTGTTGTTTCTGACTCTTATTTTTTTGATTTTATAAATAAAAAAGGATTTGATTGTTTTAATTTAGAAATTGATTATAAATGTTTGTCTAATGATATTAAATTTATTGAATATTTAATGAAAGTTAGACCTCAATTTGTTATTGTTGATAGTTACTTTGTTGACAATTGTTTTTTTAATAAAATAAAACAAATATGTAGAATTATATATATAGATGATTTATTATCTTTTCCTTATAATGTAGATTATTTGATAAATTATAATGTTTATGGTGAATATTCTAATTATAAAAAGTTGTATAAAAACATTGAATTAATTCCTCGATTATTGTTAGGACCTAAATATGCACCGCTTAGAAAAGAATTTCAAAATATGAAAAAATTTCAAGTAAAGAATAGATGTAAAAATATTTTTGTTTCTACTGGTGGAGCAGATCCTATACATCTTTCTTTAAAATTTATTAATTATATAATTACTAATAATATATCACAATATGTTTTTCATTTTGTTATAGGAATAGCTAATAGTGATAAAGAAGAAATAGCTGAATTAGTAAAAAATCACAAAAATATTGTTTTACATTATAATGTTACAAACATGGTAGAATTGATGTTGCAGTGTGATATTGCAATAACTGCAGCTGGAAGTACAATGTATGAATTATGTGCATGTGGAATACCTACAATCACATATGTTCTTGCGGATAATCAAATTTTAGGAGCAAGAACTTTTGAAAAAAAAGAATTATTAAAATATTGTGGAGATGCTAGGTATATAGAAAATTTTAGTCTTAAATTATTTAATTTAATAAATGAATTGGATAATAATTTAATCGAACGAAAGAAAATATCAAATAATATGAGAAAACTTGTCGATGGAAAAGGTGTATCAAATATAATTAATATTATTTATAATTAGATAATAACGATGTAACGTTGAAAAGAAAGGAATGAATTTGGAAATGAGTACTAGCGAAAGTATAAAAGAACTTTTATCTTATGATTTTAACGTGTTCGTAGGCGAAAAATTAAAACTTAAAGAACAAATAAAACTTATTAAAGAAAAAACAAATTCTATTTTAAATAATGTAAGTAAGTCTGATGATAAAACTACTTTTTTAATTTCGTATTTGATTACAACTATAAATATTGCTAGTGATATTGATTATTTAACTGATTGGTCTCGTCAAACTGTTTTGGAAGCAATGGCTAGAATTTTTTTAGAAAATTATGCTGAGTTTTTTCAACTAGCTTCAAAATATAATGTTGAAGAAGAAATATCAAAAGAAATAAATTTTTTGTATATGAGAGAAATACGCAGAGCAATATTATCTTTTGAAAGGATTATGAATTCTAGTTCTATAGGTGATTTGGTTGAATTAAAAAAATCGATTAAGAATAATATTATTTTTTTTATGAATAAAAGTTTTCGTTCTGAAATATCTAAGATAGTAGATGGCTCGGATGAGGAATATATTTCTAGTATTAATAATATTTTGACTGTTATATGTAATGATTCAAATATTATAGATAAGGCTAGAGTTCAATTAAGTAAAAGAAATGGTGGAAGTGATTTTGTTACTGTTGCAATAAATTCAAATTGTATTTGGGGTAAAAATGGTTATAATGGTTACGAAATATTATATGGTATCTTAAGTGAAAATGTTCACGCTAATTTATCATCAACTTTGATAAATTCTCAAGACAATGGACAGTTTTCATTTACCCCTCATAATGTAAATGCGGCATCTTTATTTTCGTTAATAGCAGCATCTTTGGAACATATGATTTCTTTATTAGACAAATTAACATTTTAGAATTATAAAAATTAAAA
>JAEEGL017377722.1_pt1 | contig 13167 bp, 10 predicted proteins | sample 9134231 | NCBI WGS metagenome assembly JAEEGL01 (sample SAMN16246548, study PRJNA631951) | gut metagenome | biome: gut microbiome; feature: rumen; material: fiber-attached | host: Bos | place: Iran: Karaj | collected 2018-10
CTTTGCGGGCTGAACTTCCCTTCCGCAGTCGGGGCACTTTCCATCGACGAGCTGGCTCTCCGTCCAGAACGACTCGCAGGGAGTACAGTAAAGACCTTCGTACTCGCCCTTGTAGATATCGCCCTTTTCATACATCTTCTTAAAGGTCTTCTGTACCTGGGCTTCATGATCCGCGTCGGTAGTACGGATGAATTTATCGTAAGAAACATTGAGATCATCGCAGATTCCACGGATAATGCCCGCAGTACGGTCAACGAACTCCTTGGGAGAAATGCCTTCTGCCTTAGCTTTTTCCTCTATCTTCTGGCCGTGCTCATCCGTTCCGGTCTGGAAAAAAACGTCAAACCCCTGCTGTCTCTTATATCTTGCAATGGCATCCGCCATGACTATCTCATACGAATTTCCTATATGGGGTTTGCCTGATGTGTAGGCTATTGCCGTTGTAATGTAATAAGGTCCTTTGTTCTGCATACCTATCACCTTCCTTTTCGGCGTCGTGTAACTAACGTCTGTCTTTTAAAATATAATAGACTAATCTACCACAAATGGCTTTATTCGTCCATTAAACGGTTATATTCCTCGCATATGGCTTCAAAAACCGCCTCAGATCCGTTGCCGCTGTCCGGATGATAAACTTTGCACAGATCCCTGTACCTCTTCTTCACAGCTTCCGGAGTTTTACAGCCTTCGAAGAAACCGTACGCCGTTCCTCCTCCGGAGGCTTCCTCATCATAATACCCTTCATCATAATCCTCGTATTCTTCCTCATAGTATGAATCCTTCAGACGTTCCATTCTCGTCTGAGGTATTCTCTCACTTCTTCCCCTGTCATATCCGTCATAATATCCCCTGTCATAACCTTCGTCATAACCGCGGACGTTGTCGTAGATATCGTCGATGGTATCCCTAAGACTCTCGGATTCCTCAATGACTTCCCTCTTCATGTTCTGATATCTTATGAATCTGAGAACGTCCAGGACAGGGCCTCCCACAACCATGAACATGATAATGAGGTTGAACTGTTCGGCAGTGAATCTGTCTTTTACACTGTACACAGCAAATGCCGCAAGCCCGGCCACGATCAGTCCCAGCAGATGATTGTGGAAAATCTTAATGAAAAAATACACATACGACATGACTCCGTACAAAAGGGCGAAGTATTTTGCGGCAGTAAGAGGATCATCTGTGATCCTTCCCAGAGTGTCCTCAAGGTCTCCGCTCCAGAACACGGCGCACAAAATGACTGCCGACAATATGAGTTTTGCGGGAATGGCGGTAAGCTTTGATCTTAATTCCGCAACTTTTACTACTTTTAAGGGATTCATTTCTTCTCCTGTTTATGTGCCTTCAAAACAGCGGCGGTTCCGAAGGCCAGCATAAGTGACAGCTGTGACAGATTTACCGATGTCTGAAAGCTGAACAGATTATTTATAACATAACCGGTGACGCAAAGCGAAGTTCCCAAGGCGGTAATGCCGTGTCTTCCCGCTTCAGGCGACTGCTTCAGTCCTTTTATGATAAAGCTTATGAGCATTCCGTAGAAGGTCACGGTTCCAAAGATCCCGGTGTTGACCAGCATGGTCAGGGCTTCGCAGTGAGCATTTATAAGTCTTGATTCACCGAAATACATCTTCAAAGTCTCTGCGAGCTCCGGATATCTTCCGCCGGAATAGACGGAATAAAACGTATCCGGTCCCGTTCCGAACAGCATCTCCCTGAAGGAAAATCCTCCGAAGATCCTGACTCCGGCCTCCATGGTAATCCCCCTGCAGTTTCCCCAGAGTCTGTTAAAAAACAGCGGTCCCTTCACACCAAGGAGTGCTCCTCCGCTTAAGGTGTTGACTGTAAGGAGCATTATAAACACAAGTGCAAGGGAAAGAGTCATGTACAAAGCAGGCTTACCGATATAAAACCTTGTTTCGTTCATTCCCTTTTTTATCTTCATATCAAGGAATACCGACATGAACATGCAGATTCCGAAAAGAAGTATCCCGAACATGGGATGGTTCACAAGCTCCCCTAAGGAATCATTGGACCTGGCCTCTGCTCCCAGTCCCAATGCCACGCAGTGAGCCAGCACACCCAGGGACATGACGGTACCCATTTCGGAAACAATAAACAACTTCTCCGGATCTTTTTTACAGAACAAAAGAAAGATGACAAATACCGCCATCAGCGGAACATACCCGCCCGAGGATCCGTTCATAACATACATATATGCTCCGGCAAAGAGATATATCCTCAGAAGGTTCTTTGCAATGGCGGGGAATTTAACTTTTTCATACGCTCTGAAAAAATACAGCGCCATGGCATAAAAGAATGTCACAACCATGTATCCGCAGAACCAGTTGGCATTTCCGACGGTGGATACCTTGGATGTGTTCCAGGATTCCAGGGAGAGGATATTTCCGAAGAGATCCATTCCTATGCCCAGCACGAACACCGCAGCAGATGAAAGAAGAATGACTGCGGGGAAGATCCTTTCGCCGAATCCCGATAAAGCGACAACAAAAAGGCACAGGACTATGACCACATATTCTTCTGTGCCACAGTACCATCCGGTCTCACCACGAAGAGCGATCTTCTTATATTCGGAAAAAATATATGAAAAGAGCACGCTTGTAAGAAACAGGCAGCCCCAGACATGGGTGGGAGTAATGACGGTAAACAACGCCGTCTTTTTTATGCGCTCAAAAAATGAAGGCCCCGCTCCTTCCACCGTAACAAGCTTTACCAGAAACGCAGACAGTAAAAATGCGGCACCCAGGATCAGGAGTTTAAAGGGAGTATTATAACTGCTCATCCAGAATAAAGCTTTATCGCTTCCGAGAGATCCGTAGTCCTTAACATAGAGAGGAAGAAGTCCCCCTGCGGCAATGCAGTACCACACCACGGCTGCGAAGATAAACCCATCCGCGATAAAACGAAGCACACCGGCAAGGCCTATGTAGTGCTTTTTTTCATAATATGCTCTTAATTCTTTTAACAGATCATTCATATATTCTGAAAGCGGGATTCCCGGGAACAGTCTCAAACTCCCTTACCTTACCTGTTTTAACGTCGATAAAAGAAAGCCTGTCGGCGCACAGTGCCGGCACCGTTATGCCATGGGCTTCGGAATATGCCCTGCTTTCTTCGCTGCCGTATTTCATATCCCCTAAAAGAGGATATCCAAGATGTGCCATCTGTGCTCTTATCTGATGAAATCTTCCCGTACCTATCTCCACGCGAAAAATGGATGTTCCGTCTGCCTTCCCCAGAAGTTCATAGGAAAGTTCTGCCCTCTTAAAGTCCGGTCCCTCTCCGATCTCGCATTCATTTCCGGAAGTCTTTCTCATGAAGCACACATCGTTGCCGCCGGTCTCCGCCTCTCCGAAGGCCGCCGCACGGTATGATTTTTTGAGTCTTCCGTTTGAAAGATCTGCGGAAAGGGTCGCTGCGGTCTGTTTGTCCTTGGCAAATACCAGCAGTCCTTCCACAGGCTGGTCCAGTCTGTGGATTACGCCCAGATATCCGCCCTTCAGATGATTCTTTAAAATGCTACACACATCGGGCTTTGATATGGAAGCTGTCTGAACCGGCAGTCCTGCAGGTTTGTATATCACCAGAACGTGATCGTCTTCATATATTATTGTGGGATTCAGACTCATTATCCCGGTACCCTTAATCCTTTCGGATAGTGATTTTTTATACGCCCGCCGGAAGCCTTGCCCCATCCCACGGAATAACCGTCAAGACTTACAAGGCACCAGCCGTTACCCTCTCCTTCAAGGGTCATACCCTTTACGAAGTTCTGCGCTTCTTCCTCCGTCACCTCTTTTACGAGACTCGCGTCCGCATTGCCAAGTGCAAGGGCAAGAGCGTGGGCCGGTTCAAAACGGTCCTTCTTAAAACTTCCCAGATGAAGTCCGCACCTTAATACCTTAAGCCCCGACAGGGAAGGTGTGCCCTCAGGCATAAGATACAGATTATCTCCGAACATCGCAAAACGTTTCTTTGCTTCTTTTATGAAAGATGCTGTCTCCTTATTCAGGGATGTGCCAAGAAACTCCTCCAGTGGTTTCATATTCTTCGGAGCGGATGAGTTTTCATATCCCCCGAAGGGAATACCTCTTTCGCTGATGCCGTCTTTTGTTAAGAGCACAGCGAACTGCCCCTCACCCTTAAAATGCATGGGCCACATTCTCATGGCATCCCCGCAGCCTTCAAGCCCGTCCGAAACTCCCGGTACAAGTTTTTTAAATCCGTCGATATTTTCGACACGGATGTCCGGATGATCGTTTATCAGTTCCAGCACCCTGTCCTCGTTCTCCGATCTTTCAAAGGTGCAGGTAGAATACACCATGCTTCCTCCGGGCTTCAGCATCCTGTATGCATTCTCCAGAATCCCCCTCTGTCTTTCCACGCAGGTCGCAATATTTTCAGGCGACCATTGTTTTACAGCCTCGGGATCTTTTCTGAACATTCCCTCGCCGGAACAGGGAGCATCCACTATCACCGCGTCAAAGTAATTTTCAAATCTATCCGCAAGACGGTCCGACGGCTCATTTAACACCACCGCATTTGATATGCCGCATCTTTCAATGTTCTCGGACAGCACTTCAGCTCTTGTCCTGTTTATCTCGTTGGAAAAAAGTATTCCTTTCCCCATCATGGACATGGCGATCTGGGTGGACTTTCCCCCGGGAGATGCACACAGATCCAGGATCCTCATATCGGAAAAGTCCCCGTCATTCTTTTCTTTCAAATGACCGATCAAAAGCGCACCGGGTATCATGGCTCCGGGATCCTGTATGTAATACGCTCCGGCATTGTGATAAGGCTTTCGTCCGGGAAGGGTTTCCCTGTCGAAAAAATACCCGTTCTCATCGTAGGGGATCTTATCAAGTCCGAAGAGTCCGCATATATCCGTGACGTCCCCTGATCTTTTCTTCAGAGGATTAAGTCTTAAGGACGAGACAGCTTCCTGCAGATAGGATTCCTCCAGGAGTGAATATTCCTCATCTCCCAGGATCTCTTTCATATTCTTTTGAAATTCTTCAGGCAGGTTATTCATTTCTCGGAAAAAATCTCAAATAGTTTAATATCGATCATTTTATTTTTCAGAGCAGCAGCTTCGTTCCAGGCATGATCATTAAGGGAAATCCCGCCGCAAATATCTGCTCCGAGCAGTTTTCTGTCGGATGTGACTTTCTGTATTGCTTCGGACATTTCCTCCGCTGTCATATCTCCCTGATCCCAGTTTGTGACAAAGACACTCTCGCTGAGGATATCCTTATCAAAAGAAATATAAACAGGGATATCTTTTTCCGATATGCCTTCTTCATAAGCCTTTCCGAAAAACCTCCGGCCCTGAATCTTTTTTCCGGATAATTCCAGGCTCACTTCGGTTCCTTCTATTTCAAAAGCCGGCGGGCCGAACACCGTCAGGGTATTAAGGTTCTCATCACGCTCGAGCACATCTCCCGCCCAGGAACCGCAGCTTAACATATCCCCGAAGGCACCCTGCTGCATATCCGTATGATGGTCGAAAAGTACCAGATCGTATCTTTCGTCTATAAAGGATGTGAATATCCTGCTCAGGTAATGGTAATTGCCGGTGTCGATGTAATGGATCCCTTTTGCGGGGGCGCCGGCAGCAATAAGCCTGTCTCTGATGATGTCGTACGCTTCATCGGAGCAGTACATATCTTTTCCGGAAATATCCCTGCAGGAAATAACGACAGCTCCGTCACATTTCGGAGATTCTTTTAAGTCTTCAATAAAATCCCCGGGGCATTCATCATTCATTTCGATAAAAATAACTCTTGCTCCGCTCATTTCTTACCTGCTTTTATTGCGGGACCGTAGCTGAATATAACCAGGATCAATATCGCAAAAAATGTAACAACTTCAGCCACTCTCCATAAAAACGGCTCGGAAAAACTCATCTCCACATTTCCGTCAAACCCACCCGGAATACGCACCACTACTCTTCCGTCGGGAGACTGTACCGTTTCTAAATTCTCATATTTGTCCGTCACAGAAACATAACCTTTGTAATATACCACCGGAAGATATATCTCTCCGCCTTCTGCACCTGATGAAACCGCCAGATTCCATTTGTGGTTAGTGATCTCATATCCGCTTACTGTAACATCTCCCACAACAACGGGCTCTTTGTTCTCAAGTGCGCCGGTATTTAAGCAAAGCGGAAGATACAGTTCATCACCCACGATACCTATCTCTCTTCCTTCCCGTATGAAAGCTTTTCTATTCTCGGTGCAGGCTCTTACTTCCAGAACAATTCCGGGCACCACGGCAAGGATCATGAGGACACATATGGACGGTATTACCGCCTTTCCTGCAGAGCGTGCTATCCTTACAAGCTCCATCCCGCCAAGCACAACCGAGGTTACGGTTGCAATCTCGATGTATCTCCAGGAAAACTGAACCGAGCAAAGGATCCTGCTTATGAAACCGTGGGTTTCTTCTATTCTTGTCCAGGGAAAATATTTGCTGGATAAAAACAGTGCGATCCCTGACATCACAAACAGCAGTGCTTCAAAAACAAATGTCCGGTCTGCTACAGAACTTCTCTTCGTCTTTATCGAACGAAATACCCTGAAAACAGCATGTATGAACCAGACCGCAAGCACTGACACTAAGGATATGCCCAGAGCAGTGGGCATCCTGAGTTCATAGGCTATTCCGGATCCGCTTCCTGAAGGGATGATCTCAAGCAGTTCTCTCCATCCGGGGTAGAATCCTCTCATGATATATGATGATTCATCAACCCTGTAATCATCGCTCAACATATAGTCGATCATGGGAACCCAGAAAAAAGCCGTAAGACTGACGCAGATCAGGATTGCCGTACCTATCCTTGCAAGAACGCCGCCATCCAATGCCTTCTTTATAAACACGATAACAGCAAGAACCAGGAAGGGTATTATCATCACCGTGGTAAGGATATGTGAGCAAACAAGAAACGACATTCCAATGCCCAGGGGCATCGCATCCATTAAGACATTTTTTTCTTTGCCCAGTACTCTTACCATTCCCCATATCACAAGGGGGAGAAATGCCATGGCGGTATATTCCCCCGCCGCGTCACGGATATAGACATTGGTCAGCCTGTACACAGACAGCTGATAGACAAAAGTGCAAACCGCAGCATAGATCCCCGGTCTTTTTTCTTCAGGGAAAAATATTTCCAGAATTCCCTTCACTGAATAATATGTACACAATGCTGTAATGGCGTTAATAACGATAACATTGATGCTGTACGCGACCGAAAGCGGAACACCGGTAATATATGCCTGAGCGGGAAGGTATAGATTCATATCGGGATAGAAGACAGGCATTGCGTATCCCGTGTCCCCATTCATCACAAAATATATCCTTGCGGGATAATATCCGGAATGTATAGTGTCAGCCAGAGCAGCTATCCTTCTTAAATGGATGAGTTTGTCCTGGTAATCCGGAAGGATACTGCAGCCAAATAGTGCTGTCACACAGGACAGCATAATGCCTGCAACAATTATGCCCACGACCACAGGATCTCTTTTTAAACTTGAGTTGTTAACGTTCATCTTTTCCATTCTTTTTACGGTTACAGCAAGAGAGCGCAAAGGAGATCAGCACCGGGATCGATACGATGAAAGGATAGATGTATCTGAAGTTCACGCAGGGTCCCAGCAGCATAGTCAGAAAATAGAAAAAGGGATAAGCGAAGATGCTTATGCTCTTTTTATTTCTTCTGTAGATACATGCAAATATGGAAAGAACAAAAAGCCAGAAATAAAACGCAGGCTTCATAAGCTGTGATACAAGAGGCCAGCTGTAATATGCATTTCCGTTAACGATATGCGAATACACCTTCTCAAGCCCCGGAAGCATGGACTTCGACTGTATTCCGTCAGGAACCGTATCATTCTTCGAAGAATTGAAGGTATAGAGAAGGCCCATGTCGGTATCATCTCCAAAACCAAGCATCTCGGCGTGGCTTGTATCGTCTATGAACCAGTATCCCAGAGTAAGTCCCACAAATGCATCGATGTAGTCGTTGGGATAAGCCAGACCAAGTTTAATATAATCCTTCGCAAGCTGTGGAGTATCCTCCAGCCAGGCCTCTGACCTGTACATTGCCAGAGTGGCTTTCGCAGAATCCGCAAGCCATGGGAAATAATCTCCCCATACATCTGCCATAAGATAATGCTCCAGTATGGCTCTCTGATCCTGTGTAAGATTTGAATCCTGATACGCGGAGACTCTTACCATCTGCATTATCGGAACGCTGTATTTTTCCATCTCAGATCCCGGGATGGCACCCATGACATTTCTGATACCGTTCTTACAGCCCAGCCCGGCAATGACGGTACATATCACCAGTGCGGAACATACGATTTTCTTTTTCAGTCCTTTTTCGGTAATGAGAAACGCAGGAGCCAGGAAAATAAGAGCATATGCAGCATTGTTCCTGAACAGTATATTGAGCACCCCCAGGATCACAAAGGCCGCTGCTCCGGGAACAGTGAGTTTATCCTGCATTCTTATGACAACAAGTATGATCAGTACAAAAAATGCACTGAAGAAAATATCTTTTGTCATGCTTATTGCCAATACAGGATTAAAGGGAAGCAGCGCAAAACTCGCAAGCCAGAATATCCAAGCTGCGGTGCCGCTCTTTTTATATACAAAAGTGATCCCCGCACTTATAGAAGCTGCCAGCACAAGACTCTGCACAAAAGCAAGCACAGCCATTCCGGCAGCCGGATCTCCAATGCGGGTTCCGAGAAGATATGCCATTCTTATCAGGAATGTGTGAACCAGGGGCTGATATTCGTAAAAAAATTGATACCCCCTCACAGCTTCACCGAACTGCCTGTGAAAATCATAACTCAGAATAGCGGGGTAATACGCAAGGAATGCCGGTGTCCACAGCAGCTGAATGATAACCCAGGAGGACACAAATACACGGACCGCATTACTTCCCTTTATAACTCTTCCGGTTCTGTCAGTTCCGTCAATATACCTGAAGAGGTTGTATGTCACGGGAAGAAGCAGAAATGAAAGACACACTCCGGTGATAAAGATAAAACCTTTCCCTTTAATACCCGGATCAGTCATCTCGGATACCTTGAACTGATAACCCATGTCAGTAGCAATTCCGAAAAGAGTTCCGTAAATGACGGAATACTTCAGTATCTTCTTTGAATCGGCACCATCTTTTCTGATAAGGGCAGCGGTAAAGAGCATCAATACAGCACTGAAGAAAAAGATCAAAAAATACATAACCTTTCCGGAAAGCGTCGCAAACATACCGATATCCGAAAAAGTCTTATACAGCCCTGCCATTCCCAAAATGGTAAATATGGAAGCAGGCAGCAGATCTTTTTTTGTTGTATCAAAAGATATCCTGGTCATGAGAACAAAAATGCCTCCAAATAACTTACATGTGGTACGCAAAAAGTATCGATATCATTTTCCACATACCGCCAAGAAAAAAAACTGCAGCCATCAGACCACGTCCTTTAAAGTTGCCGACAGCCCCTTTAAGAACAGGAAGTAATATCGTGTATCCCGCAAAAAACAGGAATACATCTGACAAAACTGCAAGTGTAAGGCTAAGAGTGCATAACACCGCAGCCACCAGTCCGCAGACACGGATAAAACGAGGATGCTCTGCATCCTCACTTTGCAAAGCATAGACCAGTGCATAAGTGATGATCATCAACGGAAGATTAGATAACAGCCCCTGCAACGCCTGTTCAAAAGACCCTGTTCCGTCTCCCATAAGTACCGTCACAAGTCTGTCAGGTCTTACGAGAGGTATAAGCGAAATGCCCGCCATCACAAACAGTGACACACTTGTCATGTCCGACCTAAAACGGATCGCCGGTATGCATACACACACCAATGTAAGTATCACCAGCACAGCATCCACTATCACATCCCATGCTTCCCGGCTCAGAGCACCTGTCTTTAACTGCATATAAAAACCTGTGCCCGTTGCGGTCCCTGCATCGTGTGCTGCAAGAACGGCCAGTGCAAACAGGATGTACATTGCGATCATCATAAGTGCCGATATTGTTTTGGGATCGGATAAGTATTTTTTCATATGGCATTTACCGTCCCCATAACTATAACTGCAGAAACAACACTCAATACAGATATCACTGTAATGATCCTGTCGTTCTTTCCTTCGGAAGCTCTAATTAAAAACGAACCGGCACAGGCCTCAATGAGCACGCAGGTTCCGAATGCCGCCCTGTCGGGATAGTGGGGTGAGAGGATCATGGCTCCGTAGGATAAAATAGCCCCGCAAAGAAGCGCAGCCTCACCGTGGCGGACTTTTTTACCTGATTTCAAAAGAAGCATCAGGGAAACAGCCAGAACAAAAAGTGCAGGGAACAGATATCCTCCGATTCCCTTAAGCATCTGAAGACATCTGTCAGCAAAAGAAAGAGCAAGTTCCGAGCTGTCGTCCTTACGGATAAAGTTTCCGGGAGCAATGATACACATTACAGACCCCCATGCAGAAGCCACCACGCCTTCGATCATCCATATCTTTCTTGTGCCACCGGTCTTCCCTTCCTTTATGCAGATAAAGGTGATCAAAGCAGCAACACATGCCGCAGCGGGGCCCATATTCTCGGTACTCCATCCCGTTATAAGTCCAAGGGGCATCATAAATACGGCCGAGAACGGAATATCTTTTTCATCCGTATCAAAGGCGCGTATATAGATCAGATAAAAAAGCAGTATCCAGACGGATGAATACACATAATTTGCGCATCCTGCCTGCCACAGCATACTCATCTTAAAATTCGGACAGCATGCAATCAAGAGGCCGAACTCAAGTGCAAAAAGAACCGCTCCTCTTCCTTTGGTTTCACCGTGCAGACGAGCTAAACTATACATCTCAAATACAAGAAGCAATGTCATCAGCGTATTGATGATATCCGCGGCAAATTCTCCGCTCATAAGCGACAGTTGAAGGAATCCGTGGGTCACGACCCTTCCGCCCCAGTTGTACCAGTGCCACATCTGGGAAACAAAAATGTCGGAAAGTCCCTTAAGAGCTCCTCCGTCCCGTAAGTTTGTGGCATACCATTCATCATCCATCATAAAGGGAATAGCCCGGTTAGCTATAAACAGCACCACAAGCATTACCGCTACAAGAAGTATTTGTATTATGTTTTTTCTGCCATGTTCAATCATACCTGATCTTAAGACCTTTGATCGCTCCCGTGATCTTTTTGGACAATTCACATACGCCGAAAATTCCGTAAGGGATCAGCATGAAAAGATAAGGGAAAACATATCTGCTCTTTGCTTCCCAAATCATGGAAAAAAGCAAACCTCCGAAAACAGCGATAAGTCCAACTTTTTTCTCCGCTCCTCCGAAATTGCCCATGAGAAAAAATCCTGCGCAGGCAGTACCGAAATAGATAAGAAGCTGATAAAGGTTCATGTATTTATCCAGAAACCTCCAAATCACAGGATCATAATAGATCTTCTTTGCCACAGCTGCCTGTTCACGCTGTACGGAGCTGTTCATAACGAAAGCCTGATACATGGGAGCCGCCCACTGTGTGGTGATCTTTCTTTTCATAAAATCCGCCAAGAGCCTCGGATTGTCCCTATACCAGTCACGGTATACTTCAAGCCGTGCCTTTGCCATTTCCTCTGCAAGTTCCGGATCATAACCCGCTTCCGCATACAGGACAAGATTGGAAAAATCATTCCACCCGCTGCCGTAATACCCTTCGCTGCTGTTAAAACCCATCTGTACCCAGAGAAGAGCCGGCATGGGTTTTGCATCTTCGCTGACATGCTCCCTGTAGATAATACTGTTTGTCACAGAGGGCATCACCATGCAAAAGACCGTTAGCAGTATCATTACCACTGCTTTTTTTCGTGATGCTTTACTCAGCATTTTCAGTATGCACACACATATAAATGCAACAGCTAAGATAAAAGTGTTTTTTCTGCAGGTTACTGCAATGAGAAGCGTTATCACATATAAAACCGCATTCCCGTATGCTGCTTTTTCAAAGGATCTTATAAAAGCCGCAATAGAACATAGCCCAAAAGCTATGGATAATACATCTCCGTAAACAAAGGGAGTATACAGATACATAGGAACACAAAAGAAAGTGACTGCCACAGTCATGATCCGGATCTTTTTATCGTCAGTAAGGCTCTCGGATATAAGACCCGTGCCAAAGATCACCAATAATATCGAAACTGCGGAAAGAATCTGAAACGGAAGATAATTCCCGTCTCCAAATATTGCGAACAGACACCTCAGTATATTTACCAAACCCAGGTTTTGAGGATAGATTGCCAGATACTGTCCCTTTTCAAGCCACCCGAAATAGCCTCTGTTAAACTCAGATGCCGCATCACAGATCATATACTGATCAGCCTGTGGTCCTGCTCCGCTGATGATCACCCATACAACGGATATGATCGCCGCAGCTACAGAAAGTATCAGAGTAAAACTTCTGACATTTACCTTGCTGAATGATTTATCAGGGATCCCGATATAGACCATGATCAGTATCATCATCAGAATGAACGCAGTCAGATTAAATGCAGCGGAACCGGCTTTAAGCGTAGGAAATTCACTAGAAAAATCAATGTTGACGTAGCTGTATCTGAACAAAAATACACTTAATGCGGCAAACGCAAGGCTGTTTACCACAAGAAATATCAACATAAGATAGTTTTCAATTCCGGCTCTTACCCTCTTCATCCGTACGCAAACATATTATAAGCGGCCACGGTATCAGAATTGTCGATACCGTGACCGCTGAATTTTGTTAATGGTTTATCGACTGTATCCGATATTCCATTATATATCAAATCGGGGCAAAAATCTTTATTTTACGTACATTTATGGCGTTTTTAGGCTTCCTTTATCATCAGAAACTGTAATAATTGTCATATTCATCATAGTAACCGTATTCGTCAAAATAATAATCGTTATAATTGAAGATATATGAGATATCGTCGGGATCGTCCATCAGAGCTGATATTCCGAATTCATTCTCCAGGACATTCATGACATTATCATAGTCGGGGAAAACATAGATCCTCATTCCTGTATGATAATAATTTGCGCTCGGATCATGATAGGAATGATCATCATCGTTGTAATAAACTTCATATCCGCAC
>JAEEGL014004909.1_pt1 | contig 13166 bp, 12 predicted proteins | sample 9134231 | NCBI WGS metagenome assembly JAEEGL01 (sample SAMN16246548, study PRJNA631951) | gut metagenome | biome: gut microbiome; feature: rumen; material: fiber-attached | host: Bos | place: Iran: Karaj | collected 2018-10
CCGGACATCCCCGTTGATGCCGCGATCATCGGCATCCTTGATGAAGTTGAGATAGTGAAGAATTTGTAGGGATCTGTTCATGGACACACTTGGGGTAGTGGAAATGCAAAGCATAGCTTCGGGCGCAGAAGTCGCAGACGCGATGGTCAAGTCCGCAGATGTGGATTTGCTGAGGGCTTCTCCTGTTTGCGGCGGGCGTTTTCTTATTTATGTGTGCGGTGATCTGAAGGCTGTGGAAACGGCTATTGAAACGGCAGTTTCTTCCGGCAGGAAAGTAATCGGCTCTTTTGTTATTTCCCATGTTTCTCCTCTCCTCACGGAAGCATTGAAAAGATCATCTCCTGCAGAAAGAGGAGAGGCTCTTGGTGTAGTGGAAAGCCGCATCGTATCCGCGGGATTGAAGTCCGCCGACGCCGCCGTGAAAAAGGCTCATGTCCGTATCCTTAAATTTGTTGCGGGACAAGGCATCATGGGAAAGTCTTATTTTGTCCTCGGCGGAGATGTAGCCGCCGTGCGTGAGGCTGTCCGGGAAGCCTGCGAAGTCTTGGCTGACAGGCTGATTGAATCCGTTGTTATTCCAAGTCCTGCCGAAGCAGTAGCGAAGGCTTTGTCGGGCGTTGTGAGGTAGTTATGAAAAAAGTACTCATCACCAAAGATAATCTTGATTCGTTCATCAGCAGGGAAGACGGAAAGGTTTATGTCGGATCTGATAAATTGCTCACGCCGGGGGCAAAAGATGAGCTTGCCAGACGCAAAGTCCAGGTCGTCTGGGGGGAATCCCCCCATGCAGAATCCCAGGCTGATGCGGCAGGGTGCCGGTGCGGCTGCGGATCGGCGACATTTTATGTCGGACCGGAAGAAGCTTCTCTTCAGCCCAAGAGCCTTGCTCAGCTTGCGCGCACTGTTGCCGCAATGCTCAGCCGTGAGTACGGGGTGAAAGATCCTGAGCAGCTGAAGAACATGACGGTTGAGGCTTTGAAAACCATTAAGGATAATATCTAGCCGGTCAGCAACTTGCCGGCAGGGTTTATTTAATTCAGCATGGAGTTGATCATGAATCTTAATTATGAAGCGCTTGGAATGATTGAAACCAGGGGACTTGTCGGTGCCGTGGAAGCGGCCGATGCCATGGTTAAAGCTGCCAATGTCACTCTTATCGGAAGAGTGCAGGTCGGCGGCGGTTTGGTGACGGTGATGGTCCGCGGCGATGTTGCAGCTGTGAAGGCCGCAACGGACGCAGGAGCTGCTGCCGCGGGACGTGTAGGTGAACTGCGCAGCGTTCATGTCATTCCCCGTCCCCATTCTGAAGTGGAGCTTATCCTTCCCCACCTTCCCGAATCGGCAGAATAGCAGTAAGCTTCCTGTGGATTTTATGGAAAACAAAGCATCTTGTGGCAGGCCGTGCCGTACGTTTCGCCGTACCATGACAGAGGGGTAACTGATGGCCAATCAACAGACAATAGACAAAATACGGGAAGCGGGCGTTGTGGGAGCCGGCGGAGCCGGTCTTCCGACGCAGGTTAAGGTGAATGCTTCTGTTGACACGGTTCTGGTCAACGGCGCATCTTGCGAGCCTTTGCTTGCCAGCGATCCGTATCTTATGGAGCATGAAGTGGATACTCTTGTGCGCGGCCTTGAAGCCGTGATGGAATGCACAGGGGCATCCAAAGGCTGTATTTGCCTTAAAGGAAAACATGCCGCAGCCATGGCTTCCGTCAGAAATGCTGTTTCGCAGACCGGCGGAAGGATTTCTGCTGTGGAACTGGGCGATTTTTATCCTGCCGGCGACGAGCAGGTCCTTGTGTACGAGGTGCTGGGACGCACTGTGCCTGAGAGAGGGTTGCCGCTGCAAGTCGGAGCTGTCGTCAGCAATGTTGAGACGGTATTCAATGTTGCCCGCGCCCTGGAAGGCAAGCCGGTGACGCATCGCTATCTTACGGTGGCTGGCGAGATCGCCCATCCTATGGTTGTAAAGGCGCCTATCGGTACTCCTGTTCAGGACGTGCTTGCCTTTGCCGGAGGCCCGACGATTAATGAGTACCGCGTTGTTGACGGCGGTCCCATGATGGGCAAGGTCGTTCCTGATGTTGCCCGCGCTGTGGTGACGAAAACGACAAGCGGACTGCTTGTTTTGCCTCCGGATCATAACGTGGTTGCGCGCAAGGTGATGGATGCAAATAAATTGCGCCATTTTACAAATACTTGCTGCTGCCAGTGTTCAAGATGTACGGATCTTTGCCCGCGCCATCTTCTTGGCCACTCTCTGCATCCGCATAAGCTCATGCGCGTTTTTGCCAATCAGGAAATGGAAGCTGCAGCCGCAAAGGAAGCTCTTCTCTGCTCGGAATGCGGCATTTGCGAAAAGTTCGCCTGCCCCATGGGGCTTTCTCCCCGTGAAGTTAACGCGCAGATCAAGCGCGTGCTTATGCAGGGAGGCGTAAAATGGCAGAATACTGGCCGCGAGCTTGAAGCGAATCCTTTCCGCGAAGAACGCCGCGCTCCGACTTCCAGGCTTATCTGGCATCTTGGCGTTGCGGAGTATGACACGCATCCGGGATACGCCGGAGAGATCACGTCCGCTATGGTACGCATTCCGCTTCGTCAGCACATCGGCGCACCCGCTGTTTGCGTTGTGTCTGAAGGTGCGCATGTACAATGCGGTGATGTGATTGGAGAAATACCGGAAAATGCCATGGGCGCCCGCGTCCATGCGAGCATCAGCGGCGTTGTTGAATCCGTCGCCGACGGCGTGGTAACTATCAAGGCGTAACACAGGGGTAAATCATGAGAGTTCGTACTATCGGCTGTGTGGAGTTGAACAGCATCAGCACGGGGATGCATGTCGCCGATGAAATGGTCAAGGCGGCTGAAGTTCAGCTCGTGCTTGCGCGTCCCACCTGTCCGGGGCGTTATCTTGTCATTGTGTGCGGAGATACAGGCGCTGTCAGAAGTTCTGTAGAGCGCGGAAAGCATATCGGCGGCGACATGGCAGTGGACTGGTTTGTCTTGCCCAATGTGCACGAGGATGTCATTCCCGCCATGAACGGGACGGCGATCTGCCCAAGAATAAATGCGCTGGGCTGCATTGAGACCTATACCACGGCTTCATGCATCATTGCCGCTGATGCGGCGGCAAAGTCAGGCGAGGTCGATCTCATTGAGCTCCGCTTCGCTGCAGGACTTGGAGGAAAGGCCTTTGTCACTATGACAGGCGAGGTCAGTTCCGTGCAGTCTTCCGTTGACGCCGGCGTGCGTGTCGTCAATGAAAGCGCGAGCGGTCCTGTGATGAGCCACATAGTCATTCCTTCTCCCGCAGAAGATTTTAAAAAGCAGATTTTAGGATAGCTTTCCGTCAGGATCGCATTTTTTACCGCATGGGGCATGCCCCATGCGGAAAAGGAATTTTGATGAGCAGGCTTAATGATGACATGCCGAAGCAGCGCGTTATCCAGGAATATGTTCCTGGAAAGCAGATAACGCTTGCTCATGTGATCGCAAGTCCGAACAAGGGGATTTATCTCAAGCTCGGCCTTGATGATTCAGCCTGCGATGCGCTGGGCATTTTGACGATCACGCCTGCGGAAGGCGTGATCATCGCCGCCGACATAGCTACCAAATCAGGATCGGTAGAGATTGGTTTCCTTGACCGGTTTGGCGGATCCCTGCTGATTGTCGGGGACGTGGCGAGCGTAGAATCTGCCCTGAAAAGTGTCATCACCTATTTTGACGATGTACTGCATTATGATTCCGTGGGCATGACCCATACCTGATGCCATGCGCAAGATCATGCTCATAGGTGAGTGGCATTCCGGAAAAAGTTCGCTTATCAGGGTCCTATCAGGAAAGGATTACCGTTCACGCAAGGTGTTTGCACTGGATTTTTTTGAGGAATTCGTCAACACGCCCAGCGAATTTCTGGAAAACCGCCGTTTTTATCCGTCGCTCATCACGGCAGCTGCAGATTGCGGAACGCTGCTTTTTTTGCAGGCTGCAGATAGAAAATCAAGCCAGTTTCCCCCCCTCTTTGCTTCCATGTTCAACCGTTGCGTTGCAGGAGTCGTGACCCGTATTGATTGTCCGGGTGCCGATGCCGGCCTGGCAAGGCGTTTTTTGGAAAACGCCGGCGTGAAGCGGATTTTTGAAGTAAGCATTGTTTCCGGCTCAGGCATGGATGCCTTGAAGCATGCTCTTGCCGTGGAAAGCGTACAGTGTTTCTGACTCAGCAAGGACACGCAGCACCGTTGCTGAAGGCGGGGACAATTCGTCGTATGCTTTTTAATATCCGTATTACCGTTTCCAGTTGAAGGTAAATACCTGTTCAATGTCTGGGTGCAGGCTTAAATGCACAGGGCAGACGTCAGCGCAATGTTGCATAGCGGCTTTTTGGGCGGCGGTATATTCTTTGTCAGGCATATCCAGGACGACCTCGACCTTTCCGATCCTGCGCGGAGTTGCGCTCATGGTTTTGGTTATGGTGAGTTCTGTCCCTTCCACATCAATATCATGCTGTTTTGCGTAAATGCCGATGATAGTCATCGCACAGGCTGCCAATGCCGTTGCGCAGAGATCGGTGGGAGAAAAGGCTTCGCCCTTGCCTTGATTGTCAACGGGAGCGTCGGTGACAATGGTTGTTCCGCTGGCGAGATGAACACACTCAACGCGCAGTCCATTAAGATACTTTGCTTTCGCTGTTGCCATGATTTCCTCCGCGTTGTGCAATGGTTGCGAGGTTAGCGGTTTCAAGGTCTGACTGATAAATTTCAAGCATCATCAGGATAACGTCAATCCTCCGCATATTTCTTTCCTTAAAGCGGGGAGTTCAGCGGGGAAGGGAACGGAAGTCCGGTGATCCCAGGGCTGCTGATTTTTTCCCGCGTATTCTGATCATCAGCTCTGCCACATGGAAGTCAGGGTTGCTTCCCGTCCAATAGTCGGACACATAGCGTTCGCAGCAGCTGTCCTCCAGTTCATAGCCGTGCCGCGTTGCCCATTCCAGAATATTTGCGTAGGAATCCGGTATGCCGGCAAAATCGCCGATATGGTAGCAGGTCGCCGCCAGGCATCCTCCAAAGCATATCTTTTCTCCTTCGCCTCCAGGCCGCAGGAAATCCTGCATGACGAGGATTTTCTGCGATTTTTTCTCCATCCTGCTCACCGTGCTGGAAAAACGGTGGAAAACGGGACCCGTGATGGCATTGCCCGTGCTTTCAACATAGTCGGAAAAGGGAATGTTGATGATGGAGGATTTGATGTCGCCGTCAAAATCCTGCTCCATGCAGAGCAACTCCTGAGGCTCGAGATATTTAATGGAGATATCCCGTACGCCTGATTCTAAGACCAGCTCAGCTTCGGCGAGCAGTGCCTGCCAGTCGCGCACGCACTGCTCGCGCCGCCTGATTTCTGTTTGTTCACAGCGCAGTTCATTTAATTTTTTTTCAAAGGAATGGCGCATGAACGGAATTGCTCTTTCTGCTCCTTCGGAGAGAAATGCTTTCATTTCTTCCAGACGGAATCCCATCTGCTTGTAATACTTAAGGATAAGCACCATGAGCAGATCGTCATGGGTATACATGCGGTAATTGTTTCCGTCATTGCGCTGTGAGGAAAGAATCCCGATGCTGTCATAAAGGCGCAGGGCTTTTTTTGACAGGCGGCAGATGCGGCTTAATTCTCCGATGGAATAATGATGTTTTTTCATTTCTCTTTGATAAGCGGAATTGAGCCCTTTTTATTCCTCCCTGTGGTCATGCCCAGTACACGAGTCCGGCGTGCAGGATGTTGTCAAGGGGATCTGCGCATGGGACGACGCGGAGACCAAAGGCATGTGTTCCGTTGGAGTGTACTTCGCAGGAGGCTTCGTATATGTGCTGCCCTTCCTTTTCTCCCGTATGGGCGAGATCGATAATTTCAGGGAAGTCTGTGAAGTTCGTGCCGTCGGAGGGACCGATGACCAGCTGCACGCGCAGTTCCTCTATGTTCATATCGCCGGGCAGGAGGGAAAGCTTGACATGGAACGGGCGTCCGCAGCACAGAGAATTCTCTTTGAATCCGTCTAATTCGATGTCGTTGATGCTCAAGGTATTGAAACGTCCTGGAAGCGACCGTAGCCATGCTGCCATGCGCCTTGCTTTTTCCTGGCGTCCGGCGTCCATGGCCGCACCGCGCTGTGCACATGGAATATAGATTTTTTCCATGTATTCCCTCACCATGCGCCTGCTGCTGTACATGGGTGTAAGGCTCAGCATGGAATTTTTTGCCATTTTCAGCCAGTCATGCGGGATATCTGAGTCGCCGCGTCTGAAAAATAAGGGAACGACATCGTCTTCAAGGCGGCGGTAGAGATTTTCGGCATCCTCATAATCGCTTTGTTCTGCGTTCAGAGCGGCGTATGTTCCTTTGGGACCTATGGTCCAGCCATTGTCGCCATGTCCGCCTTCAACCCACCAGCCGTCAGATATGCTGAGGTTTATTCCGCCGTTGACAGGTACTTTTTCACCGCTTGTGCCGCTCGCTTCATAGGGGCGGCGGGGAGTGTTCAGCCAGACGTCACAGCCGCGGGCCAGGAGCCTGGAAAGTTCCAGGTTGTAATTTTCCGCGAAGAAAATTTTGCCGAAGAATCTCGGATCCAGTGACCAGCGGATGACTTCCTCGATCAGGCTGATGCCCATGCCGTCTGCAGGGTGAGCCTTGCCTGCCATGACTATGGCGACAGGGCGGTCGGGATCGCCAAGGATCTTTGCGAGGCGGTCGGGGTCGGCAAAAAGCATGGTTGCCCTTTTATAGGGGGCGAAGCGGCGGGCAAAACCGATGATCAGCGTGTCCTGAGAGAGCCTGCTGAGCCATTCAGCATGCTGTTTTTTGGGTATTGATTCATAAGCCCTGCATTTCGGGAGGCGCATGCGCAGCGTTTCGATCAGAGTCTGCTTCTGTGCACGGCGGGCGTTCCAGAAGTCCTGGTCCGGTATGTCATGGACTTGGGACCACCGTTTATCATCCGGTTTAAGGGCGGGCCAGTCAGAACCGATCCACTGCTCAAGAAGAGGACGGAACGACGGTCCTGCGTATGAATCTGCATGGATTCCGTTGGTGACGTGCGTTATGGGTATTTCGGCTTCATCAAAGCCGCTCCATATGTTTTTCCACATGCGGCGGGAAACCATGCCGTGCATGGCGCTGACGGCGTTTGCCTGCGAAGACATGCGCAAGGCGAGGACTGTCATGTCGAAATTGCTGGCGTCGCCGCCTTCCTGGCATCCCAGATGCAGGAAAGAAGTCCAGTCCATGCCAAGCATTTCAGCAAAGGAGGAAAAGTAGCGCTTCATGAGTCCTGTGCTGAAACGTTCATTGCCGGCGTCCACAGGAGTGTGGGTGGTAAACGCACAGGAACTGCGCACAAGCTCCATGGCTTCTTCCAGGGAAAGGTCGTCGCCTTTGATGTGCTGGCGCAGCCGTTCCAGAACAAGAAACGCGGAATGCCCTTCATTCATGTGCCAGACAGAAGGGGTGATCCCGAGCATGGCGAGCATGCGGACGCCGCCCATTCCCAGGAGTATTTCCTGGCGGATGCGGATATCGCGGTCTGCTTCATACAGCTTTGCCGTGATCCGCCTGTCTTCTTCGCTGTTTTCGGGAATGTTTGTATCCATGAGGTAGAGCGGGATAAGACCGACCTGAACTTTCCAGATGCGGGCGCATACCCTGCGTTCCCCCATGGTAACAGAAAGGATCATGGGAGCCCCTTTGACGTCGAGTATCGGCTCAAGGGGAAGAGTCGCAGGAATGTTTTCCGGATACTGTGCGGACTGATGTCCGTTTTTATCAAGAAGCTGCTGGAAATAGCCATTGAGATAGAACAGACCCACGCCGACAAGGGGGATGCGTTCATCACTGGCCGATTTGAGATGGTCTCCTGAAAGCACGCCCAGTCCGCCGGAGTATAGCTGCAGGCTTTCATGCAGTCCGTATTCCGTGGAAAAATAGGCGATAGGTCTGTCTGCGGAGACCGTGTCTTCATTCCCCAGGTCAATGGAAAGCAGGGGCCTTTCCATATATGCGTCCATTTTGCGTGCAAGAGCGTCAAGACTGGCTGTAAATTCACGGCTGGCGGAAAGCTGTTTCAGCCGTGCAGCCGTAAGGTTTTCCACGGCAAACGATGGATTATGCCCGCAGGATTCCCAAAGTTCGGGATCCATGGTCTGGAAAAGGGTTTCAGCTTCCGGCTGCCAGCACCACCACAGGTTGGCGGCAAGGCGCCTCAGGGGAGAAAGGTTTTCAGGGAGGTCGGCAACGGCGTTGACCGTGCGCAGGAAAGGAATGGAGGAAGGCCGCAGAGCAAGTTTTTTGTTCATCAGCGAGTTGTCGCCTTCGCTGCTTGCACGGCGCCTTAAATGGGCTTTGCCGTCGGCCATGGCATAGGCTTGCAGATAAAGCTTGAAGAAATTATCCCAGGAAGCGTGGCCCGCAACGGAACGTGCCGCCTGCCTGCGTGCATTGAGAGCTTCATCCGTGCATGTGGCATACTGGGAGATAATGGAAGAAAGTTCTTTGACGGTTTTTTCATATTCAATATTGCGGCGGGCAAGGACGTCGATCCCAGGCTGTTTTTTCTTGGAATTCATGCGTATCCACAGACCGAAACCGGAAAGATCCGTTGTCACCGTCGGTACGCCGTAGGCGGCGCATTCATGCGGCGTGTAGCCCCAGGGTTCATACCATGAAGGGAAGACGCCCAGATCGCATCCGGAAAGGACATCGAAATACGGCATGTTGAGAAAACCGTCGTTTCCGTCGAGGAGCGCGGGCACGAATATCATGCGGATGCTGTCGTCATGTTTGTTTTCCAGCCCCAGGCGGCGGCATGCACAGAGAATGGGATCGCCTTCGGGGTTATAGACAAGATGGCTGGTGAGGAATCCAGTTTCCGGACTGGAAGGGTCGGAACCGGTTCCTATGGCCCTTTCATCCACGCCGTTGTGTCCGCCCATCATAAGCATGAGGACGATCAGTTTTTTTCCTGAACCGCGCAGGTTCTCGCGTGCATTTGCCAGTGCATCAAGGAAGAGGTCAACGCCTTTGTTGTGGTATTCATAGCGTCCGGATATGACAAGGATCCGTACGTTCTCATCCACTTCTTCCCGCAGAAGGCGTGAAATGGGGGCGAGCATCCGTTTCCGGTTGGAGCGGGCGCTTTCCCTGTCGGAGCTGTAATCGTGAATGGAAGAAATATCCAGCCCGTTGTCAGTGATGATGTCAGGAACACGTCCCAGGAAAAGACGCGCTTCTTCAGCTGTAATGCCGCTGACCGTGGTGAAGACGTCGGCTTCTCGGGCGCTGACCGCCTCCATGGAGCATTTAGCAGTTACGTTGTAGCGTACGGCTTCCTGGCGGGGATTGATTTCAGACATGCGGGAATATATGTCTGCTCCTGCCCCGGCCATGGACCGTCCCAGGACAGTGGCATGGGTCGTGAACACTGTGCCTATGGAAGGGGCGAGCTGCTTCAAGGCGAGTATGCCCGCCCCGCACATCCATTCGTGAAATTGCGCGATGCTGTGGCTTTTGTCTCTGGCGGCAAGCACTTGATGGATAACAGAGATGACTTCGCCGCATGCGTAGCTGAAAATGACCGGTTCAACGTAGTCCCAGCCTCCGGAAAGAGAGTCCACGCCGAAGCGTTCCCACAGCTGGCGCAGAAGCTGATTGGAGTCGTACCGTCCGTTTGCGTTGACGAGAATGGCCCGCGGACGACCGGGAATTTCCCATCGTCCGAAACGGCAATGCAGATCTTTGTCTTTTAGAGGGTAGCGGATGGCGTCCCAGTATGGCTCGTCTGTTTCTGTGAATTCGGTGTTGCGCCCCGTGTCCGGACCCAGAAGGAAATATTCCCCGCCGAACGAATCCATGGCAAACCGAGCCTTGCTGGCGACGACTTCATAAATGCCTCCCACTTTGTTGCATACTTCCCAGCTGACTTCAAAAAGATGCTGACGTTGCTTTGTTTCCATTATGTTCTCCGTAAAATAAAATTGCTCCGCACCATGCAACGGCATCCGTCAGTGTGGGTGCAGTGTATTCCTCTTATTGATTGCCGAGCGCGTTTTTCAGGCGGATCTTGAAATCGGCGAGGATGTTCATGAAATTCGCGTATGCTTCGTAGGGTGTCCCATAGGGCGTGAAGTACTGGTGTACGTCACCGTCGGAAGCGCATTTCGTACTCATGTAATAAAAATGGTCAGAAGTCTGGAGACGTCTCCAGGTCTGCGTTATGGCGGGATCATTTAATTGCATGACAAGCGGGCGGCATTCGTAAAGGGAATACAGTGCGTCTTTCTGCATCTCGTTGCCGAGCCATGCGGAGAGATCCCGTTCGGCGTCAGCCCAGGATATCCAGTCGGGCACGGAAAGGCTTTCCCGCGCAGGATAGCGGGATGACGCTTCGGAAACAGTCAGGAAGTCCATTTCGGGGTCTTCCAGGATCTTATCCGGCAGGGCAAGCATGAAATCGAAGATGCCTGTGTCTTTCCATTGATGCTCGCCGAATGTTTCGTAATCCATGAAAAGCCCGATGACTTCTCCGCTGCCTTTGATCTGTTTCAGCCAGGAGGCGTAGGTGTCAGCCATCAGCGGCCACGACGGCCAGCTTCTGTTTGAAAAGCGGAAGGCTATGTCATCTGAAAGAGAATAGCTCTTGAGCATGAGATTAATCGTTTCACAGCCTTGCGGGCGGTAGATATGGCAGGGGCTCCGGCTTCCGAGAATGCTGTCCGCTCCTTCCGTGAGAATGGTGGAGTAGCCCATGCTTTCGACAAGTTTTGCAAGGCGGTCGCAATAGATGAGTTCGGTATTGCGGAAGGCCGTTGGTTCGGCATGGAAAAGCTCGCGCATGCGGCGGCGGTGTGCCGCGACCTGGTCGCGGAATTCATCTTCAGAGAACAGGGCGGCAAGGCTGTGGCTGTCAGTTTCTTCAAGGAATTCGACGCATCCCGTTTCTGCGAGTTCCTGAAAACTGGCGAGGGTCTCCGGCGCCCAGAGATGCATCTGGTCGATGAATGTTCCCGTGAGGGAGAAGGTGAACCGGAAGCGTCCCTGGTGCTTCTCTATGAGGCGCTTGAGCAGCGCGTTCATGGGAAGATAGCATTTTTCCGAAACCTTGTTCATGACAAGCTTGTCGAGTTCATCATCGCCGTAGTTGTTTTTTTCGCCGATGTCGAAAAAAGTGTAGGGACGCAGGCGGCAAGGCTGGTGAACTTCAAAATAGAAACATATGGATGGCATGGCTAACTCCTTGCGTTGTTGCAGACCAGGGCATAGGCCTCAAGAATTCCTTTGGCGGCCCGGTCCCATGTGAGCAGTTTAAGTTCTTCCTGGCAAAGACGCAGGCTTGCGGAAGCCATTTCCGGGTAGCGCAGGATGTTGATGATCATTTCGGCCATTTCGCGGATGTTCCAGAAATCAACGGTGAAGGCGCTGGGAAGGACTTCTGCGCTTCCCGACTGCTTGGACATGAGCACGGGCACGCCGCATTGAAGCGCCTCAAGAGGGGCAATGCCGAACGGCTCGGAAACGCTGGGCATGACATAGAGGGAAGAAATGGCGTACATATGGCGCACATCTTCGCCGCGCATGAAGCCCGGGAAATGGAATTGGCTGCCCATGCGCAGTTCTGCTGCACGGCGGATCATCCTGGGCAGGAGATCGCCGTTGCCTGCGAGGATGAAGCGCGTTTCCGGCAGGGCATCCAGCACGATGCGGGCTGCCTCCGTAAAATAGTCCGGTCCTTTCTGCATGGCCACACGTGCCATGAACAGCACCCTCTTCTCCTGCCTTACAAGCTGCGGAATTTTGAAAACGGGCGGATTTGAAAGGGGGAATACGCCGTTGTAAACGACGGATATTTTATTTTCTGGAACGAAGTAGCGGTCCATTGCGATTTTTTTCGTGCGCTTGCTGACCGCAATGACGTGATCTGCAGCGTGCAGCCCTTCGTGTTCGATGCGGTAGATTTTGTCGTAGCCGATTTCTCCGCACCGGTCGTATTCCGTGGCATGCAGATGCACGACAAGGGGTATGCCGCACAGTTTGCTGGCGGCTATGGCGGCGGGATATGTCATCCAGTCATGGGCGTGTATGACGTCTGCCGGTTTTTTTCTGTGTTCTTCAAGAATGACAGCGGTGGCGGCTGCTGTGAAGCTTTCCACTTCGTCCATAAGGTCGCTTTTGTACCCGCCATGCAGATTGCTTGTTTCTTCTACAGCCTGGAGCGAAGAGTCAAGCAGTTCCGGATCGATGTTCCTGCTTCCGAAATCGAAAGGTCCGTAAGGATGCAGGCCGGATTCGATCGGGTGCACAGTCAGACCGGGAAGTTCTTTGCTTGCCCATTCTTTCCTGATCCTGTTTACGGCAAGGCGCAGTCCGCGGGTGATCGGAACGCCGGAAGCGGATCTCAGGAAGGAATCGCTTTTCTGCAGGGGGGTCTTCAAACTTGGAAGAATAAAGACGACTTCTGTGTCTCTATCCATTAATGCCTTGGTTATTCCGTAGCAGGCAGTGCCCAGTCCGCCGCTGATATGCGGCGGAAATTCCCATCCGAGCATAAGGACGCGCATATCATTTCCTCCTCTGCCTTCAGGCAAAAGTTAATGGGTGAGAATCGAGCCATTTTTCCGTCAGAGCGGGATGGGCTCTTTTTAACAGTATGAAGATGCGGAAAAGCTCCGCTGTGCTCCACGCCTGCGCTATGCAGCCTCTCGCGGCATGCGGAGGATCTCCGTCGAAAATTTCGGAGATGCAGCCGAGTCCGGCTTCATTGAGATGGCTGGTGCAGAGCGGAGCGATTGTATTGAGAAATTCTTTTAATTTAGCCTGGGAAGCACCGGAAAGCAGAAGCGCTTCTGCGTAAAATCCGAGAAGCCAGGGCCAGACTGTCCCCTGATGATAGGCTTTGTCCCTTTCCCTTTGGTCTCCCCTGCAGAATGGCTGGTATGCGGGATCGGACGGCGAAAGCGTGCGCAGTCCGAAGGGGGTGAGCAGGTGTTTTTTCACGCAGGCTATGATGCGGCGCCTTTTTTCCAGTGTGAGAGGAGAATAGGGCATTGCGGCGGCGATGATCTGGTTGGGACGGATGTGCGGAGAGGCTCCTTCGGAAGGGGACCAGGAATCATAAAGTC
>JAEEGL014195000.1_pt1 | contig 13166 bp, 9 predicted proteins | sample 9134231 | NCBI WGS metagenome assembly JAEEGL01 (sample SAMN16246548, study PRJNA631951) | gut metagenome | biome: gut microbiome; feature: rumen; material: fiber-attached | host: Bos | place: Iran: Karaj | collected 2018-10
GGGCGCAGGTGTAAAGACGGCGACGTCAAAGCCGAGCGCTACTAATTGCCCGAAGCTTTCGCGTAAGCGCATGCTTTCAACTGTGACGGTTATGACTGTAATTGAAGATGAGCCGTTACTATCAGTCTTTGTGTGATATGTCAACCCCTATTTCAGGTGGTTATTGCGGCGGGGTCCCACCTCTTCCCATTCCGAACAGAGAAGTTAAGCCCGCCTGCGCCGATGGTACTGCAATGCAATGCGGGAGAGTAGGAGGCCGCCATCTTTTTATTGAAAATCCCCGAATCGTTTTGCGGTTCGGGGATTTTTGCGTAAGTTTGCAGCGTGAAATGTTAATATCGTTTACGCTTATGAAAAGATTTACTCTTCTTATCATGCTTGCCACACTACTGAGTGTGACAGCATTTGCCCAAAACGGCTTCAGTATGCTGACATTACAGCAGCGCCAAAGTCAAAGTGCTGTTATTAAGGGTAGCGACCGTAAGGCACAGCCCGTAGCCAACACGGCCCGTCGCTCTCCCTCCGACGGTCTGGTGACACCTCCTGAGACGGCTACTGTGGAGACATGGTACACCGCCGACGGCAGATTCATGCTCTTCGGACGGTATGGCTTTGAGGACTACACCCTCAACATGCCGACCATCAATGTTGCCTTCGATGGCGCGGACATTTATCTTCAGGGCTTGTCTATCTATTTCAAGGAAGGATGGATAAAGGGTACCGTCAGTGGCACCACTGCCACCTTCGATTCCGGACAAATAGCAGGCAGCGATGAATACGGTGCAAATTACATCTGCGGCAGCAACGACGGTGAGACCTATTCAGAGAACTTTGTCTTCGACTTTGATAGTGAAAATGGCATTCTGAAGGCTGTCACACCCATCATTCTTGAGACAGGCAATACCGAGGAATTCTCGGTTTACGCCTTCTGGCAACTGCCCACTTTCACCAAGGAACAGCCTAAAGGGCCTGAGATGGTTGTCGCTCCTGAAGGTCTGGAAACCGAAGAATGGGCCATCAGCGCCATGACAAATTTTGGCGACCCAGTGGCTGGATATGTGTATATTGGCTTCGACGGCAACGATGTTTATATGAAGGGTTTGTGCACCTATTTGCCTGAGTCGTGGATAAAGGGCACGCTTAAAGACAATACCATTACTTTTGCCGGCGATCAGTATTTCGGACCTTATGACGAGCCTTACACGCATTATGATTTCTTCCTCCGCAAGGATGATGTCATCTTTACTTATGATGCTGCGGCTGGCAAGATGACTGCCGAGGGAGAGATATACATTTATACGGCAGGGTCTAATTTGAAAGGTGATGTCTATAACGATCCCGTAATCACCAAGGTTACTGAGAGAGCCGCCACTCCTGCCACACCTAACATTAGCCAAATCTACCAGGCAACCTTCAACCCCGTTGTCATGTTCACTGTGCCTACGACCGATGTCGATGGTAATGCAATGCTGTCGTCGAAACTCAGTTTCCAGTTCTTCAAGGATGTGGAAGAGGAAATATCCCTTGTGACCTTCGATGCTGCCGACTATGATTATCTTGATGAGACGATGACCGTATTCCCTTACGGTTTCAGCGATAATCTGGGTAATGACAGTGAATTCAATCCTAAATACATTCATCTGAAGCAGAAGGATTACAACACTTGGAACAAACTTGGCCTTCAGACCATCTATACTGGCGGCGGCGAGGAGAACAAGTCGGAAATATTCTGGATAACCATCAAGAATTACGAGAAGGCCACCTTCGATTTCAATGCCATGACCGGTGAGCCATGTTCCACCAATGGAACTACCGACGGTGATATCAACGCAGACCGCGTTCTTAAAGAGAACGGCATCACTCTGACCGTTTCGCCCAAGACTGATGAGGCAACGGTGGCCAACCGTTTCTGGAGCACTAAGAACGGCCCCCAACTGTGCGTTTACAGCGGTACGCTGACCTTCGAGGCTCCTGTTGGCAAGGTCATCAAGAAAATGGTGTTCAACAATGCCAAGTGGGATGCTGGCAACAGTGCCGACAGTGGCGAGTTTGATGGCAGCGTCTGGACGGGCGAGGCCAAGAAGGTGGTTGTGACAATTGCTGGCAACACACAGTTGAACAGCATTGAGGTTTATCCCACCGACTACGTGCCCACAGCCGTTGAAGCCCCCGAGGGCCTGGTCACCGAGACCTATATCTTCAAGGCAAGTTCGTTGAAGCCCTATTATGACCCCGCCGATGTGACGCTTTGGGTTAAGGCAGGCTTCGACGGCGATGATGTCTACATCCAAGGCTTGGCTGCCGATGTCAATGAGAACGCTGGCGAACTGTGGGTTAAGGCCACTAAGAATGATGCTGGCCAATATGTCATCCCTGCAAACCAGTTTATGGGCAAAGTGGAATTCTGGATGTCCTCCAACGACTATTTCTTCACCGCCATTGATGACGGAGGCAACATGGTGGATGCCGTGCTCGACTACGATGCAGAGAAGTCGGAGTTCACGACAGCCCAGTCGCTGGTGCTCAATGGTCTCCTTACCGAGGTGTATGCCTACGAGACCTTCAACGAAGTCGTCATCACTAAGTTCGACGAGGTTGCCGCCGTTCCTGCTGCCCCAGTCATCAACAATGTTGACTTTGGCGAGTGGTCGCATGGCATCAACTGCTCGATTCCCACCGTGGGCATCAATGGCGAGACTCTGAATCCCCAGAAGTTGTTCTACACCGTCTGGGTTGAGAAAGACGGTGAGCAGGCACCCTACACCTTCTTGGCCGATATGTACTGGGCTTTCGATGAGGACGCCACGGAAGTGCCCTATAGCGTCAACTACAGCACATGGGACAATTCTCATAGCATTTATTTCTACGACGACGCATCGGTGTTCAACAACTGGACCAAGGTTGGCATACAGAGCATCTACTATGGCGGTGGCGGGTGTAATAAGTCCAATGTCGTATGGGCGGAGAACCCGCTCGTTACTGGCATTGGCCATGTCGACACTGACCTCAGTAATAGCAAGGTGTCAATCTACAACGTAGCGGGACTGCGCATCGACGTTCCCCGGAAGGGCTTGAACATCATTAATGGCCGCAAGGTGGTAGTGAAGTAATGATGTGTATACAAAATAAAAATCCCCGAATCGTTTTGCGGTTCGGGGATTTTATTGTATATTTGCGCCCAGTAATATTTAACGATTATGAAAAGACTGATATTGACACTGACGTTAATGAGTACGGCGATGGTGTTGCTGGCTCAAGATGTGGAGGGCGGGGCTGTCGCGCTCCGTGCAGGTGAGGCTACGATGACGATTGACCCGTCGCGGGGTGGTAAAATCCTTTCGTTGAAATATAAGGAGCAAGAGGTTATTTCGCAGTTGAGGTGGCCTGAGTCCTTCGGCAGCACGTTCTGGACAAGCCCGCAGAAGGAGTGGAACTGGCCTCCTGTACCGGAATTTGACAAGCAGGCATATAAGGTTGAGAGTAGGGATACAAACCGTCTTGTAATCAGTAGCCCCGTGTCTCAACGTCTGGGGCTCAGCGTCAGTAAGGACTTTTCCGTTGGCATGTCGGAAGGGCTGGAGAGTGACGGCCATGGTTCGGACGCAGGGGCCTTTGTTGTGACCTACTCTATAAAGAATGAGGGCAATGAAGCGCGTAGCGTGGCACCTTGGGAGATTACGCGTGTGCCTAATGGCGACGGGCTTGTGTTCTTTGCTGCTGCCGATAGTATCTGGCCTGCAGGCCAGATGACTTTCGAGAGGGAGGATGGTGCTGCTTGGTATCATACCGACGAGGCGCCTCAGAACCGCAAGGTGAATGCCGACGGTAGGGGGTGGTTGGCCTATTGTTCCGACGGCTTGCTGCTGGTGAAGCGGTTTGCTGACTTGCAACCCGGACAGCCTGCCCCCGGCGAGGCTGAGGTGCAGGTGTATGTAAATCGCGGCAAGACGTTTATCGAGTTGGAGAGTCAGGGTGCCTACACGCTGTTGCAGCCTGGCGAGTCGCTCAGTTGGACTGTGTGCTGGTATTTGATGCCTGTGGGCAAGGATGTGTCGCGTAAAGCCCTTGTTTCCTATGTGTCTTCCTGTCAGGGGAAGCCATGAGGGTATTTCACTACTTTTTGAGTTACTCCTTCTTGAGTTTTTTCCGCATATAGATGATATATGCAATGAATGCAATAATGATAGCAGTGATGATGCAGATGGCTGCTATGTTGTAGCGCATGAGCCTGGCTTGGTCTTGTGCCTGACGTTTTAGGAAGTGGTCTTCCTGCTGGTGGTATTGAGTAGCCAGTTGTTCTATCTGCTCTTGCTGTTGGCGTGCATCGAGGCTATCATGTATTGCTGATGCGCGTCTGAGGTAGTTGAATGCCTGCTGATATTGTCCCTGCATGGCAGCGGCCTGGCTTTGTAGGTCGAGTGCGATATAGTAATTAGTATTGACGGTGTCGCCTCTTAGGTTGGTATTTATTCTGCTGATGGCTTGGTTGAAGCGTTCGAACTGCCCTAAATGATGGTATGCTCCCACCATGATTTTGTCGCAGTCGAGCGACTTGCTCCATTTTGTTGTAAATACAGAGTCTTCTGCGATAAGTGCCTTTCTCTGGCTTGCCGCAGTGTGTTGTTGAGCGTAGGCTACAGTGAGCAGTGCGAGTGTTTGTCCGCGTGCGAAGTCGATATATTCTGCGGGGTCGAAGTCATCGTCTATGTCGCTGAATCGCTCAGGATGGTTCTGTAGCATGTCCAGTCGCTCTAGCATATCCTCGCACAGTGGTACGACTTCTGCAAATCGTTGGTTGTCAATAAGAATGTAGATGAGTTTTTTTGATGTATTTTGGAAAGCCATGGATGCCTGCAGTGTGTAATTCTGGCTGAGTTCGCCTATCGCGCTTCGCAGGCGGTAGATGCCTTCGTCGGTATGTCCTGTGCTGGATAGTGCGTGTGCGATATATCCCTCCATCATGGCCACATCGTTGGGCATGTTGAGTTCATGGGCAAGCCGTGAGGCTTCCGTGGCGTATGATATGACGTTGGTAAGATGTCCTGAAGTGTATTCTATGCTTGCGAGAAGGCTGTAGGTTTCCTCAATGGTGGCGGAGTCAAGGTCTGAATTGAGCAAGTCAAGGCACATCTGGCGCGCTGATGGTATGTTTTCCATTCCACCGTATAGTGTGACGGCCTTTAGGTAGCGCCCTCTTCCCGGCGTGATGTTTCCTACGCTAACAGCCGAGTCGATCATTGCCATTGCCCTGGACGGTTCTGTGCGGTGTATGCTCATGGCTGCCGCCTCTGTGTGTATGGTATCAGAGCGTTGTGTAGAAGAGTGTGTAAAGAGTTTTGGAGCGGCAGAATCACCACAACCGATTAATAATACGCATAAAGGGAAATAGAATAACTTCTTTAACTTCATAAGTTGTAAAGACTAATGCACTTCAACATCGACGTATGAATTGGGGAAGTTGTCGCGCATGATATCCGGTACTATCTCGCTGTTTCCAATACCACTGACACCTGTTACTGTAATCTTATAAAAGTTGTTTCTTTGGATGCCATAACCCATCGGCCCCATAGGGTTAGGACTGTCGATGAGGTGGCGAATCCAATAGGTGTAGTAGGTCTCGTAGACACCCATATTGAACTTGCACAGTTTGATACCGTATTGCTTCAACTGACTCTCGGTGTAGTTTTCAAGTACATCGAAGGATAGTCCACTGGCTACGTTGACTGCCAGTAGGGAACCATAGAAATTATAATTATAGAAGTAAATGACGTCAGGCCAATATTCTGCACGGTACTCCTTTATCAGCGTATGTGTCTTATCATCGTAGAGATAGGCAAAGACAGGACTAACGGAGGCTTTGAATACGACGCCCGTCGTATATCCATCCTTTTGGCTGTCCTTGAAACAGGTGTTCTCCAAGATGTAAGCAGTACCGTAGTTGTTGGCAGCAGCAATGGAGGCAAAATCTTTCGTGGTGTAGTTGCCAAACCATGAAACATAGTATTTCCCCATTTTATTTACATCTACTATATTTGGCTTCTTTTGATAGAAGAGTGGATCTACCACATAGCAGTCGCCCTGTTCACTATACTCACGGAAATTGTCAGGAATCTTAAATTCGGGCTTTTCTGTAAGTGTAGTCATATTATCCGTATGCTGGAACAGATAATAACGGTTGAGAAGGTTCACAAACTTATAGTTAGTGATATTGATGTCAGCATATTTGATACCATTATGCTTCAGTTCGAAAAACTCCTGAGAGACGCCTATCTGCACCTTCGCCAATACTCGCTCCATTTCAAGAGTAAGGGTTACATCCTTACCAACAAATGGAACTAGGTCTACATTGAGCAGTGCCGAGGCACGACTGGTCATCACCGGACCCTTGCTGGGTACATTGGGAAGAATACCCTCCGCGTATGTTATGGTATCAACCATATTGAGGAACGCGTCCTGATCCGTGATTATTTCCGGGCAATGATCGTAGTTGGCTATGGCAAAGATATTGTACTCGCCAACATTAATCCTAAGCGACTTAATCAGGTAGGTGATGTCATACTGGGCATCATAATAGTTTTCATAGACTGACAAGTTTTCTAAGACTGCCTTAGAGACAAACTCCTTGGTCTTGCTATCAAAGAGAAACAACTCAAAGTGAGTGATGATGTATTCGTTCTGGAAATAGTAGTCGTCGTTGGCACGGGTAACGGGCACCTTCACCCGGAAGTTCACATTCGCCTCATTGCCTCCCCCTTGCAACTTCTCCTCGAGCAATTGGTTCAGGAGCGTGTCAAGCGTCTGGAAGTCGGCTATCGGGGCATCAGTAAAGATGGCACGTACTACCCCCTCCCTGTCAATGACGTATGTGCGTGGTATGGTGCGCTGGGCAAACTTATAATAGAGTCCCGGAGCGGTATACGTCGGCAGAGTGAGTTTTTCCTGTTCCCAGTATGTGTCCACTTCGCCTATCGACTGGCTGCGCGGCACATGGAACATGGGCACGGTTTCCTTGTACTTGTCGTAGATTTGCTGTAGGATAGGCAACTCATTGCGGCAGTCAGGACAGCCGGTATCAAAGAAGGTAAGCATGTAAATCTGTCCGCTTAGCGACGATGACTTAATATCGCCGTGAATGCCTTCAAGGATGAAGTCGGGCACAGTGTCACCCACTTTCACGTCGTCGCTCAGTGTAGCGGATTGCTCTGGCTCGTCATCATTTTGACAAGCCGACAGCATGATTACAAATAGGAACAATATATATGATAGTTTGTTATATATCAAACTACTTGTCCTTTTAACTTCCCTTTTTTCTACCATTTTTACTGTCTAAAGCTTTAAATGATTGTTTGCCCTCAGTCGCCAACTATTGACCTGCAACTGTATAAGTTGTTCCAAATCGCCAGAGAGGAAGAACACCAAGGTGAAAAAGTCCTGACGGTCAAGATATTCCTGGACGGTGAGCGGCTCGCCCAACTTCGTATAGAGAGAACCTATCATTCCAAGAGATTCCGGGAACGAGACATTGAAAATCTGATGACCTGTTGCCTTCTTTTCGAGAATCAGGCGACAGTCGGTCTTTTCCATCAGTCGCAACGTAGTGATGCCAAACTTGATACCGTGCAATTCACCATAGTTTTGGTCATTGATGACAACGGTGTCTTGAACGAAAGGCAAGTAGGTAATGTCTTTAACTGGCACCAACTTGTTGTAGGCGTCCATTGTCCCATTGTCAGAAACGATCTTCATGACGTAATCATCAGGATCCATCACGACATCTTGAATCATCGGTACAATGAGGCACGACAACTGGTTGTTGTCCTTCATCATGCGTACATTGTGTGAAGCATAATTGTCATCAAAATGAACAACGGGCAGGCTGCCATAATACAAGTCGGGCAACTGTATTGAATACTCTGAAGCCTGGTCTGCAAGCGTCAGTCGGAACATGTCTATTATGTTCCTGTCGCCCGAGATGGCATAGTGGTTATCGGATGCCCCGCTCCACACTACAAACTGATAGTCGCCTTCAGGGATGCCTTCAACCAATACACGGTAGTTGTTGGCCTTTAGGCTTGACTGAGGAACATCAATTCGTGTGACGAAATTTCCATCTGCATCGTAGACAAACACTGATACTTCCTTCAGGTATTTCTGGCCTGCATCAACATCAAGCATGTTGTATGTATATTGCAGATTGAGCCAGAATCCGTATGGACACACCTCAGGATCGTCCTTAACCCATGTGCAGGCGGTCGTCAACAAAACAAATAATATGGAAAATAACTGTTTCAAAGCACAACGTTTGTTTGGTCTCTAACTATCCAAGGCTTAACATTAATCACGACCTTCAAATAGGCTTCGCCTTCGTCGGGCGTGTCAGGGTTGACAGGGATGTTGCCAGTGTGTGGAATTCCAAGATCCGATACACTGGTAACAAGTATACGATAGAGGTTATTACGCACGATGGCAAACTCCATTACGCCCATGATAGTGGGTTTGAAGTTGTCCTGATGGCGAATCCAGTAATTATAGTAGCAACGATAGCCGTCATCGGTTTTTTCGAACTTACGAGCCTCGAAAGACAACTGCTCTGTGGGTGCAGACGACAAGTCGTTGATGTACTTAGAAAGAGCCTCGGCAGATGCGAAGAACTTATAATCAAAATAGTAGAGCACTTCAGGATACTGCTTCTTGTCTGTGACAAGTTCCAGATTGCCACTATTATTGAGGCGATACACATTGTTATACGGTTCTACCTTTGCCCGGAAAATCACACCCGTACTGTAACCGTTCTTCTGGGCAGGAGACAGCATACAGTTTTCCAGACAATAGGTAGTCTTATAGGCTGGTGTGGATGATGCCGGATTAAACGTCTTCCAATTAATGGCGTAGGGATTTGACACGTCGCCAAAGAAGTTCTCATAATACCTGTCAGCATTCGTAAACTTAGAGGCATCAATCTTTTTCTTAAAGAAGTAAGGGTCAATCACATAGCCGTTAACGTCGGAAACGTTGCCAAAGTTTGTATTCAAACTCCACTCAGGTTCAGTAAGCGTGGTGAGCACGGCTGTGTGGCGATATGAATAGTAATATTTGGGATAGTTGACCACATAGAAGCCGTCGAGTGTAATAGTGGCATACTGCGTTCCTCCTTTGGTGGTCAGGGCGAACGCATCCGACCCAACAGCCACGTCGATACGAGCCAGCACGCGTTCCAATTCTATCTTGACAACATTTTCTGCGTTCTCTTCATTATTGATAATCACAGTAGACAAATTAGCCGTGGCACGGTTTGTCATGACAACACCTGCCGAGATGTCGTCTATTTGACCTCTCGTGTATGTGATGCTATCGATGTCAGCCAGGAACTTGTCCTCGTTCTCCTGGTTGATCACGCGGTTAGTATTGGCAACGACAAAGATGTCGTAAGTACCTTGTGGCACCATCACACTTTCTGCTTCATATATCACATTACCATCGGCATCGCTACCCTGCTGTTTCAGGTTAGTGAGCAGGAAACTCTTGGCAAAGAGTTTCGTGGGAGCATCAAACAGATAAACCCTGGCTACGTTCACTTTATACTCGTCGGCAGAGCCCTGAACATGAACATAGCTGTCCTCTACACTACGGGTCATTGTAGAAGTCTGATTACTCTGAAGACGGAAGGTAACGCCAACTGCATCTTTTGGTGTTTCTATCTGGTTGTCGCTGACCAGTAGGGCTTCTTCCTGACTACAACTACATAGAATGACAGTAGCAAAGAATAGCAAATGTCGGATTGTTTTTAAATGTACCATAGTAAAACTTATTTATTTGTTGTTTTTAGTTTTCACCTTATTTATTTTCTTATTTTTCTAAATTGCTCCAATTGATGTGCAGCCTCCGGAACCCCTTGGTTCTTGGCCTGTTCCACGAGTTGGATGGCTCTGTCAAGATTGCCCCTGAGATATTCAATGAGTCCCTCGTTCATGGTCCTCTGCGGGCATTGATTCACCTTTGACAGGTATTCGGCTGCCTCGTCGGCTTCACCTTTCTTGAGAGAGAGATAGGCCATTGTGAGGTTGATATAGGAGTCGTTGGGATAGAGCAGATAGGCTTTACGTATGATGGAATAGTATTTCTGCTCGTTGTCGGAATACTTGTCGGCCAGACGATAAATCTCGTTCAAGTTGAGGTTGATGGGACGCGTCTCGAAGACCTGCTCCGACTCCTCAAGGGTAAACGGCCTTACTGTATATGTAATATTATAATTGGTGCAACGCAGCGATGGGAATACATTGGCCAGAACGTAGGCATATCCTTGGGGAGCCTCCTTGCGCATGGCTTTCTCCTTATCATCGAGACCAATACTCCTGTTGGCTATGTTGAGCAATATATCGTGCTGAGGCACATCCCTGTGCTCCCTGAGATACTTAAGGAAGCCATCCCAGTTCTCGCCCCTTCCTGCAGCGTTCATCCTCATGCCCCTGACAATGCCTGTACGCTCCAAATAGTTTTTCAGGGCATTGGTACGGTTCTCACTGAGCATGATATTGCGTGAATTGGGGCCTTCGGGCGAGGCGTAGCCCTCAATGGAAATATTCCTGATGGTGACGTTGGAGTCGTTCTTGACGATATTCACCGAATTGTGGATTTTCTGTAATTCAGTGGGGTTGTTCATATAGTCAGGCAGGATGTCCCACTTGTTGACTACGAAGCACAGATAGGCTGAGCCTTTTTCTTCACGCACCTTCACGCTGTTGTCGGCAGGCGGCAGCAGATAGACAGGGAAAAGTTGTATGACAGGCTCCGGCTTTTCATTGCTGAAAGGACCTACCAGATCCTCACCTCTTTCTTTCTGCCGGTTGCAAGCACAACTCAACTTTCGTACTTTAAGTACCGAGTTGTCCATCCACGGTTCATACTTGATGCTACGCAGATAGTCAATATCCAAATTCTTGCCGTTTTTCTTGCGAATGGCCAGAGCATCGGGATACTCGTACTTCAGTTCACGCTCAAAGTATATCTGCTGGTTGCGACTGTTGATGAATATCAACGGCAGTTCGGCCTTGCGTAAGGTGATTGTATCGACCAGTTCTGGCGAAAGAACGACCGACTGCATCATAGGTATATCCTGCAAGGCTGTGAGTTGCATGGATACTACTACATTACTGTCGACCACGGCAATGGCAGAGCGATTAATCCTCATCAGATAGTCGTACTTCGGGCTTTGTGTACCGCCGTCTGCTACCTGCACAGCAGGTGCGAATGCAGCCACTGGCAACCATCCAAGCAACGACAGGAACATCAGACATATTTTTTTTGCTTTCATCGCTATTTCCTTTATATTCCCTTTTAACTTCCTTTTTAATTTCCCTTTAACTTTTCTTTCGATTCAGAACACGTAAATGACGCTCAGGCCCAACTTCGAGATGCCCACATAGTGATAGTCATCATAGCCATAGTATGTGCCGCATGTCTCACAGGAACTCTTCTTATAATTAAGATAGGTGTAGCCAACTCCAATCTCTGCGCCAATATTCCAATGCTTGGCTAATGCGTATTCGTATCCTACACCTATGCCGCCACCTACAAGGAAGCCTTCGTAACGATGCTGCTTCAGCCCCTTGAACAGGTTGAACACCATGCTCTGATTGCCGATGTTGTACTCTCCACCATGTATGTATGGGCCAAAGAACACGCCGTTCATCACCTGACAGGGCCAGTAACGGTACTGCGCCTGTGCCAGCCAATGTTTATGAACACTTATGTCGCCACGCTTCCATGGACGTATGCTGCCATAGAATTCCCATGAAGACACTTTCGATGTGGGTATTTCCACACCGGCTGACAGAGCACCTATCATATCAAACACTACATTGTTGTTGATAGCAAGGTGCTGCGCACGAGCAAAAAGGGTAACTGTTATCAAGATTATGGACAACAGTATTCGCTTCTTTATCATCATTCCCTGTTAATACGTTATTAGGTCAATTATTTTAAGTCGGTTTATATGCAAATGTAACTCATTTTACATTTCCTCGGCAAAATTAAACAATAATTTTGAAATATGCAACTTTTTTTTCAAAAAAATATTACAATACGCTGATTTTTTTTTTAGGCTCTGTCAAAAAGTAATATTTATGTGATTTTGCTGTGTATTTTGGAACTTTAGACAAAAAATCGGTGTTCACCGCTTAAAAGTTTGTGCTCACTCCTTTTTTCTGATGAAAAATGAGTAATTTTGCAGCCAAATTAATATAAAGTATAGAAACAATGATAAAATTGACAAGATTAAAGACCTGGTTTCTTATTGCAGTTCTGACTATTTGCGGAACGACCACCTTTGCCTCATGCTCTTCAAATGAGGACAACGCTACAGAGCAGAGCAACATTTCAACTATTTCCGATAAGGTATGGGCTTTCAGTCAGACCCATCCAGACGGCTTTACTATTGACATACGCACGATGACGGAGCCGACGGAGGGAATCGCCGTCAGTTATGCTGCTACTCAGAACAGCCACAGTCGCGACCAACTCGACAAAGTGGTTAGCCACGCCTTGCAGCACGAAGGCTATGTAGACGGTTGGTTTAACAGCGAGGATGGCCTTTATTACTTCGACAGCACAAAACTGTTCCCAGAGAACGACCTGAAAGGTGCTATCCAGTTCTGAAAGGATAACGGCCAACTCTCCGTTTTCATCCTGTCGACCTATACGGATATTCCCATTGATGGAAAGGTTGCTGAGATTATTGAACGTGGCACTATCCTATTTGGAACAACTGGCGACTACAGACCATTGTCTTTCTGCGAACCTGATGGAACTTATTGGGGCTTCGGTATTGAGGTTGCAAAGGAGATTGCTTCACGATTAGGCTTAGCAATAGAGTTCAGAAAGACCTCATGGCCTACGCTGACAGCAGATGTACTTGCAGAGCCTCAGTTGTTCGACCTCGCTATAGGTGGTATCACTATTACTGATACCCGGCGTGAGGCCATGCTAATGAGCGACGGCTATCTGGCTAACGGCAAGACCATCCTTTGCAGGGCTTCTGAGGCAAGCCGCTACAAATCATTGGCCGACATCGACAAACCCGAAATAACTGTGATGGTGAATCCTGGTGGACTGAATGAGAAGTTTGCCAATGAGAATCTGCCCCACGCTAATATAGGCGTTCACCAAAA
>JAEEGL015922146.1_pt1 | contig 13166 bp, 12 predicted proteins | sample 9134231 | NCBI WGS metagenome assembly JAEEGL01 (sample SAMN16246548, study PRJNA631951) | gut metagenome | biome: gut microbiome; feature: rumen; material: fiber-attached | host: Bos | place: Iran: Karaj | collected 2018-10
CCATTTCTCACAACCTACTGCAGAAAAATGAGCACAACCACCGGTAAAAGACCAACAATCATGCAAGGTCCATACTACTGGAATATGTTTCTCATTTATGTAGTTGAAGAGTAAAAGATAGTTTAGACAAAGACTATGAATATTGTGAAGATGAATAATATCCGGCTTTATACCGTCTATCCATTTTATAAGTTTTCTTGTACCATATCGCGTGCCTCTTCCATCCAATCCAAGTATCTTGGAGAATATATGCGTATTAATGCGGTACTCATTATCGGAAGTAATCCTGTATGATTCAGGATAATCTGTTGTTCCTGAGCCATAGGCAATATACGCCTCATCACCGCTAGCTTTTAGCAAGTTGGCAATATCCACAGCAATTTTCCCAGTACTGCCATGCCCACAAACGAGATTAATCTGAAGGACTTTCACTTTGAGAAAACTTTGTAATAATGGTCAAAAAAAGGCTTGTAGATATTCAAATACCCATTCAGCTTATCACGGAACACCTTGTCTGAATCATCATTACTGATTCCCTGACGCGCCATGATATAACTATTATTTTGCTGATAAGAGAAAAAAGGTGCCGAAGTGTAAATCCGTCGATACTCCGTATTCTTGGTCAACCACTCATTGGAATCTTCAGAATAGTATCCAAAAGGATAACAGAAATCTATAGGTTTATAGCCCAGCTCTTGATTGAACTTCTCGTTAGCCTTTTGTACCTCTATAGTCGTATCAACCTTTGATAAGTCAGACATATCAGGATGGGTGAATGTGTGCGCGCCAAAACCACAGATTCCGCTGTCGTGCATTAAACGCACCTGCCCCCATGTTAAATAGTCAGGGTTATTATCAATCTCTCCTATGGTCAAATAAACGTTATACTTGATTCTCTGCTCTTTCATCCAATCAAAAATGAGATCATAATTTGATTTCCATCCATCATCGAAAGCTATGACAACTCGTTTCTTTTTGAATTTGAATAGTTCCGGGTTATCAAGATCGTCGAAACGGAGGGTTTCATAGCCTTTCTTTTTTAGGTAGGAAATTTGATGTTTAAACTTCTCGATATTCATTTGCATGAGGCTATAGCCTTCTCCACTGACAACATCATGATAGTAAATAACATTCACATATTTATTCTTTCTAAGGGAAAGTCTCCCTAATATAGGAATAACACTATCAATAAACAATTGCTTATAGTTTATCATTTTTCTTATCGTATTGTTTAACTACTTTTGCAGGACTTCCTACAACAAGAGAATAAGGCGGAACATCTTTTGTTACCAAAGATCCCACACCCACAATTGCACCCTCACCGATTGTAACACCAGGCATAACTATAGAACGCATGCCAATTACACATCCGCGCTTTAGATGGATATCCTCAATTTTGTAGGGTAATGTATTATAATCATCGCCTTCTTCGTAGTTGTCAAGTATTCGTCTATGGCAAAGGAAAAGACATTGTGATGCTATCCACACCCCATTTTCGATGTGGATATGTTCGGCATTCCCAGCATCAAAATACACACCAGCCCCAATATTGATTTCTCCATCGATGTGTGCCCCGCATTTAATCCAATACTTCTGTCGCTTTTCGCTACAGGGGTCTATCATATTCATTTGTTTATGCATCCATCGAAATTTATTCTGGGCTATGTAGTGACACTTCTTTTTCATGCACCATTGAAGAAAGCCATATAACGGCTTAATCTTTTTTACTACTTCTTTAATCATATCTTATTCTGTTTTTCGTTATACTCTTGTTTTTTAATTTTAGGTACAAGAAATCTCATCTGTATAAGTCCAATAATAAACACTAACATAGGTGCCATCACCTGACCGATAGCAGCACCTATAAATTGAAAATGATTAATAAGCAATAAGTACATGCAGTATGCGCATGCGGCAGATACTATTTGATTAAGTAAAACAGCCTTTGTATAACCGAATGCATTAATTATCATTTTTGTAATCGACATCAAAAAAGTTGTCATTACAGAGAAAGATAAGATTCTTGCGTAGAAACATCCATCTGTATATCTACCGTACGTTAAGATAGCTGTAACGGGTCTAGCAAATAAACAAAAAACTAAAATGATGAACAAAAGTATAGATAAAATACCTATCACTATTTTTATGATTTTACGATACTCAAAGTCGGCTACAGCCTTATAAATATCGGGTTCAAATGTCTGAATTAACGCTGAATAGAAAATAGATAAATAGTTACTTAAGGTACCTCCTACTACAAATAGAGCCATCGTTTCTGTATCACCAATTGTAGCAACCATTGCAACGGCAACACCTTTGAGAAAATATTCGATTATTCCAGTAAGTGATATCGGCCAACCAAAAGAGACAGCCTCTTTTAATATATGATAATCAATGTGTGGATGCCTTATTGTTTTTTTTATAGCATAAAAGCCTACTATGATGGCAGAAATTAGACCTGATGACAATCTTCCTACTGCGCCCCCTTTTATTATAATGACAAAAACAATTGAGAGAACCAATGTTATTAACGCTCCTATCATTACAATCCCAAAATAGCTCTTAGCTTTTCTTTGCATTCTGCAGTTTACTTGATAAATCAAGGCAAAGCTATTAAAGAATAGCTGGGTTACTGTTATATAGGCAAAGGGAGCAAAGGGAAACTCGATTTGCTTTATTGTATGATAAGTATAAAAACCGCCAAGAATTAGTATTTCAGCAACTATGCCCCATACCATTAGTGCGGTTAACACAGTATCACATACTTTCTGTCTATTCTCTTCTGGAATCTTAAAATATTTTCGAACGTAGTACGATATCAAAGAAAAATTGACAATCGGAGTAAAGAGTCCAGAAAAAGAAGAGTAGAACCCGATGGTTGAGTAATCTACAGGAGAAAGGTTCTTAGCCAAAAACGGGTTGAAAATAACCGCAATTACAGAGGATAACAATGAAGCAACTAAATACCAAGACAGGTTCTTGATCTGCAAAGTATTTCCTCTTAACCTTGTAACAACTTCTTTTATCATTTCTCTTTTAACTCTACACAGACATATCCTTCGTCTTCAGAAATTTGTTCGCATGCAAATTCATCTACTAACCATCCTGGGACTATCGTGCATATTAATAATATGATTTTTGAGAGTCTAAAACACTCTTTCAGATACAACCTTTGATTATGACTCGAAAATTTGTTTTTTTCCTCCTTTATACTTGTAATGACAATATCAGCTGAAATCCTATTATCTGGGAAAAAATTGCGGACCATGATGTTCCCATTTAGGAAAAGGTAACTTAATGATGTATAATTATTCTTATAACCCATCCTCAGATACTCTTTACAAGAAAAATCTGAGTTCTGGTTAATACTCAAGTATTTTATTTTATCATATTTATCAATCAATTCTTTTTTTCCATCTATGTCTTCTATATCGACAAAGCAAACAGATTCTATAGAATTAGTATATAGATAATCGTCAATGAGCGAAACTATTGGGTATTGCCGTTCATGTGAATCTGAAATCCTATCCTTTATCTTAATCTTTGAAATCTTTTTCTTAATAGAATCCAGACGCCATTGAGATTTTGAGATTTTAAATAATTCCACAATTCTTTTTGCTGCCAAACGCAGCCAATATGCGCTCATATCAGGATTAACCTCATTCCCTGCAAGACTATAACTGAAGAACTTACTTTTAAGAAAAAAAGATAGAAGTCTTTTACTATATCTAAAGAATGGATACTTGAACACATAATAATCTTTAATACACAGCTCTACGCCTGGGGACATCATTCGTTTTGCCATTTGATGAGCACCACTTTTCCAAACATCCAAAATATAATAATAAGACATTAGAAAAGAAGGGAAGGGTAGCCAAACTTTACAGTCTTTTTTGTTTCTCACGAAACTACCCAAATCCACATATATTGGGCGATTGTTTTTAAACAAAACATTCTTTTTATGACAATCACACATATTATAGCCATATTTATGAGCCAATTCTGCTATTTCGAGCACCATACATGCAGCATCCCTCAACATATAGAAATTCCATTCGGTAGCATATAGAATTGGAGAGATAAGCTCATGCTCGAGAATTAGACCAAACTTTTCGTTTTTATATTCTGATATCCATGTACGAGGAAACAAACCCTTTGAAACAGCTTCGTCTAGGAACCCATTTTCCAAAAACTCTTTTGCCAAATCCACAGATTCCGGATAGATTCCTCGGAGTAAATGACCTCTCCAAAAAAACACAAAGCCCAATTCGTCCAGATGTAAATCCGTGACTTCTATCTCCTGATTCGGGATATATAAACTCATATTAAACTTATATTTATCAGTTAATGTGTCAATTCATTTAAGAGTGTAATGAAGGCACCGCTAGACTTTTCTTTATTGTAGTTGGACTAATTTTCACTGCGGTGAAAAAGCTAAAGCACTGCGACACCAACTTCCCACCATTTATACTATTCTCAATCTATTTTCGTTTATAAAGGTGCAGGGAGAAGACGGCCCCCTCTTAACCAACCCGGCATAAGACCCTGCACCACAATACACCATGTCAAAAAATATTTTAGACAAGGCGATTGAAGCTGTTCCGAAATTCGAAGAACGAATTTAACTTTGTTTTCCTCCTTCGCACCTCGGCCATTTCCAAACAAGTTTGGATGGCACTCGGTTTGGCGTCAGTTCGCTGTTTACTAAAAAACTCCGCTTGGCTCAGTACGCGGACAGTACTATCTACTCTTATCGCCTGAAGATTTCGCAGGCGGTATTGTATCTCAAGAAACTTCCTGACGATTTTACACAGGCAGACGTCGATGACTATCTGACCATGCTCCTGGACAGGAATTGCTACAGTTTGTCTTTCTTTAAACATACCGTGTTCGGATTGAAGGACTACTACAAGTACATGGGACTTAAGGAACCTGGAGGACTCGTACTACCTCGTGTCCGCAAGCCTAAGAGACTTCCCCGTGTGCTCTCTCAGGAACAGATGAAAAGGCTCATCGGGCTTTGCGATTTGTATGACAAGGCTTTGCTCTCCACCCTCCATTGTCTGGCACATTAGGCGTTGACTGAGGCTGTCTGCGAAATGCATGTCTTCGTGGACAGATTCGCTGTGTCCTTATGTGTCGAAAACACCATATTTTGTTTCATCATTGACCAGTTTTGAGGTCTGGACATCGACCTTATATTTTATATAGCGAGGCAATACGTCAGATTTTTCAAACACGTGAGGTCACCTGCTTTCTGATAACCATGTAGAAACCGACATCTTTCCCCATAATAATTACTCTGCTGCGGAAGTCCAACCAGCTGCTTCATATCTGCTTCGCAGAGACGAAGCCTATATCGTTCTATCTCTATCCCCTGCTGCATAACTCTTTGTTATCTGAGGAGCAATTGGTTGAGTAACATTCTGAGCGAACTGAAGTATATAACTATTAACCGTATTGGCCAGACCCAATGCAGTGTTCATTATGGTATTAAAAAACAAGTTAATAACTACCGCTGCACCTTGAGCCTTCACAACGGTGGCGACTGCTCCATAAGCGACCCAACCAGAGAAGGAAAAAACTTCTTTATATGGTTTTTTATCTTTTATAAATCGAAAAACTACTATTAACGACCATTTACGCTTGCAATATAGGTAGAACAAAGGCACTTGATAGCATGAAATAATTGCTACCACAATTGTATACAAAAGAAGCTTATTATCTCCAAAATACAATAACAAAATCACAAAACCTAACTTCAAAAGATGAGAAAGAACTTCAATTATACTAAAGACAATAAATTTTTCTTTTGCCATTAATAACCCATTATAGGGAACTCCAATAAAAGTGATAATTGAAGCAATTACTGTAAGTAAGAAAACAATTATTGCATTACATGTCTCACCATCATAATTGACATAATTCTGAACATACCAAACTCCTGATGGAATGGCTAAGAGTGCTGTTAATATTGCAATAGCTACGTGAAATGTGAGATTTACATTAAATTGTCGATTTATTTCTTCTATATTTCCACAACCAATAGCAACTGCAATAAAACGGTTAGACGTTGCCAACTGTATTGTATTAATAATACTAATAAAAGAGATTATTCCCCCCAAAAGAGAAAACAGGCCAAAATCCGACACTCCTAATAATTGCAAGGAATATCTAGTTGTCAATAATCCACAGATTATTGAGATTCCCATCTTTATGTATAAAATAAGAGAATTGAATACAATCGCCCTATTAGTATTCTCTTGAGAAAAGGATGACATAATAATTACCTACTTCAAAAATAATCAACACATTTATTAACTATTACTTTATCTTACGTAATACAAAACGGCATAAACGACTCCAAAAGCTTTTATATTTTTCAAACTTTTTAAAGAATATATAGTCAAATTCCTTGTCTGGCTCAATCATTTCAGGCCAGCTAGATATCTCATACACATCGCCACTAGGGTTTGCTTTCACATGAAACATTGTCTTAACCATATTCTTGGCGTGTGTTCCGAAGAGGCCCACACTTGTGACGAGGTGCTCATTAGGGTGTACGGTCACACCCTTATTAAAGTCAATAATATAACCGAAGGCATAATCCCAACATTTTGTATCTTCTACCTTCTTTTTAAAAAAAACCAACTCTTTATTTCTATTTCTAGCCTGTTTTTTTGTTTTATACAATCCATCTGCTATCTTCTTTTCATAAAAGGTATCGATGTCAAGCGTATCCCATGTTATCTGCTTCCACCTGTCACTCCATGAAGCCCAGCCAAACATAAAATGATACTGAGAAAAAAAGAAATCAGCATCTTTAGGTTTATAGCCCAAGAAATTATCACCACTGATACACCAGACTTTTTTATTATCCCTATATTTTTCAATCATCTGATCGCAAAAACTAAAGAAAGCAGGAGTTGGAACGCAGTCATCTTCCAAAACGATAGCTTCTGGCTCAGATGTGAAAACCCAATCAAGAGCCCCCTTAAGAGATGTATAAATATCCACACACTCATCTCTAAAAAAAGTATGAAGTTCACAATCCCAATCAATTTCCTTCACCCAACTGCGGATTTCATTGTTTCTTTCAATCTCACCTTCCTTGTCCTTACGACCTTTGTTTGAATAGAAATACAACTTCTTTGGCTGAGCAGTCTTGATAGCTTCCCACACCTGTCGGGCATAATCTACCCTTACAAAAGTCTCGAATAATACTGGTGTATTTACCATTGTCTTTATCTTTTGAAAATATCTTCAATAGTTTTATCTGGCTGATAGCCCAATGCTTTATACAGCTTTGAGCCATCCAATCTCAAGCTCCTAATATCGCCATCCCTGCGAACTGATTGACCAAAGTATTCGTCCTTGCAAGGCACTTCATAAATGGCAAACAAACGCTCAATCAAATTACGTATACTGAGGAACTCTCCGCCTCCTACACAGTATATGCCAGAAGGAATCTTAGAAATAATTGCCTTATCCACCGTTTGGATCATCTCTTCCAAAGTAATGAACTGACGAGTCTGAGTACCCGCACTAAACTTGGGTTCTTCAACGGGTTTTCCAGCGGTATAGTCCTGTAAATACTTCAACGTATAAGGGACAAGGCGTGTTCCTGGTTTCAAATCATCCTCTGAGAACATATTGGGCAGGATGAAATGATATGTCGTAAAATCCGCCTTGAAATCACGCATATAGCGGCCATAGAGGCGCTTTGACAAGGCATAGTCATTACTTACAGGCAGTGACGAGCAAACTACGTCTTCTTCGTTGAACGTTTTACCATCCTCATCATTGATGCCTATTTCCATGTAAGAACCAAAAGACACATACACGCCTTTGAAACCTACTTTCTTTAAACCAAGAGTAATGTCAATAGGGGCTGTAACATTCAAAGCATACATGAGACCAGAATCGGTATTCAATGCTGCCTGAACACCAGCACCCGACGCATATATAATTACGTCGCTTTTAGCAATAGACTCGTAATCCAACTTTTGTTTAAGCAGATTTGTAGCATAGAACTCATCACATGAATAACCTTGGGGAGCGTCCAATCCATAGACTGCTACAATAGTATTTTGTCGTCCGTAAAAGTATTTTGTGAGTGCAAAAGACAACATGCCGTTGGCCCCAATAATAGATATTTTCATTTGCCTATGAATTTTTCTATTTCATCGATACAGATGGTATATACTTCTTCTTTTTCATATCGCTTGTACCAATCGGATGTGAGTACCGCACATTGTTTGGCATCCAAACGAGGCTTCCAACCAAGGCGTGTCTTTGCCTTAGTAATATCCAGCATCAAAAGATTGGCTTCGTGCAAAGAATTCGGGTCTGACACATCCTTCAGTTCTCCATAACCAAAGTTTTCAATCATAGCGGTGGCCACTTCCCATACTGTAAGGACAGATTCTTGTTCAGGTCCGAAGTTCCAACCTTCGCAGTATTCTGTAGGATGCTCCCACATTTTCTGAGCAAGCAGCATATAACCGCTTAGGGGTTCCAAGACATGCTCCCAAGGACGTACTGCTTTCGGACTGCGAATCTCAATAGGTTTACCTGCCTCCAAAGCACGGATACAGTCTGGAATAATACGGTCCTTTGACCAGTCACCACCTCCTATTACGTTACCTGCACGAACACTTGCGAGACTAACATGATGTTTCTTACCATAATCTTCAGGATTGAAGAAACTCCTACGCCAGCTCTGGATTGCTATTTCACAGGCACCCTTTGAAGAACTATATGGGTCATAACCACCAAAGGGGTCATCCTCCTTGTAGCCCGTAATTTGCTCTTTGTTGTCGTAGCATTTGTCGGTGGTTATCATAACACCAACTTTAACACTATCTGTAGCATGTATGGCCTCCATAATGTTGATGGTACCCATCACGTTAGTCTGGTAGGTCTCAACAGGGATCTCATAACTGAGGCGTACCAAAGGCTGTGCAGCAAGGTGGAAGACAATCTCAGGCTGGTACTCAGCAAAGATCTCATTCATCTTCTGGCCGTCACGAATATCAGCACGGATATCAGCCTTGATCTTCTTTCCAATTCCAGAAAGCACAAAGTTGTCCTTCTCGGAATAAGGTTCAAGACCTACGCCTACCACATCTGCACCTAGTTCGTGGAGCCAGATGCTAAGCCAACTACCCTTGAATCCAGTATGACCCGTTACAAGAACTCGTTTGCCCTTATAAAAACTATTGAATATATCTATCATAGTTTATTGAATTATGTATGCAATTGTATCAGCAGGATCGTATAGTTTATCAGTATATGCCAGGAGTATAAAATCTTTATCGCTATTATTCACAACGATATGTGCCACATTGTTGGGAATAAATACCGTGATAGCCTTTTCAAGAGACATTTCAATATCCTTACGCTCATGTGTTTCCATATCCTCAAGCTTTAGGATAGCACTCCCTTCAATAATGGTAAACCATTCCACTGCTTCAGGATGATAGTGCCCACCTTTTGCCTGCCCAGGTTTCCCCATAGTGAGATACACCTCACCTGTATGTTGAGGCAATCCCTCTTCTTTACCAGTAATAGCTTTCAAAAACCATCCACGTTCGTCAGCTATCAGTCGTCGCGGAATTATTAGAACTTTATCTATCTGACTCATTTTAGTCACCTTTCTGCATTCGATTACGGTATTCGAGATTTGGGATTGCACGCTCCCAATGCTTCCAAGGTGCCTTGTTCTCCGCAAGAAGTTTCTCCAGCATATTCTTCTCGCGGATATTATCCATGCACTGCCAAAAGCCTTCGTGAATATATGACATCAGTTCACCCTTTGAGGCAAGTGTCTCCAATGGCTTACGCTCAAAAATGCAGCTATCGCCATCCAATAGATCAAAGATGGCAGGTTCGAGAACCATATAACCGGCATTGATGGGAGCACCGTCGTTTGCATTCTTTTCACGGAAGGCTTTTACGGCACCGTCCTTAATGTCGAGCACGCCTTTTTCCTGGGCCATTTTTACAGCAGTCAACGTAGCAATCTTTCCGTGGCTCTTGTGAAATGCAAAAAGTTTGTTGATGTCTACATCACAAACGCCGTCACCATAGGTCATGAAGAAAGTTTCATTACTTACGTATTCCTGAACTCTTTTGATACGGCCACCCGTCATGGTGTTATAGCCCGTATCCACAACTGTCACCTTCCATGGTTCTAGCTTGCTGTGATAAACGGTCATCTCATTCTTACCTTCACGGAAATCGAATGACACATCACTATTATGCAGGAAATAATTGGCAAACCATTCTTTGATATATTCCTGTTTATAACCAGCACAAATGATAAACTCATTATGCCCGTACCAGGCATACTCTTTCATAATATGCCAAAGAATAGGCATACCACCTATCTCAATCATGGGTTTGGGCTTATAAACTGACTCCTCTGAAATTCGGGAGCCAAAGCCACCGGCTAATAATACGACTTTCATAACGAAATGATTTATAATTATTCGTTTTTAAGAAATTCCAATAGTCTGGCAACTTGATATTGCGAACTCTTTTTTTCAGAGATAAAATGATATGCATCTTCTGCCTTTGCATTTAACTCTGATAAAGGCTTTGTCAAAATAACGTTTATTGCATTTATAAGTGTTTCTTCTGACTCGTCTGTCAGCGCATAATAATGCTCATAATACTCTTCCGGAATACCGCCAAGTTTATACCCAACAAACGGAGTTCCGGAACTCATATATTCCATAGTCTTGGAAGGGAATGAGAAACGAGTAATCGGGATAGACGGCTTGCGAGGATTAATGACGGCTGTAGCATTTCTTTGTAATTCTAATACATCTTCCCTTGGTACAACACCCTTGAAAACAATTCTGCTGTCCGTTTCAGAACATTCATTAATATATTTTTCACATTCTCCGCCACCACATATCACTAAACGGAAGTTGGGATTTGTAGTTTTCATAAAAGCATCCACCAAATCGATTATACTTGTATGAATTCCTAATGAGCCCGTGTATAATAATGTCTTATATTCTGTTTCTTTTGTTTTCAAATGCAATCCTGTACAATCAGCGGATATTCCTTCGATAATGATGTCCCTTCCTTCAGAGTTTGGAATCTTTTCTTCCATTGGCTTAGAAAGAAGAACATAACCATCAACATCTTTATAGCACTTCCTTATTTTTTTTAACTCATTCGCTTGCAAATATAACTTAACAGCAGAGAGATTATACATTGGATTAATATAATCATCGGGCAAATCTGTAATAATTGGGCAAAGAGTTATATTTGAATATGACTTCTTAAGTCTAATAATTGGCTCTAAAAACCATGATGATGGAGAATATGTTAATACCACGAGTTTGTCTTCCTTCTGGTTTTGTTCCGCCCACTTCTTAGCAAATTTATAAAGTCTTTTTCGTATTGAATATCGACTAATACCAGTTACATTAAAGAATGGTTCCATCGAACCAATCTTATGTTCATTGAATATAAAATCCATTTTAGGGGTATAGAGCCGCTTGAAATGGCTGGGGAAACATGATAGAAAAGGATATGATACAACGCTATAATCTGCGTTATTTTTTTCAAGCCCGTCAATGACAGCCCACTGGAATGTATTGGAAGGTATTGACAAAGGAGACCCTTTGCCCATTTCCAACAACATTTGCTCTGCCCCTTTAGGATAAGCTCCTGTTAAGAATAAGATCTTCATATAAGTCAATATACGATTTATATACTATTTTTTCATCGAAATGATTAGTTATATAATCTCTGCATTTAAGAGAAATCTCCTTCAAGTCAGAAGCCCTTAACCTTTGTATCCTCTCATACATTTTTATTGGATTCCCTATGGGTACCAATAAATCTAATCTTTCATCTACGGTATCTGTTAATCCTGTACTCGAAAACGTAACTACAGGTGTGCCGCATGCTTGAGCCTCAATATTAATCAATGACAAAGAATCCTCCCTAGACACATTTGCAAACACATCTGCACATGAATATAATGATGCCAGGTCTTGCCTATCGTTAATGAATCCTACTGTTCTAACATTTTGAGGCAATGATTGTGAAACAGAACTAACCCCATATAACAAAAGGATTTCATCGCTTTTGAGTAAGCGTGAAAATGAATATAGAAAATCCTTATTCACAGAACTTAGCCATTTACTACCAGGTCCAAGTATTATGAATTTATCATTCAGCCTCAAGCGCTCTCGATAGGATGACTCACGAGGCTGAAAAGTATCTATATTAACACCGTTATGAATAGTGGAGAGCCGACGTGCTTTTAATAGTGACTTTGATGCTTCATCTGTTATCCATTTGGACACACCGGTAATCGTCAAATCAGATATGGCATTTAGATACTTTATTCTATCCTCCAAAACTCTTTTTGATGAATCACAAAAATAGGCTGGTGTGTCAATATATCTCCTTGGGCATTTTCCACATTGTGTTTGCCACTTATTACATCCATTTGAGGTATAATGGAAGCAACCTCCTGTATAGAACCAACAGTCATGAAGTGTAACTATCGTAGATATCTCTTTTTTTGCTAAATAATCCAGCAGACTGTTAATATGAATGTAATTACTATGAAGATTATGCAGATGTACAATATCTGGCTTAACTCTTTTCAAATATTTACAGAGATTCAAAGTCGGAATATGCGAGAAATAACCCTGCATACCATTTATCCTACAAAGAAGAGCATGAAGCTTGTGGTCAAGGGCATTTCCTATCACATAGCCCCGCTTTGCTTCGCGCACTTTTGGATCAGGACTCGCAACATAGCACTCAATGTCATTCTGTTCGCACAGTTGTTCTATATCGCGAACAATGGTACCGGTACTACCATGACCATACACCGCATTTATTTGTAAAACTTTCATTCACTAGTGTCTCTTAATAAATGTTCTCTATCTGCGAAATCTGCTCCATCTGCGAAATCTGCGGTAAAACTTGTTTTACTAAACTAAGTTTGGTATTCCATTAAGTTCATTTTGGATGTAAGTCAAAGAAGCTATCTTCTCCTTCGTTTCCTCCAGATTCAGAATCCTCGTGTTATTCGAGTTGAATTCATCTATCAATGCCCTCTTCACGTCACCCTCCTTGAAATACTTATCGTAGTTCAGGTCTCGGTTGTCAGCAGGCACTGCATAGAA
>JAEEGL011323018.1_pt1 | contig 13165 bp, 8 predicted proteins | sample 9134231 | NCBI WGS metagenome assembly JAEEGL01 (sample SAMN16246548, study PRJNA631951) | gut metagenome | biome: gut microbiome; feature: rumen; material: fiber-attached | host: Bos | place: Iran: Karaj | collected 2018-10
GTGTCCGCATGGTGGCGGACTACCACAGGAAATGTTTGGCATGGCAAAGAAGCGATAACATGTCGGGTGTCACCAGACTGGCCCAGCCAGCGTCGCGGGCGAACTACGTTCTCCAGCAGAATCCCCGGTACGTTATCGTCTGGCGCTACTACCTTCGGCTTCTTCGGCAAGAAGACATAGAAGAGGATGTCTGGCGGTGGGAACGTCGAACATGGGCCGACTACCTTCGACTTGTCATGATGGTTGCCTGGGATTGTCACTTGAAAGCGGGCAGTATTGTTGAGTTGTCAAGGCGGCCGCTGATGTTGCGTGCGGCGAATAATCGCGGAGCATGGCTCTGTTCCGATCCGTTTGAAGAAGCGCTTGTCTTTCCCTCTGCCGCGCCAGCGGGGGTGCAGACCGTTTATCTTCTCAACATGAGCGAGACAGTGGAGCTGACTGGCCTTGATGACTTGCGGAATCTCAATTTCGATTTCTGCTGGGCAGTCCTTCGCTCCAAAGACGACATAAGGCTGATTCCGTTCTGGGCAATATGCGGATCTCCGCAGTGGCGTGATTCAGAAGTCGACGGACCTATAGCGGAGGAAGTCGATCGTTTGCTTTCGTGGGCGAGCAGGCGTCTCTCGGTTGGTCGTGCGCGGTGCAAGTGCACAGGTGGCGTGGTCGCAATTCCAGCGGAGAAGAATTCCGTTGTCGCCAGCGGTGCCGCCAAGGTCTGGAGGTGCGTCCCGTTCGCACCGGATTTCACCTTCGCCGCAAACGAGGTGAAGGAGGCGCTGCGATGAGCGAATACCTTGGTGCTGACCTTTCACCGGCCAATGTCCGCTGGTGCCATGACAGTTCAGAGGAGGGCATGATTTTTCAGTCATGTCCCCGGCTGTGCGGTTGCCCACCCCTTTCAAAGGATGACAAGCCGGAATATGATTCGATAGACACCTGGGGGAATTCTCTCGCATTTCGAGGACACGATTTTTCCCGCACGAAAGGCGACAACGGCCAGATGGTTGATCATGTCGCGGGGTATCTTTTTGCCGATTATAAACAGTTCACATGGCTTCACCGCTTCTTTTCCCGTGACTGTCCTGTGCGTCCTCCAATTTCTCCAGAGGCCGTCTTCACGGCGGCGATTCCCAATGCGTTGCCCTCGCGTCTGCAGGACGAGGCCCTTGCAAACATGCCGGAATCGTACGGTAAAACCTATTTGCTTTGGCGTCCGATAGCAATTGCCTTGGATTGGCTTGAAGACATTGAGGCGCATTTCAAGGATCCCGGCGTGTATCTTGGCCGCCGCGTCTTCATCCTTGATCTTGACGGGGGCCTTCCGGAAGTGTCGGAAATCGGCATCTGCCGGCACAGTGAGCGCTGGGACAAGATTATTCCCGTGAGGAAATCCCCCCGGCGTGGCTGTCGTTCCTCAGATGATTGGAACGGCGATGCATTGGCGGGGTTGGTACTGGCCTCAATTCCGGAACGGGCTCAATTGCTGCGGGGACCGTTTGCGGGTCAAATCCAGGGTTTGATGGAGTCAGACGAAACATCTGCGGACGTGTGGTTGCGCGAGGAGGGTTTCTGGTTTTCACGGCGAATTGAACTGGCCGATCATCTTCCACCTGCCTTTTGGCGAATGGTGCAAGGCTTGTTCACGCCGTATAGCCCAGCACTGGGGGAAGGAGATGTCCTCATTTGCAACGGCTGGATTGCACAACGCTACAAAGAGCAGTTTATGCAGGAATTGACGCGGCGTGGCGTAGAGGTGCTGTTCGCCAGACCAGAAGCCGTCTGTTCCGGTGCGTGCATTTTCTCGCGTCGGATCTCGAACGGGGAACCAACTTATTACGACACCCTGCCGGACTATCAGCTATGGGATGGCATGGCTGGGAAATGGACAAGTCTTTTTGCGACCAATGAGCCAGTTGAACCTGGCGTCGAGGTCAGAAAAGACGACATTCATCTTCTTGTCGCGAAAAACAATGACAACCTGTCCATCTATGTCCGCAACTCGGAAGAGGCGACAGAGGAAGAGGATGCCAGACGGCTCAAGGTCACTTTCGCAAGTTTTGTCACGGAGGATGTAAGACTGGAATTGAGCATAACGGTCCGATTGGCGAGAGGGTCGGCCGAGATGGTGTTCCAAATGGAAGACAATCGCCAGAAACCGGTTTTTCTGGTCATGGACAAGCCCTCTCGCACGTTGCGCTTCAGATATACGGTTTGCGACGAGGGAATGGTGTCGGGAGAGCCGGAACCGGTTCACAAGGGCAGACTGGAACCGCAACCGGTGCTCGGGAGAATTTATGACAGCGAGGACAACGTCCGCATGGTGAAACTCTACCTAAACGGCGATCAGTCCCCTGAACTCAGAGAAGCTGTCGCGAAGTATAGAAGAGAGACTGGTTTTTCACCAACAGACAAACTAATCAATTCACGCGTCGGCTATGATGCCAATCCACGACAGCCTACACGGGGGCTTTTGGGAACGAAAAGACTGCCCAACATGCCGGAGATCGATAAACTGGCCCATCTTCTCGCGCATAAACTGAAACCTACTGATAAATGGCAAGACTATGATAAATGGCAAAATTATTGCCACAGTATGGCGACGGATGAATACAAGGCGAGTGTTCGTGCCAAGCTCTCCTTAAAAAAAGCCCAGAACTCATGGAACTTCTATTATGCCCCGGGATATGTCCTAGGAGAAAAACCCGGAGATTTTGAATTGCTTCTTGGATACTTAATTCAACAGAGGCCAAATGGTTCTACGACTGGCAAGTTATGGTGGTCTGTTTTCAGAATGCTATGCTGGCATCCGGAAGCGCGGATTAAAGATGTCCGACTACTTGAGACGGCATTGTGGAAACTGTTGAATGAGGATGCGGAGATCATTAAACAAGATGACCGGAAAAATGCCATTCTTGCGATTCTTTATGCTTGTAGGGCGCGCGAGAACAAAGCCGTTGATGGAAAACAATACGATTTTCCCAGATCATTGCTGGACGGCCTAGTGCGGATGCTTAAGCGAGGGGTGCTGGCAAATGAGCCATTCCCCAAAACCATGTTGCCCAATTTTCAGCTGGAAGGCACCCTGTCGGATTATGTCATTAGATTTTTGATGAAGGAGGATGTCCTTGCCGACAGGGAGTTGGGAGCGCAAATGGGATGCTTATAGCTTTGCACTTGAATATACGGTGTCCGCATTGCCATCGGTGTTTCAGTAAAAACTTGACTTTGGCAAGGCCAATGGTCCAAAGCGTGGAGGAATGACCAATGAGAAGACTACCAGTGTATTTGCTCGTCGATGTTTCCACTTCGATGCGCGGCGAGCCAATTGAAGCGGTCGAGAAAGGACTTCGGTTGCTTGTCGCCGCGTTGCGCAAGGATCCGCGAGCACTTGAGACGGCCTACTTGAGCGTAATCACGTTCGGGAGCAGCGCCCGGCAGATTGTGCCATTGTCGGATATTCAACAATTTCAGCTGCCGGAGATTACGGCAAGAGGCGAGACAAATCTTGGCGGTGCGCTTGAAACCCTCTGCGAGTGCCGGATGCGGGAAGTCATCAAGACGACTGCCAATCGAAGAGGAGACTGGCTTCCAATGGTTTTCCTCCTTACGGATGGACGCCCTTGGTCCAGAACCGCCAACGCCAGAGCCGCCACGAAAGCGGGAGTCGAAAAGTTTCACTCCTTGAAGTGGGGAATGTCCGTTAGTTGCGCTGCCGGTCCTCGTGCGGATAGAGAACTCCTAAACAGCATTACGCCAGAATGTGTCGTGGAACTGGCGTCAGCGGACGAGAAGAATCTTTCCGCGTTCTTCACATGGGTTACCGCATCCATCGCCGCGACATCGCAAAGCATCAACGCGGCTGGGCCCCAGATAGCGACACTTGACCAGTTGCCTTGCCGCCCTGTGGAAGTGAAGAAAGTTGGTGTTGAATAGCGCCCCCCCTTCTGTCCGATTACGAATTCACCCGTGCGACTGGTTGCGGACCTCCGTGCCAAGTTTGCGGGGGTCGCGCACGAGGGTGGCCTCCGCGTCAACCACGTTGTTTGTTTTCGTCCTGCCTGTCCTTGCGTTCATGTTTTGTTCCTTCTTCGGTTTCCAACCGTAAAGCATATTATATGCGGCCCAGAGGAAAAATAAAGGGGTGCTTCATGCAACAAAAAATCTGGCGGAAAAGTCCGTGCCGAACTTCTCCGCCAGAATGAAATGGACGTCAGGTGTCAGGTGCCGAAGGATTCGAACCTTCCATCCGGTCCTCTTAGAAGTTTTCCTTCCAACGGTTTTAAGAGGTGTTTTGTCCTATCTGTGTCGCTAGTGGAAGGTGTTCTCCCTTCCGGATAATCTTCATGATTCTTACTCCATTGTCTAATTAAACACTGCACAGTATTAGGAAGAATTCCCATTAGATCACAGTTTTTTTGAACAATCTCTGCACACCTCAGCATTATCTTCGCGTCGGTGGCTAAGTCAGGGTTTTTGACTAAAGCCATAAGAATCCCACACCCGGTCGGGGGGAATAGCTCCCGTTGCCCTGCTAGGCGCTCCAAATTACATTCATCGGCGAGGCTGGGCACTTGTGATAGCAGCCAACGCCATTCGTCCCACTTGAGCTCATGCCTATGAAGCTGAAGCCAACTGCGACATTTTTCCGCGAATATATTTTTGTGCTTTTCAAGCAATTTTTGCATCTGTTCCCATTCCAGTTCACCCCATTTGTCGCATTTGTCGGCAAATTGGGGTTGCTCACTCAGCAGCTTAACCCAATCGCCGTTATCTAGGTCTCCCCAATTGTCGCATCGGCCAGCAAATTGGGGTTGATCGCTTAGTAGCTCAGCCCAGTCCTGCCCATTGAGTACACGCCAATCTTCGTCTCTCAGGTTACTCAAATAGGGTTGGCATTGGGCAGTGAAATCGGGTTTGATAAACAGGCGGACAATAACTGCTCCTTTCAATTGGCCCCAGTGGCAATCCTTGATGACATCTGGTTGTTTATTGAACACTTGCAGGATTTGTTCCAATTCGAGTTTGCTCCAATAGCATTTGTCGGCGAACTGTGGTTGTTTGCCAAGGAGATCCGCCCAGTCTTCTTTACTCAGGTTACACCAATAGGGTTCGCATTCGGCGGCGAACTCGGGGCGCTTGATAAGCAGGCCGGCAATAACTGCTCCTTTCAATTGGTCCCAGTGGCAATCCTTGATGACATCTGGTTGTTTATTGAACATTTGCAGAATTTGTTCCAATTCGAGTTTGCTCCAATCGCATTTGTCGGCGAACTGTGGGAGATTGCAACGCGGAAGTTGGGAAAGAAGTTCAACCCAATTAATAGGAGTGAATCCATTCAAATGCTCTTCGCATTTGTCGGCGAATTTTGGATTTTGCGTAATCAGCCAACCCCATGCGCTCCCATCAAGATCTTTCCAGCCAAGCCATTTGTCGAGACATTGTCTCGCAAGGTCTGAATCGTCTAGAGGCAATTGTTTAACTTGTTTCCATTCAAGTTTGCTCCAACCGCATTTGTCGGCGAATTTTGGGTTTTGCGTAAGGAGCCAAACCCATTCATCCCCACTTTCCACCTGGTTCCAGCCATGCCATTTATCGTGACATTGTTGCGTAAGGTCTTCATGGTCTTTCTGGTCTAGAGGCAATTGTTTAATTTGTTCCCATTCGAGTTTGCTCCAATCGCATTTGTCGGCGAACTGTGGTTGTTTGCTAAGGAGATTCACCCAGTCTTCTTTACTCAGCTTACTCCAATCGGGTTCGCATTTGTCGGCGAACTGGGGTTGTTTGCAAAGCAGCTTCGCCCAGGCTCCTCCATCCAGTTTACTCCAGTCGCATTTCGCGGCGAAATTAGGGTGATCGCAAAGCAACGAAGCCCAATCGCCCCCGCGCAATTTGTTCCAGAACGGCCACTTGTCGCGGCATTGCTCTGCGAGTTCAGGTTTGGTGGTGAGCAATTGTCTCACATTATCCCAGTTGTTCAATTTACCCCAGTCGCATTTGTCGGCGAACTCGGGCACATGCTTAAGCAACCAGCACCAATGTTCTCCATTAAACGTATGCAATACTGGGGCAAGCACTTCCTGCGGGCAGTGACGGCAATCATCTGGCTTCATGTAAAATAAAGTCATCCAGGCTTCGGGCGTCCAATCGCGAGAGAGGTTTTCAACTAACCTAGGATTACGAAGAAGACCATTGATTTCCACTTTGAAATTATTTATATTTCGACGCGTCAACTCCTGTTCAAACTGCCGCCGGATTGAGACTGGATTCAAACCAACCAACTCAAAATGTTGGACATTGGGATAAAACCTACGCAACAAGTTGTTAATTGTATTCCACATCGTTGGCTTCCTCGCTAGAACTTCCTAATCATGCGGTTTTTCAAAACCATTTGAGAATTGTAAAGTAAAGGAAAAGAAATGTAAAGACCTTTCTTCCGGTAGATGTCTTTTCCCGATTCTCCGGTCCCATCGTCAGGCTTGGGGCCGCCGATTGGCGGCCCTGGCCGCGAAGCCGTCCTCGGTCATCTGCGTCACGATATCGCCGGCGCCGCTGACACCCTTCTGGCCAATTACGAATTCGCCCGTCTCGGGGTCGAAGACCAGGTCCTTGGTGGAAGTGCCGTGCGACTGCTTGCGGACCTCCGTGCCAAGCTTTCGGGGGTCGCGCACGAGGGTGGCCTCCGCGTCAACCACGTTGTTAGTTCTCGTCCTGTTTGTCCTTGCGTTCATGTTTTAGCTCCTTCCACGGTTCTCAACCGTAAAGCAGATTATATGCGGCCCAGAGGGAAAATAAAGGGGGCTCTTCTCCTCATTTCAAATTGATATACGGGTAATCCGTGCTCGTCTCTCCTGCTGATTAAAATGAGGCAAAGAAACAAAATTCGGGAAGCTGTTTTTCATAGATGTTTTACGATTTTGGCAAAAGGCAATTACTCCGGATAACTGCCGAATTGTCCACCGTCTCGAATATTATGTAAGCCAGGAGATGGTTTTTCTCCGTCTTGATAAAGGTCGATTTTTATATCGGAATTATCTGGTACGATATTCAATTCCGCAGCGGCATTGTTGTAAGGCATTCTTCCAGCTGGATTATCATTATGGTTTCTGAGCCACACTCTAATTAAATTCTGCACTTTATTTGGAAGAATCACCATTAGTCCAGGTTCTCTCTGGACAACCTCTGCACACCGCCGCATTGTCGGTGTATTATTGACTAAATCAGGGTTTTTCACTAACTCCATGAGAGATTCACACCCATTGGGGCGCAATTGATATCCCAATTGATATCCCAGTTGCGGTAATACGTTGACCAAACATTCATCAGCGAGGCTGGGCTCTTGTGATAGTAGCCAACTCCATTCATTCAAGGGGAGTTCGTGACTGCGAAGCCAATTGCGAAATTTTTCCACGAATGATTCTTTATCATTGTCATGCAATATCGTTTTTACCAGTTTCCAGTCAGCGTAATTCAGTTTGCTCCAATTGCATTTGGGGGCGAATTCAGGACGCTCATGAAGGAGCGCAACCCAGTTTTTGCCATCTAGTTTGTCCCAATGGCCGTCGATTTTGCCGTCGAAGTCACGGAAATTGCGAAGCAACAAAACCCATCCATTCCCTGTAAGTTGGTTCCAGTCAAGTTGGTCCCACTTTTGCCATTTGCGGCACTTTTGTGCCAAAGTGCTGTCGCCGCTTTCAAGTAATAGCCTAACTTGTTTCCATTCCAGTTTGTCCCAATCGCATTTGTCGGCGAACTCGGGACGCTTACAAAGGAGCTCAGCCCAGTTTTCGCCATTTAGTTTGTCCCGATGGCCATCGATTTTGTCATCGAACCCATTGAAATCGAGAAGAAGACGAACCCAGTCGCTTCCTTCAAGTTGGTCCCACTTTTGCCAGTTGCGACACTTTTGTGCCAAAGTGCTGTCACCGTTTTCAAGTAATTGCCTAACTTGTTTCCATGCCAGCTTGCCCCAATCGCATTTGTCGGCGAATTCAGCGCGCCCACAAAGGAGCTTCGCCCAGTTTTCGCCATTTAGTTTGTCCCAATGGCCTTCGATTTTGTTATCGAATTCGGAACATTCGCAAAGGAGTTCGGCCCAATTATCACCGCTCAGTTTCTCCCATATACAAATGGCGGTGAACCTGGCTCCGGCCGGCTCGAGAAGTTCATGGACATCGGGTGCTCGTTGAAGCAACCAAACCCAATTACTGCCGTCAATGATATCCACCTTTTCCCGCGGACATTGTCCAATATATTTGGGTTGCCAGTAAAACAAAGTCGTTAGGTGCTCCCCGTTCATTTTTCTCCATAGACGCTCATCGATTCTAAAAGATTCCGGATCATTTTGAAGATCTCTTATTGTTGGCAGGTATACCGCGCATTGTTCCTCCCAAGTATCCGGGCATTGACGACAACGATGCAGACACCATATAAAAACATCGTGATCCATAAAAACCTCCGAAGACTGTACACTCTAATCAGTTCCACCCAATATTATGGTGTAAACACGGGAAAATGAAAAGATTATAAAGAAAAACTTCCCGCCGTGTCTCATGTTTACTGTCCGGTGTGCTTTGGGGGCCGCCGAAATCGGCGGCCCCGCGCGAGGGATGGCTACGCCGCGATTGCCTTTTGGAGCTTGTCGAGGGCGGCTTTGACGATTTGGCTGGCCCTTTGGGGCGAGATGCCGTACAGGCTGGCCATATCCTGGAGCCGACGACGGTTGCCGCTGTCGCCAAGGTTGAACTTGGCGGACAGAAGATTGCGTTCCCGCAGTGAGAGTCCCCGCATGGCGCTCTGAAGCAAGCTGGCGTTCTCAAAGTAGGCAACCTCATCGGGTATCGGGGCGGAGCAATCGTTCCCCAGAATGTCCAGCCAAGTCCTGGCGTCGGAATCCCAGATTGGTTCATCCAGACGCGCCATGGGTCCGACTTTGTTCTCGCGGCGTTTCCGCATCCCATTCGCCGAGTTCAACTCGTTCCTTATCGCAATCGTGGCGTAGGTCGAGAACCGGGTTCCCGCTTCGATCTGGAACTTTTCGATGGCCTGGAAAAGAGCCCCGTATGCCACATGCGTCAAGTCAAGCAGGCCGCTCGCGTACTCGCCATGGAACTCCCGCTGCTGCCAGACGGCCTTTTTCGCGAGATTGCACGCGAGACGCATGTGGGCGTGGAAAATTCTCATGCGGATTGCATTGCGGCGGGCGTTGTCGCCTGAGATCGCGGTGTGCGCCAATTCGCGGAAGGCTTCCCGCTCCTCGTCCATGTCAAGGGGGTCTGTTGCGAGGGCGAGTTCCCTGAGCAGCATCTTCCGTTCAGCGTTGTCATCCTTCATGTCCCGGCCATAACGGTCGGATGAAGGGGAGCGTTCGTTGTCGTTGGTTCGGTTCATTGCATTGTCCTTTCACTGGATAAAGAGTTGTAACCATCCCGCGAAATGCGGGGGTCGGTTTTGCGCCATGCCGACTTCGGCGTAAACACTGGGGGCCTTTTACAACTGACCGTACCGTGTCACGGACGGCCTGTCCTGTGGGTAAAGCCCCCTTCTTCCCTTCCCTGCGCGCCGCTTTACTATATCATGCGCGCTTTAGAATTGTCAAGAAGTTTTACGGTAAATTTTGCAGGCAAGCAATCAACTTAATGGCAACGAAACTGCTTTTGCCCATAATATTTCATCCGCCACCGACTATGGTGGATAACAAATACATTATCCCAAGGGCGTTGCCTTCCATGTTTTCCTTCCTCCCCTTGTCTGCGCAAAACCCATTACACATAAATCCATTCACGTAGTAATGCGAATAAGCGCAAAAATCTGACACGGCATTTAGAAATGACGAAAGCCGTCTATAATTCATCCAGAAACTTTTTACCGCCATGACCAACGATCATCGCCCGACTTGAGGTTCCATAGACACCATGACAGAATTAGAAGAAATTGACGCTGACGGCATCAAGTGGCGATGCAGGGTGGAACTGCTTCGTTCAAACCATTCTGCCGAGACGGATGCCGAGATGGACAAGACACATGATTCCGAACGTAAGCCAGATGCACTTTGGAATCTTACGCGCGAAGCGCTGTCCTCTGATCCGTATGGGGCCGCCTGTGTCAAGCTCGCCCACATTGCGTCTTTCTTCTCGCCGGATGGATTCAGGGTGCATGTCCTGCGACACCTCTGGGATGAATTGATTGCGCCGAGCGCGGAGGCGGGCTGCACATTTGAAGATGTTCTCGAATTCCTTAAATGGCATTGGCTACTTGCCGGCGACGGGGACAATCTCAGCATGCACCGCCTTAACGCCGAGGCCCTTCGCCGTTCGGCACGGAAGGATGATTCCGAAATCGAAGACGAAATAGGAAAGGTGTTGGCGAAAACATCGGAAGCGACGACAGACGATTGGATTTCACTCGCGGAAAGCGCGCCGGCAATAAGGCATATTCCGCGAACAATGCAGAACGGTTATCTTTGCGTAAACATTCTTCTCCGCAATCCAGTCTTTGCCGACATGTGTCCATGGGAGTGGTTAGATGGCTGCGACTGGGCGTTGCTTCTTATGGCCAAGCCGCAATTTTCTGACAGATGCCCGTGGGAGAAACTTGATGACGACACAATGTGGGAGGCACTTCTTACTAGTCAACCGCAGTTCGCCGTAAAATTCCCGAAGGAGATGCTGAAATACGGTGCTGGTTGGGCTCTTCTTGTTAGGAAATGCCCTGATTTCGCCGACAAGTGCCCGTGGGACAAGTTTGACGGCAGAGACTGGGCGAGTCTCCTTGCCGAGCAGCCCCAGTTTGCCGACAGGTGTCCGTGGGGGAAACTGGGTGGCTATGCCTGGGCGTCACTTCTTGGCGCGCAGCCTCAATTCGCCGAGAAGTGCCCGTGGGATAAGCTTGACATCGCAAATGGCAAGCCTTGGGCGGTTCTTCTTACAAAGCAGCCTCAGTTCGCCGACAAGTGTGCGTGGGAGAAGCTAAAAAACAGCTGGTTGGCCTGGATCATCGAAGAGGTTCCCCAACTTGCGAAAAAGTGCCCTTGGGTAAAGCTTGATGATGAGAACTGGGCGGCTCTTTTGGGAAAGCATCCGCAATTCGCCAAATCGTTTCCGATTGAGAAATTGGCCGGCTTCGCCTGGGCGATGCTGCTTGAAGTTCAGCCGCAGTTTGCCGACAAGTGCCCGTGGGACAAGCTTGACGGCAGAGACTGGGCGAGGCTACTCGCGGAGCAGCCGCAGTTTGCCGACAAGTGCCCGTGGGACAATCTTGACGGCAGAGACTGGGTGAGGCTTCTTGCGGAGCAGCCGCAGTTTTCCGGCAGATGCCCATGGGAAAAGCTGGAATACAAAGACTGGGAATTGCTCCTTTTGAACCAGCCCCAGTTCGCCGTCAAGCGCGATTGGGAGACACTGTGTGGCGGAGACTGGGAACGGCTTCTGATTACACAGCCGCAGTTCGCCGACATTTGCCAATGGGAGAAGCTAGGTAGTGGGGATTGGGCGGGGGTTCTTGTACACCAGCCTCAGTTTGCCGACAAGTGTCCGTGGGAGAAGTTTAACGGCAATGACTGGGCGTGGCTTCTTGAAAAGCGACCGAAATTTGCCGACAAGTGTCCGTGGGAGAAGCTAAATGGCGGTGACTGGGCGAGGCTTCTTGGCGACCAGCCCCAGTTTGCCGACAAGTGTCCGTGGGAGAAGCTGGACGGCAACGACTGGGCGAATCTTCTTGCGGAGCAGCCTCAGTTCGCCGACAAGTGCCTGTGGGAGAAGTTGGGAAACTATGAATGGACGCGGTTGCTTCGCGACCAACCTCAGTTCATAAAGCGTTCCCCCTTGGGAAATTTCCTCGGTAGGGACTGGACTAGGCTTCTTGTGGAGCAACCGCAGTTTGCCGACAAGTGTCAGTGGGAGAAGCTGGACGGCAATGACTGGGCGTGGCTTCTGGCGGAGCAGCCGCAGTTTGTCGACAAGTGTCTGTGGGAGAAGCTGGATGCTAACGCCTGGGTAAATCTTCTTGAAAGGCAGCCCCAGTTTGCCGCCAAGTGCCCGTTGGATCTACTGGGCGGTAATGATTGGGCAAGGCTTCTTGGCCAGAGACCTGATTTTTCCGACAGGTGTCCGTGGGATAAACTGGGTGGTGACGACTGGGCACGGCTTCTTGGAGCGCAGCCTCAGTTTGCGGACAAGTGCCCGTGGGAGAAGCTGGAAGGTGGAGCTTGGGCGTTGCTTCTTAGAGAGCAGCCTGATAAGTTTATCGACAGATGTCCATGGGAAATGCTGGACGGCTGCGACTGGGCGTGGCTTCTTGCAAAGCGACCTCTGCCAGTTTTTACTGCGAAGTGTCCGTGGGAACGGCTGAACGGCTATGACTGGGTTGAGCTTCTCCTTGACCAGCCTCAGTTCGCCGCAAAGAGTCCCTGGGGAAAACTTGGTGACGATGAATGGTGCGACCTGCTGCGTTGGCGGCCGCAGTTTGCTAAATATAGAGTGCCTACGCCACCTCGCGGATGACGTAGTCGACTCGCCCGTTGGCGGAGAAGATGTCGTTCGCCCTGCGGCCGATTGCGGCTTGAGGTCTTCGAGACACCATGAGCGTCTGGTGCTGATTTCGCTTTTCGAGAAACTTGCGTTTGGTGCAGAAACTGTTTACAATTATGGACAGCATCATGAGCGAATTTGAAGAATTTGACGCCGACGGCATCAAGTGGCGATACAGGGTGCGGGATGGGGTGGCGCTCCTTACCAGAGCGGAAGGAGTGTCCGAAAGTATGACGATCCCGCCCTCTCTTGGCGGCTATCCAGTGACGAAGATCACGGACGGTGTGTTCGAGTTTTGTCTCGGACTCAAGTCCGTGGCGATTCCCGACAGCGTGACAAGCATAGGGCGTTATGCGTTCTTTTTGCATGGGAACCTGGAATCCATTTCAGTTGACGTGAACAATCCGAAGTATTGCTCCAGAAACGGCCTTTTGCTTTCAAAGAACGGCAAAACCCTGATTATGGGTCGAGGCGGCGAAGTGACAATCCCCGCTGGCGTTACCTGCATTGGGGACAGTGCGTTTATTGACTGCCGAGGTCTCACGTCCGTCACAATTCCGGATTCCGTTATAAAAATCCGAGACTGGGCATTTGCCGGCTGTAGTGGCCTGACTTCCGTGACGATTCCAAATTCCGTTAAA
>JAEEGL012325812.1_pt1 | contig 13165 bp, 11 predicted proteins | sample 9134231 | NCBI WGS metagenome assembly JAEEGL01 (sample SAMN16246548, study PRJNA631951) | gut metagenome | biome: gut microbiome; feature: rumen; material: fiber-attached | host: Bos | place: Iran: Karaj | collected 2018-10
CCGTTCCTTCACTATCAGTTTCACCCTTTCCTTAAGCTTTCCTCCGCCCGAGCCCATTCCGGCGGCGGAGCTGAAATATCCTTTTTTGCCGGACGCGAACTCAAGAAGCGTCCTCGCATAGCTTATTCTGCCCTTCGGGCTCAGCCGTTCGGTCACGGACTCATCGCAGGCGAGCTCCGCGTCCGCCCTTGAGGCCGCCGCCGAGATCCACACGAGCGGATCGAACCAGTAGAGCGAGACGAGCGCGCACCTGACGAAAGACCAGATATGATCCCCGTGCCTGAAATGCGCAAGCTCGTGGGCGAATATCAGATTTACCTCATTGCTGTCTGCGCAGTTGTCCGAGAGGTACACGGCGGGTCTGAAAAATCCGAAAAGGCAGGGAGTATCCGCCGCGCCGGAGACGTAGACCGGGAGCCTCCGTTCGCCGTCAAGCCTTCTCCTCGTTCGCCTTAATCTGCGGGCAAAGGAAAGATTCGTCAGTAGGAATACGCCGGCGGTTAGCCCCGCGCCGGTAAGATAAACGGCGAGGATCGGGTTTGCCGAAGGCGCTGCGCCGTCACTTGACGGCCTTTCGTTCGCCTCTTCTGCGGGATTGAACACACTCTCCGCCGCCGCGGTTATCTCCGGAGCGGCTGTCTCTTTAACCTCGGTCACGGTGAAAAGCGCGAACGGCAGCATGAGCCTTAACGCCACGGGGATCCACAGAGCGTAAACAAGCCTTGAGCCAAGCTTTGCTCTTAGCGTAGACCTTATGAGAAGGACGGCGGCGATCATCACGGACGACCATATAAGCACCGCCTTCATACGCTCTCCTCCGCCTTTTTGAGTATTTTTTGAAGCTCCGATATATCCTCGCGGCTCAGCGCCTCGCTTTTGACAAGGGTGGACAGCATAAGGCTCAGGCTGCCGTTGTATGCCCGCCTCAGGAGCGACTGGGTTTCAGCGACTGCCGCCTCCTCACGCAAAATCGCCGGAGAGTAAAGCTTCGCCTTTCGCCCCTCCTCTACCGTTAAAAGCCCCTTTGCCGCCATTCTGCCGATCAGGGTGTTCGCCGTGCTCTTCGTCCACCCGGTTTTAGCCTCAAGCGCGTGCCAGATTTCGATCATCGTTCTCGGGCTATTCTCCCAAAGGCATTCGAGTATCGTCCTCTCGCTCGAATTAAGGCTTATTTCCCGCATATCATCGCCTCCTAAATCGTTCTACAGCTGTAGTACTAATAATATAGCACGTTCGTTCTACATTTGTCAACCGTTTTTAGTAAAAAAAGAGGCAAGCGAAAAATCGCTTGCCTCTTTCGTGTTGTTTGAAAAAATCAGCCCTTGACGGCTCCTGCTGCGACGCCCTTTATAATGTGCTTCTGGCAGATGAGGTAGAAGATAACTACCGGCACTATGCCGAGAAGAATGAGCGCCATCGTCGCTCCGAGGTCTACGCGCCCGTAGCTGCCCTGGAGGTACTGGATGTGGATCGGTATCGTCCTATAGAGGTTCCTGTCGAGAACAAGGTACGGAAGGAGGTAGTCGTTCCATACCCACATGATCTCAAGGATACCGACGCTTATCATGGTCGGCTTGAGCATCGGGAACACCACGGAGAAGTAGGTGCGGAGCGGTCCGCAGCCGTCGATAACGGCGGCCTCCTCTATCTCGAGAGGAATGCTCTTCACGAAACCGACGAACATGAAGATCGCAAGTCCGGCGCCGAAGCCGAGATATACCACCGGGATAGTCCACGGCGTGTTGAGCTTCAGCGTGTCGGCCGTCTTCGACAGGGTGAACATTACCATCTGGAAGGGTACGACCATTGAGAAAACGCAGAGATAGTAGATGATGCGGCAGACCTTGGAATCAACTCTGGCAATGTACCATGCAGCCATAGAGGTGAATACCAGGATCAGCGCCGTTGACAGTATAGTTATCAAAAAGCTGTATAATACCGTCTTCCAGAAGTCGTAGTTGCCGAAGGTCATTCCCTTCTCATAGTTGCCGAAGCCGACGTATGACTTCTCATTGGGCAGTGCAAAGGTCTCTGACTTGACGTAGGTATTCTCCTTGAAGGAGTTTACGATCACGGCGCAGATAGGCAGGATATAGATTATGCAGATAATGGTGAGTATGATGGAGAGAATCGCTTTCAGCGTTCTCTCGGAGGAAAGTGATCTCTGTTTCATTACTGCTGTACCTCCCTTTTCCTTGTGGAGTTAAGCTGGATAAGGCCGAGGGCGGCGACCAGGATGAAGAAGAGAACTGCCTTCGCCTGAGCCGTGCCTCTCGAAGCAGAGTTGGTGCCGTAGAATGTGTTGTAGATGTTGAGCGCTATCATCTCCGTCTGCTTTACGGCCGAGCCGTCGGGATTAATAACGAAAGGCTGTCCGCCGGTAAGGGCGAGGTTCTGGTCGAAGAGCTTGAAGCCGTTCGTAAGGGTAAGGAACATGCAGATAGTGATGGATGGCATTACGTTGGGGATAGTAACTCTCCAGAGCGTCTGCCACTTGGAAGCGCCGTCGATCTTGGCGGCCTCGAGCATATCGTCGGGCACCGCCTGCAGTCCGGCTATGTAGATTATCATCATATAGCCTATCTGCTGCCATGCGATGAGGATGATGAGTCCCCAGAAGCCCCAGGTCGGCTCAGTCATAATGGTCTTGCCGTAAGCCGCGAGGATGCCGTCGAAGATCATAGACCAGATATAGCCGAGGACGATGCCGCCGATAAGGTTAGGCATAAAGAATACTGTGCGGAAAATGTTGCTGCCCTTAAGCCCCTGAGTGAGGAAGTAAGCCACGGTGAACGCCAGCACGTTGATGATTATAAGGCTGACGATGGCAAAAAGGGCGGTGTACCAGAAGGAGTGGACGAAGCTCGCGTCCTTGAACGCCTTGATGTAGTTGGATACGATGCTCTCAGAGCCGCCGAGCAGCTTGGCATCCGAGGTCGTTGTGAATTTGCAGAACGATAGATAGATACCCTGGAAAAACGGCCATACAAAGCCGATTGCAAAGGCAGCGACCATTGGCAACAGGAAGACCCACCATTTTCTGCGGATCGGCCCCTTGATCAGATCGCCGCGTTTTTTTGCGCCTTTCAAGTCGGAACATCCCCCTCTTATAAAAATCTGTTTCCGCTCTCCCCGCCTCATGCGGCGGACAGAGCCATATATAATGGAGAAAGGGGCGGGCGATATCGCCCGCCCCTCAATTAGTTAGTCAGCTATTGAGTTAATCCGTCTTATTCAGATCAGCCGTTGACCTGGGTGTACTGATATGCCCAGCCGTCGATAGCAGCCTTAACGACCTGATCCCAGTTCGCAGCGGACTGGTCTGCGTTGTAGGCGTTGAGGGCGGAAACGAAGGTTGCACGATACTCGTCAACGTTGGGCTGATAGTTGGTGGCCCAATCCATGACGTAGCAGCCGTTGTTGGAATACTCGTTGGCGTTGGCAAGGAAGCCGTTGGTGGAGGCAGCGGCATTCTTATAAGGCATTACGCCGAAGGAGTCGACGAGGAGGCGGGAAGCCTCGGCGTCGGTAACGCACCAATAGAGGAAGTCGAGGGTGGCCTTCTGGTCAGCCTCGGAAGCCTTGGCGTTGACAGCCCAGCAGTTCTCGGTGCCGCAGTTGAGACCGGCCTTCTCTTCGCCGGCAACACCGCAGTAGTAGGGGATCATGGCAACGTTCTTGCCCTCGGAAACAGCCTGATACTCCCAGGAGCCGTTTACGAAGAAGACTGCCTGGTTGTTCTTGAACTCGCCCTCGGCATCGTGGCCGCCGGCAGCGAAGGTAGCGGGATCGAAAGCGCTGTTGTTGATAGCGAGGTCATAGAGGTTCTTGAAGTTGGGCATGAACTCGCCGGTAAGGGAAGCGGGGCAGGAGGTCCAGACGGTGCCTGCAGCGCGCTCCTCATAGACGTACTCGAGGTTGATCATGTGGCCGGTGAATCTCCAGCTGGAGGAGCCGTCCATATCGGAGGAGGTGAATGCGTCGAAGCCGAGCTCGGCAGCGCGGGCATGGATGTCCTCTGCGGCAGCCTTAAGAGCTGCGAAGTTGTTGAGCTCGTCGAGCTTGTGGCCGGCCTTTTCAAGAAGGTCAACGTTTACGATGATGCCGTAGCACTCATAGCAGTAGCCGATGGAGCAGAGCTTGCCGGTCTCATCATAAAGGTTATAAGCGGTTGTGTTGAGCTCGTCGGCGATCTTGGTGCCCTTAAGGTCAAGGCAGTAATCCTTCCAGGTCTTAACGCCTTCCTGGTTGCCGACTACGAAGAGGGTGGGAGGAGTGGACTTGTCCATCTCGGCGGTAAGGGTCTGGCTGTATGTACCGGAGGCGGCGGTAACGACGTTTACAGGAACGCCGGTCTTCTCGGTGTACATCGCAGCGAGCTTCTGGAGGTCTGCGTCGGACTCGGGCTTGAAGTTGAGCCAGTAAACGGAGCCGGTGGCGCCGTCCTTGCCGCCGTCGGTCTTATCGCCGCAGGCAGCAACTGCAAATACCATGCAGAGAGCAAGGATAAGTGCAAGGATCTTTTTCATTTTTCTTTTCTCCTTTTTCAAAAATAATTCTTAAAAGGCGGATTTGCGCCCTTTTAGCCTTGTCAGTTTAGCAGTTATTTCATTTTCTGTCAAGTAAATTGAATACATTATTAACAATTTTCCGTTTTGACAAAAAGCCGATTAGCGACACAATAGACAAAAATCACCCTTCTTTTGCCATTCCGCGACATTTTTTGCAATTTTTCATTCATTTTTGTGAAGCAGCCCTCATTGTCCTGCAAAATCTATTGACCTTTTTTGGTAAAAGTAATAAACTAAAGAAAAAAGCGGGAGCGGAAAAATGGACGGAAGCTATGTTGCCGTAGTCGGCGGAGTCAACGTGGATATCGAAGGGCAAGCCTTTGCACCTCTCATAGCGCGAGATTCTAATCCCGGCGCTCTGCGTATCTCTCTCGGCGGCGTCGGGCGAAATATCGCGCACAATCTCTCGCTTCTCGGGATAAAAGTCGAGCTTATAACGGCTCTCGGCTCAGACGCCTGGGCAGAGCACATAACCGAGGGCTGCCGCGCCCACGGTATAGGTCTCTCCCGCTCCGTAAGGGCGCCCGGCGAGAGGTCTTCCGCGTATTTATATATTTCCGGGCCGGACGGCGATATGGCTCTCGCCGTCTGCGATATGGAGATCATCCGCCATATAACTCCCAAGGTCATAAGAGATAATCTGAGCTTTCTGAACTCGGCTTCTCTCGTCGTTATCGACGGAAACCTTTCCGCAGAGACGGTAGAGGCGGCGGCAGAGCTTGTAACGGCGCCTATACTCGCCGACCCCGTATCCGTAACGAAGGCAAAAAAGTTCATCTCCGTTCTCCCGAGGCTTTACGCGATAAAGCCGAACGCCCTCGAGGCGGAGGCTCTGACCGGCGAAAAGATACCCATCGTCGCCGCTGAAAAGCTCGTCGGTCTCGGCGTGAAGAAGGCGTTTGTGAGCGACGGGGCGCGCGGCATAGCGGCAGCCGATGAAAACGGCTCGCGTCTCTTTCCCGCCGCCCATGCGAAAATAGTGAACGCGACCGGAGCGGGCGACGCGGCAACGGCGGCCATAGCCGCCTCGCTTATCGAGAGCGGCAGTCTCGAAAGAGCCGCTCTCTTCGCTCTCGCCGCGGGGGCTGTAGCGGCAGAATCGCAGGAGACGGTAAACCCCCTTATGAGCCGCGAGAAGATAATCCAAAAGCTTGAAAACTATTGATCGGAGGATTATTAATATGAATAAATATCTCGACACAGCGCCCGAAGTCGCAGAGGCTATAGCCGCCGGAAAACCCGTCGTTGCCCTTGAAAGCACGATAATCTCCCACGGTATGCCCTATCCGCAGAACGTGGAGACCGCTCTGAGAGTTGAAGAGATAATCCGCGAGAACGGAGCCGTTCCCGCAACGGTAGCGATAATCGGAGGCAGACTGAAGGCCGGACTCAGCAGCGATGAGATAGAGCATCTCGGCAAAAAAGGTTACTCGGTGCCCAAGGCGAGCCGCCGCGACCTGCCCGTTCTCGCCGTCAAGGGCTCTGACGGCGCTACTACCGTAACGACGACGATGATGATAGCCCATATGGCGGGCATCAAGATATTTGCAACGGGCGGCATAGGCGGAGTTCACCGCGGAGCGGAGACGACGATGGATATCTCCGCCGACCTTGAGGAGCTCGCTCAGACTCCGGTGATGGTCGTCTGCGCCGGCGCGAAGTCCATACTCGATCTCGGTCTGACTCTCGAATACCTCGAGACGAAGGGCGTTCCCGTCATCGGCTACGGCACGGAGGAGCTCCCCGCCTTCTACACGAGGCGTTCCGGCTTCAAGGTCGATTACCGGCTCGACACTCCGGAGGAGCTTGCCAGCGCCTTCAAGGTGCAGCGGGAGCTCGGGATGAAGGGCGGTATGCTCGTAACGAATCCGATCCCGGAGGAATACGCCATGGACAAGTCGGTCATCGACGCGGCGATAGAGAAAGCTCTCGCAGAGGCCGCAGAAAAGGGCGTGCGCGGCAAGGATACGACCCCCTTCCTGCTCGCGAAGGTCAAGGACCTGACCGGAGGCGACAGCCTTGAGAGCAATATAAAGCTCGTTTTTAATAACGCCGCCCTCGCTGCAAAAACAGCCTCGGCATTGGCGAAAATGCAATAAAGCCAGAAAAGCCGCCTGCGTTTCACACGCAGACGGCATTACTATACCTTTACCGGCTCACCGCTCCTTCAAAAAAGCTCAGCACGGCGGAGAAAAAGTCCTCGTCTGTCTCCCAAAGCCCTGCAATATCCACCCCGCTCAAAAACTCCTCCCACACCTCATCCGGAAGGGTATCTCCGTGCTCAGTGTGCAGCTCAAAAAGCCGCGTCTCCGCCGCCGCGCGTCTATCGACCGCATCGCGTGTAAGCCACAGGTCGGAGTGTCCTCCCGGCAGAACGAGGTACGCGGCGTTCGGGTCTTTTATTTCGCCCGAGGCAATGCTGAGCTCCTCCGGCACGACCTCGTCGGAATCGCCGCGTATGATCAGCACCGGAGTTTCCCCTGAGCTTATGGCGTCCGAGGCCTTTTCGTTTCCGTCCTTTCCGAAGGTCATATAGTTCTGCAGCGCAAGAAACGGCGACTCGAGATCGGCAAAGAAGCCAGCCTCGCGCCTCGCATGGTAGAGCATGAGCTCAATCGGGCTGTCAAAGCCCGCTACAAGGACTGCTGCGCTGATCTCCGGGCGGTCGTCCAGCACCGCTGCCGCGGCGTAAGCGCCCTGACTGTGTCCGTAAAGCACGACAGGAAGGCCGGGAAACTCGCTCTCGGCAAATTCGATAGCGTGTAAAAGGTCGTATTTCATCTGCGGCAGACCTACCGTTCCCGCCCCGCCGCTCTCCCTTGAGCCCGTGCCGTCAAAGGCGAAAACCGACCAGCCGCCGGATACGAACCGCTCTATCTCCGGCAAATGCGCGTCCGCCCCGGAGCGGAAACCGTGAACGAAAACGATAAGCCCTCTCGCGCTCTCCGCCCCGTAGTAATAGCCGCGGAGCTCGTTTGAGCCGGACATAAAACCCGTCTCGCGCCTCGGAATGGAAAATTCGGAATAGGGTATCTCAAGATCCTCCGGGCGCGGCTCCGAGCGCACGAACACCACGTCAGGTACGATAAACGCCGCCGCCATTGAGCCGGCTATATAAAAAAGAAGGATGAACGCAAGCGTTAAGGCCATTTTCTTCAGTCGTCCTTTGCGCCGCGCGGGCGCGGATTTTTCGGCCATAACGGGTCCACCCCTCTCTTTACGGCACGCTGAAAGCGTGCCCGTTTTTTATTTCTTTTATACCGATCAGTATTCGTAAATGCCGCCGCCGATGAACTCGCGCAGAAGGCTCTGCGCGGGGCAGTACTCGTCCGGCATGGGTCTGAATTCCTCGATAAAGGGCGCGAGCTTTGATATCTCGTCGTAGCCCGGCATACCCTCCTCGATATCGGAGAGCAGAGGCAGCGCCTTGTTCCTCAGAAGCGGAAGCTCGTAGGCGACGGTCGAATCGACTTTTACCTTCGCCTTGTGTATATAGGGCGTTATATGCGCGCGCTCTCCGCGCATCACGTTCTCCCAGAGGCTCATCGTGAATTTAGCGTCCGAGCCGCGGAAGTTGTTGTCTCTCACGACGCGGCGCAGAAGCCTCGTCCACTCCGGTCTCCAGACCTCGCCTCCCTCAAGCTCATATTCCGCCATAGCAGAGATATAGAGCCCAAAGGCGTCGGGGTTCCTGTCCGTTATCTCGTCGTTCAGGGCGTGGATACCCTCGAATATAGCCACCTCGTTATCCTTCAGCTTAAGGCGCGTGAACTGGCTTGCGGAGCGTTTCTGCCTTGTAAACATAAAATAGGGTATCTTTATCTCCCTATGCTCGCGCAGCGCCTCAAAATGCTCGTTTAGAAGCTCCATATCGAGCATTTTCGGGCTCTCGAAGTCTATATCGCCCTCCGGAGTACGGGGCGCCGTCCTCGGATCTATCGTCTTGAAATAATTGTCCATCGACACGGTGTGGCACTCAATTCCCGTTCTGTCGAGCTCGTCCTCTATTCGCTTCGCCGTCGTGGTTTTGCCCGCTCCGGAAGGGCCGGAGAGCAGTATGACCGGGCTTCGGTCCACGTTGGCGGCTATCTCATCAGCAGCCCTTTTGACTCTCTCGTCATACTCCGCCTCACATCTCTCGGCAAAGGCGGCGGGATGCCACGCTATCTCCTCGTTTATATCATCTATCCTGTATCTCATTTTCCGCCTCCCTGTAGAACTTCCTTATCTTATCCTTATCCGCAAGGGTTTTTTCTATCCCCTCGATATATTCCTTCGGATATTTATAGTCGAAAATGCGCTCTATCCTGCCGGACTCGGTATCTACAAGCTTTGTGCTCGCCCCGCCTCCCGCGGCGATTATCGTACAGAGCTCCTCCATTATAACTATATTATAGAGATTCTCCCTGCCCTTTTTCGACCAGCCGACGTTCTCGAAGCCGCCGGACATATTCTTCTGCCTGTATAGATAATACGGGCTGTATCCCGCTCCTCTAAGCTCCTCTATCGCCGTTTCGAGCATCTGCGCGACCTCCGCCTTCCCCGGTATCTTCACGTTTCCGAGGGTTATCGCAGTACCCTTTTTAAGGCTCAGCGTGTGGACGGTTATATTTTCCGCGCCGAGAGCTATCATCTCCCTTAGCGAGGCGGCAAAGGACTCCGGGGTATCCGCCGGCAGCCCTGCAATGAGATCTGTGTTTATCTCGCCCCCGAAGCGCTCGCGCGCAAGGCGATATGCGTTTCTGAAATCCTCCGCCGTGTGGCTTCTGCCTATCGCCCTCAGCACCTCGTCCGAGGTGGACTGCGGATTTACGCTTATCCGCGTGACTCCGCCGTTTCTGAGAGCGTCGAGCTTTTCTGCGGTAATCGTATCCGGTCTCCCCGCCTCAACCGAGAAATCCCGAACGTGCGAGAAGTCAAAAGCCTCTCTCAGCGCGGCAATAAGCCTCGTAAGCTCCTCCGGAGACAGCGTCGTGGGAGTTCCGCCGCCGATATACACGGTGACCGGTCTCAGCCCAAGCTCGCGGACGACGCCTCCGAGCTCTCTAAGCTCCCGCTCAAGAGCGTCGAGAAACGGGGGTATGAGCTTCATCGACTTCTGTACGCTCTGGCTGACGAAGCTGCAGTAGGCGCAGCGGGTCGGGCAGAAGGGTATGCCGACGTAGATGCCGATATCTCCTTTTTCAAGCTCTTCCTTGACCTTTATGCTCGCGCGGGAGGTGTCGAGCAGCAGGCTTGCCCTCTTGCCGTCGAGAAAATAGAGCCTTTTCATCTCGCTGACGGCGGCTTTTTCCGATAATCCGGACTCAAGGAGCTTCGTCATTATCGTGCCCGGTCTTATTCCTGTAAGAGCGCCCCACGCCGGCTTTTCCGGCAGCAGCTTCATCGCGGCGCGGTAGAAGGAGAGCTTTACGGCCATTGAAAGCAGGCTGTCGCGTCTGAGCTTCCCGGTAAGGCGGGAGAGCCTGACCTTCGCAGAACCGGAAGAGCTCTTTCCGTCCCGGAAAAGCTTCGTGACGGCGGTCGCATACTCAGCTCCCTCCGTAAGGCTTATCTCCGCCGACGAGTCGGACTCTGCGTCCGTATATTCCGGCTTCTCGCCGGGAAACAGCGTCAGGAGCATCTGCTCCGCCGCGTATTTATAGTCGTGTCCCTTCAGTAAAAGCTTCATTGGCCCTTGGCGTACCTCATATAGCGGTTATACGCCCGCTCGACGGCGAGGGTCGTCGGTCCCATATGTCCGGGATATACCTCAAGGTCGCCCGGAATATCGGCAAGCCGCCGCAGCGACGCCATGAGCTTATCGAAATCGCCGCCGGGCAGATCGGTCCTGCCGCAGCTCCCTCTGAACAGAGTGTCGCCGGTGAATAGCGCGTCCTCGCAGCGCAGCGTGACCGAGCCCGCCGAATGGCCCGGGGTCTCCAGAACGCGAAAACGCAGATCGCCTATCTCGATAACGTCTCCGTCAGACCAGAAAACTGTGCCCTCCGGTGCGTCGAACAGGTATTCGCCCTCGCCGACGTCAGCCTCGTTTATATATATCGGCACGCCCATCTCCTCAGCGACGGTCTCTGCGGCGCCGACGTGGTCGAAATGCCCGTGCGTCAGAAATACCGCCTTCGGTCTGAGGCGGTTATCCTCTATATAATCAAGTATGAGATTCGATTCGTCGCCCGGGTCGATAACAGCGCAGTCAAGCGTGTTCTCATCGGTCACAACGTAGGCGTTAGCCTCAAGCTGACCTACCGGAAGAGTTTTTATTAGCATAGCTTCACTCAGCCTCTCGTATCGAAAATAATGGTGACCGGTCCCTGATTTATGCTCTCGACGTCCATATCCGCGCCGAATTCGCCGTGCTCCACGTGAACGCCCTTCTCGGTGAGCGTGCGCATGAAAAGCTCGTAGAGCGGCGCCGCCTTATCCGGCCTCGCTGCGCCGGTAAAGCCCGGTCTGCGCGAGGACGTGTCGGCGTACAGCGTGAACTGGCTTATCACCAGTATCTCGCCCCCGACACGGGCAATATCAAGATTCATTTTATCGTTTTCGTCCCGGAAAACGCGGAGGTTAACTATCTTCTCTGCAAGCCGGACCGCGTCGCTCTCCCCGTCGTCGGCTCCGACGCCGAGCAAAACAAGGTAGCCCTTCCCTATGCTGCCGTTCATCCTTCCGTCTATCGTGACCGAGGCGCTCTTTACTCTTGTGACTACTGCCCGCATTTATGTTCCCTGCCTTTTGACTTCCTTAACGCTTCTGACGTTCATAAGCTTCGTCATGGCGACGCTGAGCTCCGACTTATCCATAACTTCTATCGTGATATAGACAGTGGCAATCCCGCCGCCCATATCCTTTGCGGTAAGTCCTGTGACCTTGACCTTCAAGGCGGTCAGCACCGTGGCGATATCCATAACGAGTCCGTCGCGGTCGTTTGCCGTTATCGCGATGCCCGTTCCGTATCTCTCGTCGCGGTCTCCGGCCCAGGCGACTCTTATCCAGCGGTTTTTCGTCTCCTCGTTCAGAATGCCGGTCTCATAGTTCCGGCAGTCCGTTCTGTGTATGGAAACGCCGAAGCCGCGGGTTATGAAGCCGACTATCTCGTCGCCGGGTACGGGCATACAGCAGTGGGAGAATTTAACAAGGCAGTTGTCGATGCCTTCGACTATTATGCCGTGAACGGGCTTCTGACCTGTCGCCCCCGGTATCCACTCCGGCTTTTTCTCCGCCTCGGCCGCGTTCTTTTCTATCATCCGCAGCTCGTCCTGTATGCGGTTTACCGTCTTCTGCGCGGAAAGTCCGCCGTAGCCGATAGCCGCGTACATATCGTCTATAGAGGCGTAGGAGAATCGCTTCAGTATTACGTTTATGACCTCCGGGTCCTGAACGACGGAGAGCGGTATCGCCATACGCCGCATCTCGGCCTCGAACGCGGCTTTGCCGTTCGTAATATTCTCTTCCCTTCGCTCCTTCTTGAACCACTGCCTTATCTTGTTCCTCGCCTCGGAGCTTTTTACGAGGTTGAGCCAGTCGCGGCTCGGTCCCTTCGCCGAGGTCGAGGTTATTACCTCGACTATATCGCCGGACTGGAGCTGGTGCGAAAACGGGACAATGCGCCCGTTCACCTTAGCTATGGACATATGATTGCCAACGGCTGAGTGTATCGAATATGCAAAGTCTATAGGCGTGGCTCCTGCCGGAAGGTTCTTAACGTCGCCGTTCGGGGTGAAAACGTAGACCTCGTCGGAGAACATATCCACCTTGAGGGTCGAGAAAAAGTCCTGCGCGTCCGAATCCTGCTGGCTTTCGAGAAGGTTTCTTATCCAGGCGAATTTTTCCTCATCCGACTTGCCAGAGATGCCCTCCTTGTATTTCCAATGCGCCGCTATTCCGTATTCCGCAGTCTCGTGCATCTCCCACGTTCTTATCTGCACCTCGAAGGGGATGCCCTCCGTGCCGATTACCGTTGTGTGGAGCGACTGATACATATTGGGCTTCGGCGTGCCGATATAGTCCTTGAAGCGGCCGGGTATCGGCTTATACATATCGTGGATGCAGCCGAGCACGTTATAGCACTCCGCGATATCGTCGACTATCACGCGGAAGGCGTAGACGTCCATGACCTCGGAGAGCTCCTTGTTCTGCCCGTACATCTTGCGGTAGATGGAATAGATATCCTTTATCCGCTTCTGAACGGTGCAGTTTATGTGCGCCTCCTCCATACGGTTTTTTATCGCCGCCTCGGTGCGCTCCATAAAGCCCTCGTATTTCCCGCCGCGCTCGTTAAGGGCGTTCTGTATCTCCTCGTATCCGACAGGGTCGAGGTAGATGAGCGACAGGTCCTCGAGCTCAAGCTTTATCTTCTGCATACCGAGCCTGTGGGCGATGGGCGCGTATATCTCCATCGTCTCAAGGGATTTCTCCCTCTGCTTCGCATCAGACTGGTAGTCCATCGTGCGCATATTGTGCAGGCGGTCCGCTATTTTTATCAGTATGACGCGGATATCCTTCGCCATCGCGAGGAACATCTTGCGGAGGTTCTCCATCTGTTCCTCTTCTTTTGTGGTATAGGTCACCCTCGTCAGCTTTGTGACGCCCTCGAC
>JAEEGL013768874.1_pt1 | contig 13165 bp, 8 predicted proteins | sample 9134231 | NCBI WGS metagenome assembly JAEEGL01 (sample SAMN16246548, study PRJNA631951) | gut metagenome | biome: gut microbiome; feature: rumen; material: fiber-attached | host: Bos | place: Iran: Karaj | collected 2018-10
CTAATCTGATCGAATAATGCCATAATATCGTTGTTTTTATCAATCAATACATTTCTTTGTGATGCAAAATTAATCATTTTCCATCTGAACGACTCACACTTATATAAAGATTTAGTTTTATTTAGCGATTAAATAATCAATGTGGCTTCGTGTACCTTGATATATAATATCATAATAGATCCTCATCAAAGAAGAAGAGTATCATCTTTTCTATGGAAGAAGTATATCATCTCGCCTTTCAAACATTCCGTCTTGTCTTCATAGAACTATCTCTTTAGAAATTCTTTAAGTGAAATTGTTGCAATATTGAGTCCTTTGGCCTTTATTTGTAAACCATTGTCAGATGTCAGCAATATAGGATTCTCTCCTTTATATTTTAACGCAACCGTCAGTATATTGTTATCTGGTGACTTCTTGTTGAAATCATCTGGTAACAAAGACGGATCAGAGAGTTCCATTGATACATTTGGCTTGTCCATTGCTTTGTTAATCAACCTTAGAGCGGTTTCAACATTATGCTTTTCATTCGGATTCAGTTTGATTTTCAACTTGTCTAGCTCATCAATAACTTTAGCAGACATGACAATTTGGTATTTGGAATCAATCTTTGATATTATGTCTGGACAGTTGACAAACACATTAGTATCGATAATATATATATTCTTTTTAACTTCAGACTTTACAGATTTTTGTTTGGGAGTTTCAAACTTAGACAAGTCTATCTTACCTATAATCTTAAGTTTTGAGGTGACATCTTCTTTCTGAGTTGCAGTCTGTTCTGAAGCCGCACCAGTATTATCGCACTTACTTAAATAGCTTGATACTATCGGTGATATTGAGAGAAAGTTTACCAATGGTATATCTGAGATGATAAGAGTTGTACTCTTGGAACGGCTTGTAGCTACATTAAATCGGTTCTCCGTCAAGGCGAATGATATATTTCTCTGAGGAAAATAGATGATTGTATAGTCTACTGTCATTCCTTGAATTCTATCAATAGTCTCTACGGTTATATCAAGATTTTGATGCTCTGTATAGAATTCACGTTGCAGTTCTTGGACAGTCTGTCTAAATGGAGAAATAATTCCAATTGAGCGTTCTGGGTAGTTGGAACTAATATCATCAACTATCATGTGAATAAGCCTCCTGGCACCTTTTGAACATATGCCATCTGTTGCTCCTACCACTGTCTTTATTATTGTTCCACCATCTATTGGGAAGTATTCATGATGAGATACTTTTTCAAAGGATAGCTTTTCCTTTTGAACAGATTTCAACGAATTTTGATAGAACAATCCTGTCAAGTCACAACTTGAAGCAGTTAGTCTATATGAAGTGATAATTCTATAACTTGACACATCTGTCCCTAAAGCATATGTCTTAAGTCCATTTGCAAGGACCTCAACTCCCCAATCAACATAATCACTTTTTTGGGGGGTTAAGATAATTGGTGGAAGCTGCATAGGATCACCCACTATAAGACACTTCCTACCCAATCGCTTAAATGCTGCTATTGTCGTTGTATAAGCTTGCGATGCCTCTTCGATAACAATCAAATCATATAGTGGCTCTACTACTCTTTCTGAGTTAGATGAGTACTTCCCCGACAAAATATAATAAGTGCAGCAAAGGAGTTCACCGTTAGGTATAACTAAATCCTTACCTGCCATCTTTGTACCTTTGATACTTTTTAATTCATCGGCAGTTAATAACGTCTTGGAAATCTTTCCATCTTCACGACACTTATCGAGAGGCTCCTTTTCTATAAGTTCTGTAAGTCCCTTGTTACTCATTGTAGTAACACATACCGTTTTCCCTTCTTCAAGATATTTTGCAACAATACTTGCAATTGTGTAACTCTTTCCTGTTCCTGGAGGACCTTGTAAAATACATGTACCTTCTCTATCCAATTGCGATATTAAGATTGAAGAAATATCATCCTTATTAGTCAATTCCTTGGGTTTCCATTCATCGTATGTTATTTTGGGAGTTACAAGTAATTCTTCATCATCACTATACATATCGATATAGTTGCACAAATTGTGAAGATATTGAGTCGGAGGAAATGTTTCTGTCATTATAAACCACACAGTTCTTCCATGCTCAAGTGCTGATTTAATACTATTAAATAATCTAAGTTCAACTCCAGAGCACCCAATGTAGTCATTTGAGGTATCGACATTCTTAAAATAGAGCGGTTTTATCTCTGAGAATGTAGTATGGTATTTGGTGTTTTCCAAGAATTCTTTACACTGGTAAGTCCACTGAGATATACCAGCCCCCAAATCATCCCAAATAGCCTGACGTAAAATACTAAATGACTTGCTTAATTTCAATCTTGGGCAATGCCCTTTAGGTAACTGCAACGTGATATGTCCCAGTTTTTCGTTGACACTGACAACCTTACCCCAAAAGGCACGGTCTTCTTGAAACAAAGCACACAAAGGTGACTTTAGATAGGAGATGTACTCCATTTCAGATTCTTGAATCTGGTCTTCATAGAACCTCTTGTAATTTTCAAGCTTTATATCCATATCAGAATTCTACATCATTATCATCGTCATTATTGTATATGTTCACAAATAGAGCGTTATAACGCTCATTGCTTTTGATTCTTATTAAAACGTATGCCCTTCCTCTATCTTTAAGGGTACCAGTGAAAATGGATTTTATCGTTTCATGCTTCTCTTTCCCCTTAACTTGAACGATTATATTATCATCTCCAACTAGTTCTATCAACTGCTGCGTATCGTCAATCATCTTAAATTCAGAGCCCTTATTTCCATAATACATGCAAAGTCGGTGTCCTTGTTCACTGAGCTTCTCCCATAGGAATGACGATACGAACAGGATACCACCTTTGGCACTTCTGGCGTGGATATATCCATTATTTGTCTTGATATCCATAGCTGAGTGTGATTTGTTGTTGATAAATTCACGTTTGTCACCCAGTTCCTCATTCTCCACACTGGTAAGATAATTATATAATCTATATCGTGACAAATATTGCTCGTCGATAATCTCCTTGTCGCTTTTGCTTCCATCAATAAATGAGCGACATGCCTCAAGTTCTGCATCGTTCGGATCCGCAACTCCCAATTCAATCTGCTTGCGTTCCTTCTTCCAGCCAGTCAAGTCTACAGGAGCCCCTGATGGCTTGTATTTTTCAGCAACCGAGTCTTCGTCACCAAATACAGAGTTCTGAGGACGCCGTGTACGTCTCTTTAGTTCCTCCATCGGTGTGACATTGGGTGATTGTCGCTCCGATTCTGTTGATGTTGAACCATTACTTGAAGTATTTGGTTGTTGCCAATTCGTATTTGAGCCATTTCCGCTGGTATAGGTTTGTTGTCCTGACGTAGTGTCTATCTTTTGACCGCTTGCCGTTGAGCCCGTATTTGTTCCAGTTCTTTGATCTGTATCTATTGTTTCTGCATCTTCATTGTCTATTTCACTTCCTTCTGTTTGGGATGAAGTTTGTTGTCCAGTATTGTCCGAACTGCTGGGATTCGCATCTTGAGTGGCATTTGCGTCGTGCCCGTTATCGCTATCACTTGCATCTAATGAAGAAGTGTCAAAATCTGATATGTCTGTTGGATTGCCAGTACCATTCAAATCACTATTTTCTTCACTACCCTCATATATCTTTGTAGTAATAGTTGTTTCAGCAGGGATATCGTCTACATCTTCTTCAATTACGCCCTTCCTATTTTCTAACTTTCCTCTCAAGAAAGGATATACCGAAAACAGTTCATCACAGAACTCTTCATTATCAAGAAGTTCAAAACAATATCTATTAACATACTTGGATAGAGTCGTAACAGACAAATCTTCATCAAGGATGTTGCCTATTAATGTAGTATCCGCATCTGTTGGAACATCTAGAGACGTAATACATGCTCTGACAAAGTCATCGTAGAACACCTTACCTTGCCATTTCTCTACGTAATAGAAAGTGTTCTTGTCTTTGTCAACGAAAAACATTACCGCATCATCATTCTTAATAACTGGCATTACTTTACATGTCAGTTCAATAGAAGAACAGCAAATAAATGACAATTGTTCAAGTAAAGACAGATAGGACTTATATGCTTCTTTCCAGTCTTCGCATTCTTGCTTGCCAATAATTGAAGCAAGAAGTAAGCATTTACCAGCCATTACAGTCTTGCATTTCTGATCTTCTATTGTAGAATCAATGGGTGTCACATTGAAACTGTTGTCTTTTGTTAGCACATCTATATGCAAGAGCTTACATATGTCTTCAACTTTGTTTTCCGGCAAATAGGACTCCGGTAAAATATGTGGGTCATAACCAAAATATTGTTGAACATATTGGTCTTCAGGAGAGATTACACACATATCTCGAAGAGGAGTTTTGTTCTTTTCGCAATTGAGCCAAATGGAAACATCACTATTCCGGTATCCCATTATATCATCATCACTGATGCTTTGTGAGTCTTTGAGTAGCCAACTCAAAACATTTCTCCGATGTGCATAATGGCTAGGGTCAGAATTACCCAGATACATCAAGCAATGCTTTGCTGATAATTCTGTTTTGTAACCTTCTATACTATCTATCGGATTAGTAGAATCCCCAAATTTCAGCGGTATTACATCAGAACAAATGAGGTTTGGCCAGATTTCGGGAAGGCGTTTAACTAAGTTCCCGATTTCTTTCCTGCTATATATTTCGGATGCCATCTTTACCGAAGTTGCAGTTGGAACGCATACGGTTGAGGAATTTATATTCTTGTCAGCTATCAACTTATTGACAACTTCTCTATTTTTATCTGAAGCACCGACATAGGTACTCCAAAAATACAAGGCAAATTGGTGGTTATCGAGATATTGAATATGCTCCTTTTTAAACACGCATTCGACCTGCATATATACTGCAAGAATACCTCTAACACTTTCCCAGTTCTCAAGAGACTTGTAAGTGTCAGAGATGTACTTCATGCTTTTATAGCCATCTTTGATGCCATTTCCCTGAAAATCGCAGATGCCAGTGCTGGAGGTCTTTGGTAAATATGCGGATCCGAAAGTTAATTCTTTACCTAAATGATAGTTCCCATCTTGTCCAAGCAATTTAAGTTCTTTTAGTTCTGTGGCATAGCTCTTGCTTTGCAGTTGGCTAGACGCAAATAGAGAAGAACAATATTTTAACACTTCATTTATTGCAAGAGAATAATACTCTCGGGCTAACGAACGCGCAGATTCATCTGTTGAATTTAATTCGTTCTGTGAGTTCTTTATGTGTACGATTTTTCTTCTTGCCCATTCGTCCGCAGTCATAATTACGCACTGGCTCTTCGCTTTCTCTGCGATCTCCAATATGAACTGTTTTACCTCTGAAGAATATTCATCAGATACTTGCTTGGGTAGTGCTATTTGAGGAAGGGGTTCAGGCTCAGTAGTTTTTATTACCCGAACAGTAGATATTGGCAAATAACTGCCGGCTTTTGTCTTTATATTAAGACCTGTGAATTTATCTATGTCATATCCTGCTTTTTTAAGGCTATCCCTATTTGCCAACAAAACGCCAGGCAAGTCAAATTTTTTAAGCGTCGTAATCTTGTCTAAAACACTGCTTATAAGAATCTCAGTTATATCGTACTTCAGCCCAATTTTCTTCCAAAAGTCAAACCACCCTGATGCTGAAGTTGAGTTCGATTCAAGGTAGAAATCGTCAATAAGGTAAGAACTGGCAGGGTCATACTCTTTAAGCTGGCCATCTGTGCCTTTTGCTGTCCTGTATGCATCTGAGATGTAGAGCTTAGCATTCTGGTTGGGTATAAGCCATATATTTGATGCATTTTCTACTTGGTTGTGAGCTAACACAGGAAAAACTCCAAAGGATTTTATATCTTCGTCTTTGGAGAAAACTTCTTTGATAGTCTTCCACAGAGTTAGGTTGTTTGCCTTTACAATTATATTTGGATAAATCTTGGAAAATATAGTTGTTGTCAACCATGTCTTTATATACGAGTGATCAAAAGACGCATTTTTTAGGATAGCTCCCCAATAATCAACTGCTCCAGATATCATGTATTCATTGTCTATTACATCGATATCTTCCATCGAAACAATTTTGTTCTCGACAAATTTAAGTATGTCTGGAGAACAGATTTTATGCCCGTTGGAATTTAGAGAAATCGTTGGCGTTTCTGAACTTGTCGAAACAAATACAGGAAAATTCGGTAGCTTTGTCTGTAATTCCGCTTCTGCGATTTCCTTACGATGCAATATCATGAATTTATGAAAAGCAACATTCTCCTTGAAAGAATTCACATTATTAATAATAGATGTGCGATTATCCCATATAACGGAGTTAAAGAATGCTGTCATGCTATATTCCAGGAACCCCAGCTTTGAGAGGACTGCATTACCAATCTTTTCATATTTGGGCGAAGCCGTTACAACTAGGTTGGATGGAAGCCAAGACTCCTGTAGTATAGTGGCAAGACTTTCACTATATCTGAATTTTACAACCGAAGCATTATTAAGCGTTGTTGGGATGTTATTATCATTAAGGAACGGCATGTCTGCAAAGGTCTTTTCTCCACGAATATTGCCGGTTCCTTCAAATAGAATTTCAAAATTATCTGTCAGATACCGATAAAAATCAAGAATACTATCTTCACTCGTCAATTTCGCAAATATCTTATCGGTTTTCTTACTTAGCACGAAATGATAGAAGTTGGCTTGTCCGAACTTCTTAATGTCACATTTATCTTGATAGAATTTTGTGATGTCTTTCTTTTGTTCTTCTACTTGCAGGTCCGAGTTGGGGTCAATCAATGAAGAAATATAAGATTCGTTGATTGAATACATCATGTCTTGACCAATCCATGCTTTCAAGGCATGCTCATTGAATGAGTCCGAATAGAAGAAGTTCTTCTCTTCTTCATTCCCTTTATGCCACGTTTTATTACCCTTTGCGTCCTGTACAGAAAGAGGGAAACATGCAAGTTTGCCATCTTCTATATGCTGTTTATTCTTATATAAATAGGAAACGAAAGAGAGACTTGTTTCAAGACTCTTTTGGGCTGAAGAAGAAAGAATAGGTTCATTAGAATCTTTAAGTAGAATGTCGTTAATAAAAGATTTGGCCGAATAGTCTCTTACTCCCATTTGCTTTAGGACCTTACTTATGCTTTCATTGAATTCTTCGTCTTCACTAAAGTAGTCAATTGAAAGTAAACATGCTAATGATTTCTCAAACCATGATGATTCGAGTATCAAAAATGCCTCTTCACTATAAAAGAATACATCTCTACAATAATCGTTCATCATAATTCCTTGGTAGTTATAAAATGGAAGGAACTTGTACTTTGAACTATTGAGGTCGTAAGAAGCAAGAAGTCGAATAAATGCTATAGAGCGTTCTTTAGGAGACAACTGTTCTATGGCACTTGCCTTATTATCCTCAGCAAAAACAACTGTATCCAGAAATGCTGAAGGAGAAAATACCTTAAAAAAGGAACTGCTTTTTTCTGTAATCAAAAATAGTTCTCTGTCAATGATGTTTTTTGTTTGAGTGCATAGGCAATTTAAGTGCTCAATATACTCTGGTAGCACTTGACGGAAAGAACTCACATCGTAATACAAGTCTTTTGCTGGAAACAGTTTACTTTCATCATCTTCATTGTGGAATATTGGCTTATTTGCAACTGATTTCAATAATCTCTTTTGATATACGAAATTGATAAAACGGTTATTGTTTCCTTTATCAATCAACCAGGTTAAGAAATCTTTATTGTCACAGAACGCAATAAGATTATCCTCCGTGAAGGTTTTATCACTACTACGATATTCTTCGTGTAAATGTTTGAATTTGTTTATATCAGGAGCATCATCGTAATAACGGAGCTCTTTTACTACTAGATAACAATCTTTATCATAGAAAGATTTGAACTCATCATCAGTCATGACACTAGAATAAGTTATTCCAGAATCATCATAAATGACATCTGACAGCAATTGTACGGTAATCTCCTCATCCTTAATAACAGGAACAACGGGAATTCTGTGCAAAGCATCTCGATATCCTTCTTCGAATGCTGTGATGAAATCTGCATAATCTTGGTGATGCTCTCTACAATAGATAAAATCTGGTATAAGATTGAAGATGGATTTGTATGAGTATTCTCTGGACTTTACAAGGTCACTAAGCCATTCTACAAATTTTTGACCTGCTATTTTAGCAAAACGCTTGTTAAGATCAATTTTCAACTCAATATTGTCACGTGGGCCAGTTGGAATCATGTCGGTATTGAACATGAAAGGAAAGCCAAACTGTGCAAGTGTCGGCAAATAGCAGTTAACCGTCGCGTTCTCTACAGGAAGCAAAGTCTTTCCGCTTCGACGGCAAGCAAACATTACCCGTGTGTCACCAAAATCTTTGTATTTATCAGGGATCTTACCATCAGAAGCCAATACTTCTGCATTTATTTCTTCTATTTCTTTCTTGCTAAAGACATATTTATAAGGCTCATGAGTTAACACCCAACTGCCACTCTTTTTTGTGCATTTCTTTTTTGGAAGTCCGTCAATGAATATCTGCACACTGTGAAGATTTGGAACAAACAATATATCCTTTTCGTCTTTAAATATATCAAGGAACAGATTATTGTACGCTCTTTTGTCTTCTCCTCTCAACATGGATGAATCTTTAGGGCGAATAGCCATTTGGACCCGAAACCGTTCTTTACCTTTTTCAAACAGTTGCTTTACCTTTGGATCAATAGTCCTGGAGTCTGTCCATATAGGCATAATTTGCCAAGGATCATCACGCGACACACGAGATGATTCATCAAATCTTAGAGAATAATCACCAGTTCTCAAATATGCATAATCATTTCCATTAAAAATAGTCTTAAATCCAATGCCCTTGTAACCGATAGCATTCTTTACAGCTTTTTTTTCTCCGGCGGCTAACTTACTGATAGCCGCTATATTTCTAGGTGAGAAAAAATCTCCAGAATGCCTATAAATCAAATAATCGCTTGTTATGTGGAACTCGACATCTACTGGAGTAACGTTTCCGTCAGCATCTTCTATTGGATAATCGTTAGCATTCTGAAGCAATTCATAAATAAACGTACCATCACTACTTGCTGTTAACTGAGTGCTTACCATCTTCATTGTGTTCTTCATCTGGTTAGAGATTGTCGGATCACAATTCGCCCACACAGCATATAAACGGTCAACTAGTTCTTTTGGCTTTATCGATTGGAACATAGGATTCTCAGGTAGTGTCATTTTATAACCACGTTCATCATCGCTTTCCACAATCCTCCAACGAAACTCGTAAAATTCATTAAGTGTTAGTTGATTTACGGGTTCATCTAAAACGATTTCCACATCAGTTCCGTCTAAATAAGTCAGTTCATTAAAAGTCTTTGTGGCAATATATCGAAAACCATAGTGATTGGTGTCCTTATTAAAATAATACTGACCTGTAATAGAATTATTGCCTATTTTCCAATCCTCAACTAGTTTTTTGACTTCATCTGTTTTGAGGTATTCTATCTGTTGAATGCTCGTAGTTTTTAGACGCACAACTCTGATCGTGCCTTCACCTTTCTGAAGAATTTTACTCTCAAACAAATTTTCATACTTAGTTATGATAGATGTTATCTTTCCAACTATCTGAACATTTTTCTTGTGCAAGTACTTGCCAACGTTCATACAATCAACATACCCATTAGCATCCTTAGGTAATGCCTTAATCGCAAGCTTAATATACTTAACTTTTTGATTATCTTCTTTTATAACAATCGGGTCCATACTGTCTTAGGTTAAAAAAATACTCAATTCCTGCTCACTAAAAGTTCTCTAATATTAACCTTGAGCAAATCTGATATTTGTGCTAAGGTCTGCAAATCTGGTTGAGATGTGTTGGTACACCACTTAGATACTGTGGTATTCGACACTCCCAGTTGTTCAGCCAACCATAGACCAGTTCGTTTTTTCTCAACTAGCACGAGCTTTAAACGATTCAAATCTTTACCTTGCATATTCAATAGTTTTAATTCTGACGCTAAATTTCGGCATTTTTTTTAAAAACACAATGGATTGAAACAAAGATTTATAGTTTTTTTTGAGAAATTGGGGAAAATATCATACTTTCAATTCATATTGCATTCTCGTGCATACATTATTATCAATTGGTAGAACAAGAAAACTTCGCGAGGAAGATGAGTATCATCTTTAAAAGAAAGAAGGGTTTCACATTATCTAAAGAGCCTGCGTAATTGTTTGTAAATGATAAAGAAAAACTCCCAATCATTTCGATCTCGAACTTATAAGCTTCCCAGATTTTGACCATATATATATCCATGAATCTTTACGGCTTGTGAATGTGTCACCACTAACTGTAAGTATCTCTCCAACGACACCCGTGCTGAATGTGTGAAGTTTTTTACCACAGACATCATAGGTAATATAGAAACCTGTTTTTTGTTTGATTATATAGAACGAGCTACTATAACCAACGAGTTCGCCAAGACCAGTGCTAAGAGACTTTATCATCTTACCATTCTGATCATATATATTATACCATCCTTTAGTCGTTTCAATATGGCTTATACTCTGAGCTTTCAACGCTGCAACAGCAGAAAAAAAGCTAATGATAATCAATATGGTTTTCTTTCTCCACATATTTTATACGCTCTTGATAACATCGTCAAAGTTCATATCATATTTGACAATCTTCTGGATTATCGCCATAGCATTCTCTCCGATCTTCCTGATAACCTGCCCAAATTGTATCAAGGCGTTTCCTCGCACTTTGGGGGATTGCAAAGTGAGGTCTGAATAGAGAAAGTGCATCAACATGAAGATGCCCACCAAAGTAATGAGGACAATCCTTCAGAACTATATAGGTGTCATCACTGATGTCTCCGCGATAGGGCGACCCATATTCTTCTGTCTTTTTTATATAGAACTCTTTTCCGCGAGGTGGCGCAAGAACGTGAACCAGACTAACCGTATCACCATCATACAATTCGGCGATGTCTCCGAACTTAAAACGAACTTCATCACCAGATCTTCCTTCAAAGCCGTCTTCAGAGTAGTATGATGGAAATAATCGTTTATCAATCTCATGACCTTCTTCATTATAAAGCCAACAAGCCATATATTCACTTCTGCTGAATCTAACGCCCAACACTCGCTCGTAGATATAAAAACAATAGAGATCTTTCATCCAGTCACCACCTTCTTTTAGGAATTCCTTCATAATCTCTTCAGCAGATTCTTTCGTTTCACAAAATGCTAGGCTACAATAATCAACGTTATACTCAGGATATCTGCGAGGGTGTTTAATGATACACACCTCTAATTCGAACATCCTCCCCTTATCACGCAAATTAACTCCTTCCATTGGGGAGCCATCGGCATTATACCTTCCAATAATCATACTTCAATCTTTTTTAATGCAAAATACGACAAAACCAAACCGCCAGTAACAAATACTCTGTAACAGTCAATGTACTGGCTACCATCATAATCTCCAGACAGCCATACCATCAAGTAGGCGATCAAGAAGAGAGAGAATAATAGCGAAAGACTCGCTATAGACAACTTCTGCTTATTCATCTTTTACAAAAACCAAAAATTCTCCACATTGCAGTGGCCCTACCCCAAATCTATTCGTATCAAGCAACTTATAGCCGTTGTTCACGTATTTTCGGATTGTCTTGTTAGTTGTATAGTCAACTTCACCCATTTCTACAACGACTATGGCAGAACTATCTAACTGGCGATAATTCAACTCCTGCATTTTTCTGAGAGCTTCAATCATTTCTTTATCCATATCTATTCACCTATTTCATCCACTATTTGTTTACGAACTTCATTTCGAACTTTTGCACGAACTAAGCCACTTACTCGTCGATGTCCTCCTTTGGGTATACTATGCCCACCATATGAAGTGGATTCTTGGAGCCACTCGACATAAGCACTGCAATGCGTAGTAACGTAACGAGAGAGATAGTTCTTAGGAACTTCATCCAAGCGGTGAGGGTTCCTGTTGATATTTGGCATTTTACTATTTGCAAATGAGCGACCTACATTTGCATATTTTTTTCGCATCCATTTATTGCGCAATCTACTTCTACTCATAACTTTTACTTTTATTTTTGTGGTGCGAAGTTACTACTTTTCATCCATTGAGATATCAAAAACCATAATAAATGGTAGGAAAGCATGCTCTATAGGTTTGAAAGTTCATACCTCTATCATTTCCTTCCAAACCATTGTATATACAAGCCCTTTGAGTATTGTAACTGTATATATAATTTTGCAACATAAATGAAGTAACTATCTTCATAAAGTCAAAAGCGATAATTTATTATAACTCTTTATCACTAACTGTAATATGAATACGATTATACAACAGAAGCAAACCTCTGAGTTCGAAGAGACCAAGATATTTCTAAATAATGCCTTCTACTTTTTGGCTCATCATGCCCGAATCATGCGTGATCGTCGGATGTTCCTAGCATTAGTTCCTGTTCAGAATGGGCCGATATATTTGGAAAAGTTATGTCTTGGTGCTTATCTTAAATGGTGGTTGTCATATGACAATGTACGTAGGACGTCTGAAGATAAACGGTTATCACTAGTATTCAGACTGGTTGGTAGTCCATTTAGCGGTCGTAACAGTTGTGACGAAGTATATGAAGATGGTTCTCACAAAGTCGTACATATATCCAACTTTATGAATGCAGTTGGTAAGTTAAAAAGAATATCAGAGCATTACTCGAAACACAACAATAAAGAGAGATATTCTCTTAAAGAAGTTGTAGAGATCCTTAAGAAAGAAGATAATGAGAATAAAAGTTATGTCCAGGACTATACAGCTTTGTTCCAGACGACAACATGAGCTTGAAGATGAATATAGTATAACTGGAATGGTAATTCAAATATCCATACCACATTTATTACATTTCATACTTTACAGCCTTTATCTCATGTCCATTATAATATATTATTGTACTTTTGCAGAACAAAAAGCAACTATATGAAGATACAATACGCATCAGACCTCCATCTGGAGTTCGCAGATAACTGGAGATTCTTGAGAAAGAATCCACTTCATGTCTCTGGTGACATATTAGTCCTTGCCGGCGACATTGGCTACTTGGGAGACCAGAAC
>JAEEGL013927558.1_pt1 | contig 13165 bp, 9 predicted proteins | sample 9134231 | NCBI WGS metagenome assembly JAEEGL01 (sample SAMN16246548, study PRJNA631951) | gut metagenome | biome: gut microbiome; feature: rumen; material: fiber-attached | host: Bos | place: Iran: Karaj | collected 2018-10
AACTTGCTTTTTAGCTTCAAAGCTGTATCAATATCAACGTTACGGTGACTTTTTTTATAAAAGACAAATCCTCTGTCGTCGGGATGAACAAGGTTGGCAGCCTGTATATCTTCGTCCCTGTACAGGCCGCACATTTTTACTTTTGTCATAAGAGAAGGTTAACCTCACATATTAATATCTGCTTTATTCATTGTATGTAATCTGCTTAATTGTGATTATTTATTAATCAGGCAAGTCGCAGTTTTTTTAACAATGATTTCTTATCAGGCGATCTCATCAGCATTTCTCCGATCAGAACGGCATCTGCACCGAAGTCCTTGATTGCCTTTATATCATCTACAGACCTAACTCCGCTTTCGGAAACAAATACGATATCCTGAGGAACCATATTGCGGAGCCTTTTACTGTTACCGGTATCAACCTTAAAGTCCTTTAGGTTACGGTTGTTTACACCGATTATTCTTGCTGAAACATCCAATGCTGTTTCTATTTCTTTTTCATCGTGTGCTTCCACAAGAGCTGATAATCCAAGTTCATCACAAATGCTGATATACTCTTTAATCTGACTCTTTTCCAAAATGGAACATATCAGAAGAACAGCCTTTGCTCCAAGAACCTTAGCCTCATAGATCAGATACTCATCAACTGTAAAGTCTTTTCGTATACATGGAACTTTGACGCTTTCAGCTATTTCCTGTAAAAATTTGTCCGCTCCAAGAAACCACTTGGGCTCAGTAAGTACGGAAATACAGTCAGCTCCAGCTTCCTCGTATTCCTTAGCTATATCAAGGTAAGGAAAATCGGGAGCAATAAGACCTTTTGAAGGAGAAGCCTTTTTACATTCACAGATAAAAGAAATCCCGGGCTTTGATAAAGCCTTTTCAAATTCAAAAAGTCCCTTTGGAAGATCTTCTGCATCATGTCTTAAGGCCTCAAAAGGCAGTTTCTTTTTTGATTCATTTACTCTATATCTGGCGTAATCAGCAAGCTGATCCAGGATTGTTGAGTTTCCCATTTCTTATCCTCAAAAAAATTGCAAATAGTAAGTACAGCGTTTTATTTTATGAATTGCTAACTTCAATTAACTTATTAAGAGTTTCCATTGCCTTGCCTGAATCAATGATTTCGGCTGCAAGTTTAACGCCATCAGAAAAGCTCTCTGCTTTTCCACCTATGTAAAGGGATGCTCCTGCATTTAAAAGAACTGCTTCGCGCTTAGGGCCACGCTCTTTTCCTGAAAGAATGTCTTTTGTTATCTGAGCATTTTCCTGAGGTGTTCCACCAACAAGATCCTCTTTAGAACAGGTCTTAAAACCAAACTCTTCAGGTGTAATTGTGTAGGATTTATACCATCCATCCTTGATCTCGCAGATAGAAGTTGGTGAACTCATTGAAATTTCATCAAGCTTATCCTGTCCATATACAACCATTCCTCTTTTTACACCGAGACTTATCAGAACCTGTGCAAGAGGGATGATGAGATAATCATCATAAACACCAAGAAGCTGCATTGAAGGCTTTCCGGGATTTGTGAGAGGTCCGAGAATATTGAAAACAGTTCTGAAACCGAGCTCTTTTCTGATGGCTCCAACATATTTCATTGAAGTGTGATATTTCTGAGCAAAGAAGAAGCACATTCCAGCCTTTTCAAGAAGTTCAACGCACTTTTCAGGGCTCTGATCTATATTTACACCAAGGGCTTCAAGGCAATCAGCTGTTCCGCTCTTTGAAGAAGCAGCTCTGTTACCATGTTTAGCAACTTTCATTCCGCCTGCAGCAGCTACAAGAGCAGAAGTTGTGGAAATATTGAAGCTGTGAGCATTATCTCCGCCTGTTCCTACGATTTCGAAAACATCCATTCCGGTTTCTACAGGAGTTGCGTGCTCTCTCATAGCAGTAGCGCAACCTGCGATTTCATCAGTAGTTTCAGCTCTTGCACTCTTGGTAGAAAGAGCTGAAAGAAAAGCAGCATTCTGTGTAGGTGTGGTCTCACCATTCATGATCTCATTCATTACGGTGTAAGCTTCAGTGTAGGTTAAGTCTTCTTTGTTTACGATTTTTACGATAGCTTCTTTGATCATTGTTATTCTCCTTTAAAATCTTTTGATTTGTAAAATTGAAAAAGCGTTCTGACACATCTGCCAGAACGCTTTCTCACGCTTTTTTTAAGAAAAAGTCCCTGACAGATATTTCTTCTGTCAAGGACGAATGTACAATTAACCTACCATCCGCGGTGCCACCTTGAATTCGTAGTAAACTACGCGCTTTGTTAAGATACAGATTGCTATGTGTCTTGTTCATAGCACTTCATCATATCTATGGCTTCTAACGAGAGCCTTCCGTTGCAGAATACTCTGTGGAAATCCACATTTGACTGCACCCTCAGCGGTCCATTTGAATATGTGTATCTTGCCCGTTCTCAGCAACGAAAACTGATTTAATCTTAAAATCAATTCCCGCGGGCTCTCTGTGAAGGCATCATAGACGTTATCTCCGCTTCATTGGTTTAAAGTATTAAGTTAGTAAAATACTACTACTGCTAAATTGAATTGTCAACAACGAATTTTAATTTTTGCAATTACAATTTAAATTGAGAGGTAGACTTAGGAATCTGCGATTTACGCAAACTGTGCCATATACAGATCGTAGTATGCACCGCGCTTTGCAATCAGCTGATCGTGACTGCCTGCCTCCTGTATTCCACCATTATTGATGACAAAGATTCTGTCAGCATTTTTGATAGTGGACAGACGGTGAGCAATAACAAAGCTGGTTCTTCCTGATAAAAGAGCCTGAATACCCTTTTGCACAAGCATTTCAGTATGGGTATCTATGCTACTGGTTGCCTCATCAAGAATAAGGATCTTAGGCATAGAGATCATAGTGCGAGCAAAGGCAAGAAGCTGTCTTTGTCCAATCGAAAGACCTGCACCACGCTCTTTTAATTCTGTATCATATCCATTTTCAAGGTTCATGATAAATTCATGAGCGTTAACAGCCTTAGCTGCAGCAATCATCTCTTCTTCAGTTGCATCAAGCTTACCATACATGATATTTTCTCTTACTGTGCCATGGAAAATAAAGTTATCCTGAGTCATGACACCCATTTGTTTTCTAAGAGAATTGATCGTAACATCTGTAAGGTCGTGGCCATCAACAAGTATTTTTCCCTTTTGAATGTCGTAGAACCTGCTTATAAGGTTAACTATTGTGGTCTTACCTGCTCCGGTAGGACCTACAAGGGCAATAGTCTCACCTGGTTTAACCTCGAAATTTACATTATCCAGAACCTTAGTCTGTGTCTCGGTTCCCTCATCGTAGGTAAATCCAACATTTTCAAAAGTTACACTTCCTGCAATATCAGGAAGGTTTGTAGCGCCTTCTTTATCCACAATCTCAGCCTCAGTATCGAGGATATCGAATACTCTTTCAGCAGCTGTCATGTTGGTGATCATCTGATTGTAGTAATTGGAAAGACCCATGATAGGGCTCCAAAACATACTGGAATAGCTGGCAAAGGCTGTAATAAGACCAACAGAAGCAGCAGTGTAACCAAGAAGTCTGATAGCTACCAGGTACAGAACCATACTACTGATAGCCCAGCTCATGTCAATCGATGGTCCAAAAAGATCTGCTGCGCGGCAGGCTGCAATATAAGCATCACGATGCGCATTGGCAAGTTCCCTGAAAGTCTTTTTGGTCTCGTTCTCAGCATGAAAACTCTGAACTACAGATATTCCTGCAATGTCCTCATGAACATAAGCATTTAAGTTAGAAGATTTCTTGCGGACATCCTGCCATCTCTTATGATTTACATTTCTTATCCAGAAAATGCTGATGATCATAACAGGCAGCGAAGCAAAACATCCAAGAGCAAGCCTCCAGTCTTTAACCAGCATGATAATAACAACGCCGAGTACTGTAATAAAGTTAGGGATAAGATTTGTAATCGTGTTGGACATAAAGTCCTTCATTGAGTTTACATCGCCAATTATGCGGGCCAGTATTTTTCCTGTTGGTCTGTTGTCGAAGAAGGTAAAAGACAAAGTCTGGATATGCTCATAGAGTTCCTGCCTTATGTCTAACAAAATTTTGTTAGCTACCTTGTTCATCATATACATTCTTAGCTTAACAAACAGGATGTACACAATTCCCAGCACTACGATAGTACCGGAAATAGTTAAAAGACCTTTGATGTTCTTATTGGCTACATGTACATCAATTGCATATTCAATGAGAAGAGGACTGACGAGGCTTATAAAAACTGTGATAGCCAGTGAAATCAGTACCGGTATGATCTCAGAAATATGCGGTTTAAGATAACGGACAAGTCGAAGGAAAATCTTTCGTCGGTCCGTATTTGACATTTTCTCATCTTCACGAAATGAGTTAGCTGCCATTACGCACTCACCTCCATTTCATCGGGTTCTCCGTACTGAGCTATATATGTCTCATAGTACAGACCCTTATTTTTGAGCAGTTGTTCGTGAGTACCACGCTCAGCAATATGTCCGTCCTGTAAGTAAATGATTTCGTCTGCGTTTCTTACAGCGGATATTCTGTGAGCCACGATAACTCTTGTTGTGCTCTTTATTTCATCAAGTGTTTTCTGTATTTCTGATTCTGTCTCCATATCAAGTGCTGAAGTAGAATCGTCCAGGATCAGTATAGGAGCCTTCTTGGAAATAGCTCGTGCGATACTGATTCGCTGCTTCTGACCACCGGAGAGGCCTACACCTCTTTCTCCAATTACTGTTTCATAGGAATCTTCCAGTTTTTCAATGAAATCTGATGCCTTGGCCATTTTAGCGGCAGTTTTGATTTCATCAATGGTCATATCATCTTTTCTTCCCATGCGGATGTTTTCTTCAATTGTGTCAGAGAAAAGAAATACATCCTGCATAACTACAGCAGTTGCGCTTCTTACCTGTTCAAGATCCATCTGCTTTATCTCTGTTCCGTCAAGTTTAATACTTCCGCTTGTAGGATCATAGAAACGCTGAAGAAGATTTATGATTGTGGACTTTCCGGAACCTGTCTGTCCCATTATTCCAAGAGTCTTACCTGCCTTAAGAGAAAAGCTTACATCAGAGAGTACTTCTTTTCCTCCAAGTTCAAGGCTAACGTGGTCAAACTCAACTTCTCCCTTAACCTCATCCACATGTACCGGATTAGGAGTTGAAAAAAGCGTTGAATGTTCGTTGTAAATCTTCCTGATCTTCTTGAGAGAAGCAAGAGAACTGGAAAATTCATTGGTAATCCAGCCAAGCTCCTCCATAGGCCATGTGCAGTTTCTGGTATAGATAATGAAAGCGGTAAGACTTCCAAGATTCATGTGACCATTTATAACTGCAATTCCTCCAAGAACGGCGCAGGCAACAGGAAGAAGTGTTCCTGCCAGCATAAATACAGGATAGAATTTGATAAGAGCCTTTGCCTCCTGCATATTGAGGTCATAATATTTCTTGTTGTGTTTAAAGAACTTTTTGATCTCGTAGTCTTCTCTTGCGAAGGCCTTAACTGTGCGCACGCCTGCAAGGTTTTCTTCGGCTGTGGTGGTCATCTCGGCATTTTCTTCGCTGATATCCTCGTATACCTTGTCCAGTTTCTTTTCCATGACGATTGCTGTTGTTCCGCAGATTATCATGAAAGTAAGTGGAAGGAAGGTAAGTGGCACATTTATCGAGAACATAAAGTACAGGATAAGTATGGAGTTAAGAGTAACCTCCATGCCGCGCATCGCAACCATGCCAACCAGCTGGTATATTTTATCAATATCATCTTTTACCCTTGCCATCAGCTCACCGGTGCTGGAATCATCAAAGTAATCAAGAGAAAGACTCTGGATGTGATCAAATAGATCTTTTCTCATTTCAGTACCGATTGTTATGCAGTTCTTATCAAAGGTAAATTCTTTAAAGTAGCCAAAAAAGCTTCTGCCGACTCCGATAAGAAGTATGGCTGCAAGGAGCATTGAAAAGTGTGAAAAATCCTTGCCTATTAGTACTTCATTGACTATTATTTCTGTTACTTTAGGGAACATCATGTCAAGGGCAATAGCAATCAGCATGAATACAATTGCCATTGTGTATGTTGCCCAGTGCTTTCGCACATAACTACCTAGTGTCTTCATTGTCCCTCCATTTGTGTGTGGTAGATTTTCGTTTCCTCTTTTTAACTCGGTGATATACTTGTGGGCGTTAAATGCTCTTTGAGTTTCCAAAAAAGCATAAAAAAATCCCAGGTAAATCATTTATGATCTTACCTGGGAATACACACCACAAAAATATTCAGATACACAAGAATAAATCCTTATCCGAATAATATATCCCGAGGTAAAGTCATAGCATGATATTTCGCATTAAACCAATTCGCCACTCTAATTGTCATTATCGTTTACCTCGCTTTCTTTAATATTTATCAGCCGTAGCAAAACTGATATTCTGATAATTACACATTAAATTTGTAATGTCAACACATAATCTTAAATTGTTCAAAAATTAATTTTTATCAAGAATTACAGAAGTACAAATTTCTGGGTAGTGTCACTGAGCTGTTCTGTAACTTCGTTGTTTCTGTCGATGGCTTTAGTGATTTTCTTGATACCACCAACAATTTCCTGTGAACTTGCTGCAGACTGGGAAATGGCCTGAGAGCTTTCAATGACGGAATTACTGATGAGCTGAACAGATTCAACCATTTCAGTCATGATATCATTGAGGTTTTCAGCCTTTTCATTGAAGTTGCCGAGCATTTCTTCCATGATATCGGCTGTGTGCTCGTACTTTTCACCTGTTGCAACAAACTCATCATAGTCACTGATTACCTGACCATTGATATAATCAAGTACTGCCTGGGCATTCTTGGCCAGATTGTTAACCGCCTCTGTAACTTCGGTACTGATAACCTGGATATTACCGGCTGTCTGTCTGCTGTTTTCTGCCAGGGCACTTATCTCTGTTGCAACTACAGAGAATCCCTTTCCGGCTTCACCGGCTCTGGCAGCTTCAATTGATGCATTAAGAGCAAGAAGGTTAGTCTGACCTGCAATATCAAGTATGACCTTGGTAAGTTCATTGATCTGGGTAACCTTCTCAGATTCATGAACAGACTCCATAAGAGTTCCGGAAAGACTATCAACCTGTTCTCCGGCTTCAGTTTTTTTCTTGGTTACCCTTGCTTTAAGTTCATCCGCTTCAGCCTTGATCGAACTGGCAGTTTTAGTTCCATCAGTGGCTTGATCTGCAATCTGCTGAGCAGCATCCTTTACACTTTCTACAGATTCAATAATATGTGAAACGTTTCCAGATACTGTCTCCATGCTGGCTGACAGTTCCTCTAAGGCTGCAGAGGTATTGGTTACATTATCATCAGCAATATGAAGCTGGGATGTAACCTCCTCTGAAGATTCTGTGAGGACAACCGAACCATTTTTAACATCCTTCATTATTCCCTGAAGTGTCTCGATGAAATTGTTGACACCGCTTGTTACGAATAACAGCTCTGATTTAGTTTTTGTCTTTATTCTGGATGTAAGATCACCTTTTCCAGCCTGAATGTTGGAAATGATTCCATTAACTTCATCTGCAATACTTCTGATTTTTTTGACAATGTTATTGTAGCTGATAAGAAAACTGATGATGATCAGCACAATAATTACGACCATACCGATCAAGGCTGTGAGATTACCGGAACTTAATAGTGTCTTCATCATTGTTGTGGTCGAATTTGCCGAATCACTGATTGCCTCATCCAGTACTTTGGTGGAGTGGAAAATGGCAACCTTCTGAATTTCGGCTTTATCAAAAAGAATAGAATAAGCCGAGTCTTTGTCACCGGCATCACTTTTGGCAATGGAGGCGTCGATGAACTTATTCATTCTCTCGTACTGACTTCTTATTTCTGCCATCTGAGTTGAGGCTTTTTCATTATTAACTGTGGCAAAATCTGACTCCAGAGCTGAAATGTCGTTTTCTATCGTAGTTTTCACAGCTTCAATCTGAGGTAAAAGAGCCTGTTTTGTTTCATCAGCTGATGCGGCAACATAACCTGTTGTCTGATCATAAAGAGACATTACATCATTCTTAAGTTCAGCTTCATCCTGAGTAAGTCTCATCATTGTCTGGAACATCTCGATACTGGTGTTTGTAGATGTCATCATTGATGTCATGACGAAGCCCATAACTATAACAAAGGCTATAAGAATAGATATGTTCGATATCACTATCTGGAACATAATTGAATTGATTTTTTTTACGCGTACTTTTTCTTTCATGTTCCCCTCCTTACAGCTTGGAATACCAGTCACTTGCAACCTTCTTAAACTCTTTTAAGAAGCCCTCAGCATCCAGTTCTCCGCTGGCATATTTCTGGTAAATATATGAGAATCCGTTTTGTCCAAGACCTTCTGCCATTTCCATCCAGTGCCAGCTGGAGGTTTTTCCTGCAGAAATATACTCAGAAATAACTGGAGCAAAAGGATCAGAAGCAACGTATTTACAGTCCACAAAAGGACTGGCAAAGCCAGCCTGTTCCACCAGTATTTTCTGCGCACTGTCTTCAGAACACCATTGGAGAAAGGCAAGTGCCGCATCAACATTACCCTCTTTGGAAACTGCCCACCAGTTAGGTGCACTGGTAAGAATGGTATCCATCCCTTCTTCAAATGCGTAAGGAATCATTCCTACCTTGAAACTGCCAGCCTTAGAATAAGCATCCGAATCATCACCTGTAAGAGTTGCGCCAATCCAGGATCCCTGGGTAACAAAGGCATATTTTCCCGAAGCAAAGTTAAGAACCTGGTCGGAGTAGGTTCCTTCTGTTAAAAGAGCTGGATCGGAATATTGATTGAAAAGACCTATCATGTCGGCAAAGTGTGCGAATCTACTGTCGTCAATTCCACCTCCGTTTGTTAAAAGATCAATATAGGTGGTGTCTGACCTTGAAAGACCGGAATCTATGTAAGCTCCTGTTATGTGGTTTCCTGCTGACCATCCAAGATTTTCAGGTTCAGCACAGTAACCGATCACTGCAGTAATACCAAGCTGATCTTTCTTGGAATCTATTGTCTCGAAGGCTTTTTTCATGGACTCCGGACCTGTGATGGATGCGGGATCAACACCAGCCTTTGATAGTATATCTGCGTTATAAGCAAGGCCAATTGCCTCTGTGGTATATGGAAAACCGATAGTCCCGTAAGTGGAATCAATATAGGCAGCATCAGTTCTGCCAGCCCACTCCTGATCCTTCATATCGACCAAAAGTCCTTCCCAGTTACTAAATCCTGAAGACTCGCAGGCAATGATATCAGGCATCTGGTCGGATAGATAATAGCCCTTAAGGGTTGCCTGAGAATCAACGCCCGACTGAACCGTGATAACGTTAACTTTAATGCCGGTTTCCTTTTCATACCCTTGCCCAAGAGCTTCTATCTGGCTTGCTACCTCGCTCTTGATATTAAGTAAAGTGATAGAACTTACACTTTCGCCAGAGTCTGCCTTTGGCTCGTTACTTTGTCCGCAGCCTGATAATATACATGTAAGTACAAGAATCAGAGCCATATGCAAATTGATTCTTTTTTTCATAACGTATATCCCTTTCAATAGAAATTCTGACAAAAACTCATATATTAATTATATGGTATTACACGTATTTGTGTGCATTTTTAAAAATATATAATATTCTTTTAATAAATTGACAGTTACTGTTCACTCGCTTGCAGCTCCCTCCAGTAACTGATTCGCGCATTCATTCCAATTCGACTTCGTCGAAGGAATGCGCTCACTCCTGAATCACTTTCTCACGAAATGCGCACTAACCTGGATCAAATAACAGCCCACGTTCCTTTGTTGTAAATTAGGTAGCAGTATTCTACAATAATGAAAGTGAAAAAAATACATGATGATAGTCAGAACTGTTTAGCTGTAATAATTGGAGTTTTACACTAATACCACATAAAGGAGTAAACATGGGAAAAAAACTTGTGTCATGGAATGTAAACGGACTTAGAGCCTGCACTTCAAAGGGCTGCTTTCAGGAATTTATGGATAAAGAAAATCCGGATGTAATATGCCTTCAGGAGACCAAGCTTCAGGAGGGACAGATTGATCTTGATCTTCCGGGTTATGAGCAATACTGGAACTATGCTGAGAAAAAGGGCTATTCCGGAACAGCTCTTTTTACAAAAGAAAAGCCAATCAGCGTATCATACGGACTTGGCATTGAGGAGCATGACCACGAGGGGCGTGTGATTACCGCTGAATTTAAGGATTATTATCTGGTGACGGTATATGTTCCAAATGCAAAAGAGGACGTTTCAAGGCTTGAGTACAGACAGGTCTGGGAGGATGATTTCCTTGCATATATCAAAAAGCTTGAGGAGAAAAAGCCGGTTATTTACTGCGGAGATCTTAATGTTGCCCACAAGGAAATCGACCTTAAAAATCCCAAGCCAAACAGAGGTCATGCAGGCTTTACAGATGAGGAACGTGCCAAGTTCGATAATGTAGTAGGCGCAGGATTAGTGGATACATTCAGATATTTTTATCCTGATAAGGAGGGCGCATATTCCTGGTGGTCCTATAGATTTAATTCAAGAGCCAAGAATGCAGGCTGGCGTATAGACTACTTTGTGGTATCAAAGGCTCTTTTACCTGAGCTAGAAGATGCGGTGATATACAGTGAAGCCCTTGGATCAGATCACTGTCCTGTTGGGCTTATCATGAAGTAATCATCATTTGTCTTTTATGATGAAATTGTAAAAAAACAATAGAAAGAATGATTAAAAAATGCTAGGTGAATACGTAAAAGAAGAATTATCAAAAAAATATGAATTGAAGACAAGGGATATTGGTGAATGCGAAAAACTTTCCAAAAAGGGAATGACTTTCGAGACAAAAAGCTATAGTGTGGAAGGCATTGGAAATATGTGTGTCATGACCATGAAGGCCATGATGGGGCTTATGAAAATGGAGACAGTTGTCCTTAGTGTAAATGAGAAGGATGCGCCCCTTATAAACCTCGACTGGATTAAAGTTATGGGAAAAGAGACACTTGTGTGTGAGCTTTATGATACGCAGATTAATCCATATTCCGAGGAACCACTTTTAAAGATGCAAAAATTATCTGATGAGGACAAGAATATTGAGGATTATGTGGCTTCGGATGGGCATTGGTACGATGATATCCTTTATCCATGTTCTTACAAAAAGACCGGAAAACAGCTTCATGACAGATTTGATGCAGTAAGCAAAAAGTTTTTTGATATTTACTTCGATGAACTTCAGAAATTACCAGGCTGCGATATTGGAGGAAAAAAAGAAAAGAATCAGTTCTTTGCAGAAACGCTCTTTTTAAAAGGTGGACCGGCAGTAGATCAGGTTAAAAAGCTCTTCGGTGAAACAATAGCAAAAAAGCTTGTTGTTAATTGCATGTATGGTGTGGAATGAGCAACTGGTATTAATGCTGGTATATCGAGTAATAAGATTTAAATGGTTATGAAAAGAGTGTTATGGAGAATTTAGTTTTTAGTTTAAATGCCACGCTGCCGATTTTTCTTCTGATGGTACTTGGGTATGTTTTCAACAAGCTCCACATTATTGATGAAAAGGCTGCAGCCTGGATGAATAAATTTGTTTTTAAGATTGCACTGCCTGTACTTTTATTTGAAGATTTGGCACAGCAGGATTTTGCCGGAACCTGGAACGGAAAGTTTGTACTTTTTTGTTTTGCGGCAACACTTTCAAGTATTATTATTATCGCGTGTATATCCAAGCTTCTCATAAAGAACAGGGCAGAACGCGGAGAATTTATACAGGGGTCGTATCGCAGCAGTGCTGCACTTTTGGGAATTGCCTTTATTCACAATATTTACGGAGAAGGCAGCACCGGAATGGCACCACTTATGATAATTGGAAGCGTGCCACTTTATAACATCTTTGCAGTTACGATCCTGATGCTGACAGCACCTAAGTCAGTGGTTCTTGGAAGATATACGAGTGAAGACAATAGTAATGACAGCGTAAAAAAAGAGCTGATGAAAAAAACAGCTCTTGGAATAATAAAAAATCCAATTTTGATCGGTATTTTCTGCGGCCTTATATGGTCTCTTCTGAAAATTCCAATGCCCAAAATAATGGGGTCACTGGTTTCGAATATCGGTGGACTTGCTACCCCACTTGGACTGATGTCTATGGGTGCAACCTTTGATTATGCCAAGGCTTTGAATAAAATAAAGCCTACACTGGCAGCAAGCTTTATCAAGCTGTTTGTGCTGGTCGGAATATTTATGCCAATCGCTGTGGCGCTTGGTTTTAGAAATGAGCAGGTTATAGCTCTTTTGGTAATGCTGGGCTCTGCTACTACTGTTTCAAGTTTCATCATGTCTAAAAACATGGGACATGACGGTACTCTTAGCAGCAGTATTATCATGATGACAACCTTTGGATGTTCTTTTTCACTGACTTTCTGGTTGTTTGTTCTTAAGTCTCTTGGGGTAATATGATAATTATGAAAAAAGGTGATCGTATGAAATGATTCATACAATCACCTTTTTGATTTCAATATGTATTTATGTCAGAAACCTGCTTTAGTAAGAAAGCTGTCAACTTTATTCCAGTAATTCACGGGATCTTTTACCACACCTTCAATATGCCCTGCGCCTAGGATCATGCAGTACTGCTTAGGGCAATTTGCTGCTTCATAGAGTCTGGAGCACATATGAGGATCAATGAAGGTATCATCATCACCGTGTATGAACAAAGTTGGTGTCTTGGAATTCTTAACAGCCTCAATAGGGTTAACATCATTGATATCATATCCCGAGCGAAGTTTAATGATAACTCTGGACAGGAAAAGAGCTATCGGAATCGGAACAAAAGAACCTTTGAACATCTTGTAGGTATGAGCAAACTGTTCACGAAGCGTAGCATAGGCGCTGTCTGCGATTGCAGCCTTTACATTCTCTGGGAGAGGCTCGCCTGTAGTCATAAGAGTTGTGGCTGAGCCCATGCTCATTCCATGAAGGAAAATTTTGGCCGCAGGATCTCTTCTGATTATCCAGTTTATCCATTCAATGATATCAAACCTGTCATCATAGCCGTAACCAATGTATTTACCTTCACTTCTGCCAAAGCCACGCAGGTCTGGAAGAAGACAGTTGATACCC
>JAEEGL014644922.1_pt1 | contig 13165 bp, 16 predicted proteins | sample 9134231 | NCBI WGS metagenome assembly JAEEGL01 (sample SAMN16246548, study PRJNA631951) | gut metagenome | biome: gut microbiome; feature: rumen; material: fiber-attached | host: Bos | place: Iran: Karaj | collected 2018-10
TCCTGCAGGTCCTTCTCGTCCTTGCACATATACCTTTCAAGATATTTCGAAAGGTTTTCACGTGACACTGACATATATCCGTGGTCAAGGTCAATCACTTCCGTCTCACGTGGAGCGACACTCTCCCTGAATAGGTCATCGGTCTTGAATTTCTCCTTAAATTCTTCAAAATTAAATTTTACCATAGTCTTTCTCCTTTCCTATTTATTCTATATATTCGCCCATTCAACTTAACCTTAGCATAATACTCACCATTTTCATCTTGCTTCCACGCATAGATTTCATCATAGATACACTCTACTGTCTGTTTTAACACCCTTGCATCTACTACTCCCCACTTACCGTTCTTAGCGACAGTAAAGAGGCCGTCATACTCATTGAACTTCATATCATCAAACTGCGGCTCAATTATAACAGGGTAGCCACCTGTATTAAGCACAAATCCAATAATGAAATTCATATCATACCCCTTCTTGAAAGGTACTAAATTACAAGCCCTTCCATTAGTGGGAATAATGCTGAAGCCATCTTTAACGATACACTCTCCATACTTTTGTCCATAACTTGCCACAGACAAAATCAAAATAGCCAAAAGGCAAAAAATTCTTCTCATAATTCTTCAATTTTAAAGTTTACACGGCAAATATATAAAAAAAATGGGGAAATTCAAAATCTCCCCACTTTTCTGTCTAACCACATCCCCAAGGACTATCGTGAAATCTTCACAAGGATGTTCTTTCTTACGTTGTAAGGAATCTCGTGCTCTCTCTTGAGAATTTCGCTTACAATCTTCTTTGCACATCTGTATTCCTTAGTGTCGGCGTCCTCAATCTTAACGCCGCATCTACCATTGGTTCCATGTGCATAAGCGTTAATGTAACCGTCCTGAATGTCGAGTTTCAGCGAGTGAACTGCACACTCTCCTACGTCCTCACCGTTCTCTCTACACCAATTAAGATAATTGGAAATGGAAATTGTACGAAGGCCACGAACCTTCATAATCTGCTTCAGCGTACCTCTGTACTGCTCTTTCTGATAATCAAAAATCTGCTTCATATTAAATAAAATTTTAGTTAGTAAATTATTTTTCTTCCAAACACATTGCAAATATATAAAAGTTTTTTCTATTTTCCAAACTTTTAAACTATTTTTTCACTTCTGCAAGGAATAACTTTGCCATATCTTGCGCTTCTTTGTTGAAAAAGTCCTGTTGTTCAACCACCCAATTAAGATAATCATCTCCTTCCTTATATATCTTGCCAATAGTCTTGCCCTTATGTTTACCAAACTGAAATACATAATCCTTTGGCTTGCATTTCGGCTTCTCTGTCTCAATCTTTACTTCTTCGGTTGGCCTGAAATCAAATTCTTTCCATTCTCTTCTGCTTGCAATATAATCTGCTGACTGAAGGCAGAACTCAAAGTCATCTTTCGGGAGAGGAAGGCCATCTTTTTCGCCCCATCGTCCCATATGAGACTTCACCGCTCCACAGACTTTCTTCAGGTCGCCCTCAGAAATCAAATTCTTGTTCTTTCCTGCAAGTTCTTCAAGATACTGCGCAGCAATAATAGGATGTGACACAACAGTATATCTGCTTCCGTTATTCCCAAGTTTCTTTATGTCGTGTGCAAGAGCGGCAATAATAAGAAGGTCTGTATCATGCTCCGAATACATCCTTGACATCGCCTCACATTCAGCAAGATAAGTAACAAGTCTCGTATGACGCATCAATCCTCCATCGCCAAGGTCAAACTGAGGATGATATTTTCCTGTTGTAGATGCAGCAATAGTGAAAAAATAATCTTCAGCATTCTCAATCACTTTCTCCGCAAACTTTCTCAGATTCTTATCCTTAATGTCATTCAACTCATTGATGAATAACTTTACCTTGTCTTTCTTGGTCATGTCTTTTAAAAATTTACTCTCTTATTCTCCCAATAAACAATCTCCCGCTTCTCCCCATCATATTCAATAATGAGAACATTTCCATAAGGTTTATACTTTTCGTCTACAAATGAGACATTTGCCATATAAGTTCCGTCAATTTCCTCAAAATCATGCCTTCCGCTATGGAAATGCCCGCTAAAGAACATCCTTGGCTTCACTCTCTTTACATGCTTGGCTAACACCTTATTTCCTGTCGTATAATTTTTGAAAGGTCCTTCCATAATTGCTCCAAGGAGATTTATGTTTGGGCTATCGTGACTGACAAGAACGTCAACACCTTCAGGTATCTGAGAAAACTTTTTCTCTAATGTCTCGTCATTAACCATAAATGCCCATTTACCGAATACACTGCAATAAGGAGTTCCAAAAATCCTTAAAGCATCAATGCCATCAGATACAGGATATTCGAAATCATAAATGTCATGCCTAAGAATCTTAAGCCTTTCATCTGACATCTCTCCCAACTGTTTCAACTCCTCTTTTGTAGCCCTTTCTAAATAAAAATCGTGGTTTCCAGGAACTAATATCACCTTGCTGTTTCCATCCTTGAACGGAAGTCCTTTTACCCACTCTATAAAATGTGTCATCCACCCCATCTGTGCAACGATATGATGGTTTGTAGTAGGAAAGATATCTCCCCCAACCAAGAGAAGGTCAAAATCATCCTCAATCTTTGGGAGAAAACCGTGCGTGTCACTAAATACAACTATTTTCATATTAAAAAATCTAATCTTTTCTTTATTATCTCACAATATTTTTCTGAAATTTCACTTCCTATATAATTTCTGCCGTACATCTTACATATCTTCGCTGTCGTGCCACTTCCCATAAAAGGGTCATAAACCACGTCCCCTTCATTTGACCAAGTGCTTATTTGGTCTATTGCCAACTTCTCAGGAAAGATAGCAGGATGCTCATATGCCACCTTGTCTTTTGTTGAGATGCCACCGCCAACGGAGTAAAAAAAGACGTTCCCAACCTTCTTTTCTTTTGTGCGTTCTTTCTTGTGATATTCAAGTTTTCCTTCCTTGCCCCTGTTCTTCATATTTGCAAGCCCATGATACTTCGTTTCTTCCATAATAGGATTAAATGTCTTCGGTTGCCCTTTTGAAAAACAGAACATATATTCAAAATGCTGATGGTATCTCTTGCCACCCGTAGGCATTGGGTTGTTCTTGTAATAAATCATTGTGTCGTTTACATTGAACCCAATCTCTTTAAAATACAACGCCTGCTTAAAAGATGTAAGTGTTTCAGAGCCATTTACCATGCTGTCACCCACAACCCATATGACAACTCCGCCTGGCTTGACAACACGATAAAGTTCCTTTGCAATCGCTTCAAAGTCAAAAGAATAACCCTGATAATTACGAATGTCATCATAAGGGGGAGAAGTAAGTACCATATCGATACTCTCACTTTCCATCCTCTTCATTGTCTCAAGGCAATTCTCATTATATGTAATGTTTACATCCATTAGTAGTTAAATTCAAATTTCTTAATTGTATCATTGATAGATACAGTCCTCTTCTTCACTACGTCAAACACCTTATCTACACTGCCACCACAATCAAGCACACCAAGGGCATAATTCATTCCGTAACCAATTGCGTAGTAATTTTCATCAATCATAGTTACTTCAATCTGCTTCAGATTCTTCAATGCTGTAACATCATAAAGGTCAGTACCATTCACAAGCAACATACATTGGAAAGAAAAATCGGCGCCTTCAAAGTCAAACTTTGCATCACTTAACATCTCAGAAAAAAGTTCTGATAACTTGTGCTCATTGAAAATCGTGTTTGCGTCAGTTAGGTCTTCCTTATAAAACTGCTTGACAGTGCTGATTATCTTGCTAAAATTATAAAGAACATGATTGATGACATATACGTTTCCTGTTGCTCCGATACAAGTATTTGTGCAGTCATCATAAAGCATCTTCACCGTATGCTGCTTCTGAATATCATAATCTCCTATGAGTATTCCGTCAGAGGCAAACGTCACCTTCTTTTTCTTTGGGTCTTTCTTGTAAACAATTAATGACATGGTTTTTATTTTTGCTAGTTTATTTTCTTATAAAAAATCGCATATTTTTCAGAGGTCTTGGATTTGATTTCGGAAAAAGGTATCCACTGATACTTATCCACTTCAGGGAAATTGTACCCGTAAACAAGATTTGAAAAACATTTGCTTGGGTCTATATCTCCTTTCTCCAAGGCATAGGCAACCACTATCTTTCTCCTGTTCTGCCTAATCTGTCCAAGAGGCCAAAGACGCTCTTTTTCTTCTTTCGTTAGCCTGACACCTGATTCTTCCTGAAATTCTCTTATCGCTGCGGTCTTGAAAGTCTCCCCACGTTCTGTCTCTCCTTTCAAGAGAGCCCAATAATCTTTCTTTGACCAACTTTCCCCACCTGGGTGCCCAAGAAAGAACTCATACTCTCCGTTATCATTTTTCCTATATGGTATTATACCTGCTGAATAAATCATAATTTTTTCTGCAAATATATAAAAAATAACCTAATAAAACAAAAAAGCACACCAAAAAGTGTGCTCTCTCTATAAAGACAACGGCCTGCATTCTATTCTGAAACTAACTCAACAACTACACTTGCTTCCCTCGGTATCTCAGGGTGGTCAATATCAGTAACCATTACGGCTACATTTTCATTCGTGACTTCTTCAGCATATGCTTCCCATTTTTTGTTACCTAATGTGTACGTTACTTTATATGTTGCCATAATATATTAATCTAAATCAATTATTCCAAGATTCATATTAGGGGTTATTATACCAACATCATCTTCCCCAATTTCTTCTACTATTTTTTGAGTTTTGTTTTCATTAATACGATATTTCTTCTCAGAAGCAATACTTTCAATTGTATCATTAGTCCATCTTGGAAAACGTTCTCTTAACGCTCGCCTTAATTCTTCTTCTGTTGTGTTTTTTATCTCAAAAGTTCTCCCACCATTTAATGTTATCTTAAACAAAGGTATTCTTTCTTCTTTTGGCTGACTATTTTGCATATAATCCTTTAATCTTTTTCTAGTAAATATAGTCTCCATTGGGAAATTGTCAAGAGATTTTACCCATGATTTATTTTCAATAGGCCAAAATCTATATGTAGTAAATGCTTTTCTATATCCCTTGCTAAAAAGAAAATCTTTTAACTCATTATTAGTGGACATCTTTATTGTAGAGTCATTACGCTTTTTTTCAATAGAAACAATACTTTCCGCTAACGTTTGACTATTACAATTTATTAATCTTATCTGCCCGTCATCTTTATAAATTAAAAGAACTATCATCTTATTCTTTTTATTTTCCAATCTTCGTTGTTTCATTTCAACATACTTGTTATCCAATTCCATTTCTTGCATTTGTTCTGCCTTTGCCAATCGTTCAACAGTGAAGATACCATTTGATAATGAACTTACATGAGATGCAATTTGTTTAAACTCACGACCATGTGCTTGTCTTGGTATAAGACCTTTCATATCTGTATAATAATGGCACATTTCATGAACCAATGTGCTAAGAGCAGCCCTCTCTGTCCATCTGTAGTTCCCATTTAGTTCAATCTGAGGCCTACATAAATTAACGAAATTATCTTGTGTTATATAAGTTTTAATCCCAAGAAAACCTTGATAAAACATTCTCCTAGTACCTTTTTCATATCTGATTGAATTTGTAGTAATCCGAAACCATCCAAGCACACCACCCTGGCTACCTTTTCCCGTTGTGAATATTTTAAAACTACAAGCCCCTAACTCTCCGCCAAAAAGCGCCTGATTCATCTCGTCATACTTTCTTGCCATCCACTCAACAGTTGGAGTCATTAATTCTCTTTTGTCTTCTATTTCGCCTATTTCACGTAAAATCATAAATTTTTATTTTTAAGATAAATAGTCCATAAAAAAGAAAAAGCACATCTCTGTGCTTTCTCAAATCTTACTTTCTCCTTGTAGAAGAACCACCACCTGAAGAGTGACTGCTACCTGAATAGCCTGTGTTTGACCTCTGTGGAGTATATCTCTCACTTGGTCTTGACTGCTGGTGTGATGTTCTACTGTAATCTGTTCCGCTTCTTCTCACTGTGCTTGTTGTTGACCTTCCATAACCAGTCCTGTCTGTCTGTGATTGATTTCTGGATACTGGCCTTGCGGAACTATTGTACCTTACATTTGTCTTCCTTGAAGTGGTTACTTGTCTTGGTTGAGAATTACTCCTTGACACGGTTGCCCTTCTGGTCGGGTTATTATTCCTTGAAGAAGTTGCCTGTCTCGGTCTTGAAGAACTTGGTCTATACACAGTCCTGTTGGAACGGTTTGAACTTCCTGTCCTGTAAGATGGAGTAGGACCACTCATACCACCTCTCCTTGTATAGTACACATCTCTACCTGGCCTATGGTTTGGTTTATGGTGATGATAGGTATAGTATGGTCTGTGCCAATCCCAATAATGTGAATACCTATATGGATAATAATACCTGTATGAATACCTATAAGGGTTATAATATCCCCAATAGTCATAATAGTAATATGGCCTCCAAGACCAATCCCAATAAATGCTTGTATAAACATATGGTGAAAAATACCACCTGTTCCATCTCCAATAATATGAAGGATACCAAGGGGTTAAGTTAAGTTCGATTGTATATGTAGGAGCATCAAACTTATGAAGTTTCTCTTCGTAAGACTCTTCATCACCAACCTCAACCTGTGTAACGTTCTGCTCTACAGCAGGCACATTCACAGGGAGTACGTCATCAGAAGTATAGTAAATACTATTTCTGTACCCGCCGTTGACGGTCATCCTTCCACTTCCGCATCCTGCAAGAAGGAAAGATACTAATGTGATAAAAATAAACTTTTTCATAGCCCTTTTTTTTATAAATAGTATTATTCTCCATTCTCTTTATATGTTACATTCACATCAATGCTCATTCCATCTTAAATTTTCATTAAACGTCGCAATTTGATTTTCAACAAAGACCCTTCTGTCTTTTTCAGTTATATCCATCCCTTTGTATAGTTTATACACTTGCGGATAAAATAATGTTGATACCTTCTTAAGTGTTTCTTTGCCACTAACAAGGTCTTTCTTGACATAAGCATCAACATTATCTCCATTACAATTCACAATATCCAACTTCATTACCTTGATAAACTCCACACGGACATCAACTGACAGTTGCTTTTTTATGTGATTTTCAAGATACTCACCGCTTCCAGGACCACAATAGATGTCATCCACTAACGAAAAAACAATTTCGTCTGCGTTCACTGAAAAAACTTTATAATAAGGATAAATCTCCAACAAATGATTTAGCACTTTGTCCATAAGGAATTTTTCAACCTTTATCTGCCTACTTGGATTACAATTTCCCAATATAACTTGCCTAAGATATTTGCTTCCTGAAATATAATCATCACCACCAATGGACTTAATAAAGTCTTCATAAGTATCATCCTTGATGACCCCAACATATTTTAATGCCTGAAAATTGGCTTTTTTCATGTCTACAGACATAAAGTTTTTCCCGTTTGTTTCTTCAGTGTAGCAAAGTCTTTCTCCATAGTTATTTTTGGGAATGTCATACTGTTTCAAATCACACTCATTGAATTCTCTATATTCAGGTGTGTTCTTAATTTTATCAATTGCCCTGTCTCTTACCTCACCACAATAGTCAAGCCACCTTTCAACATTTCCATCATATTTGGTCTCAATGGTATTGATGATGTCGAAATAAACTTTCTTCGGGAAAAAATCATACAGCCCCCTATAATAATTAATCATCTCTTCATTATAGATGTTAATTGGGAGATTATAGTCTTTCACGAACCTCTGCATCAGTTTTTTGTAATTTGAAATCATATGCTGCTTTTTTTCTGCAAATATACAAAAAGAAAATTAGAAAACAAAAAATCCCCAATGTTTCCATTAGGGATTTTCACTACATTTGTAATGCCCGCTTGCAACTACATACCGCCTTTGGGTAAATAAAACTACGCAAGTTGAAGGCAAAAAGGAGGTAATTGTTTATGAAAACAATTATTTTCACAACAGAGTGACAGATGAGAGTCCTTGACTTGATGTCACACATGGGACTCATCTAATACTCATCACTAAAAAGAAACTTTTTCCTATGGCTGTACCCATTGGGCTTCTTTTTTTATAAATATAGTCCTAAAAGATATTTTGTCAAGATAATCTATGCTCTGTGAACATATATTCCATATATTTGTGGAGGTGCGCCGATTTGCACGGCGGTCTTACAAACATCCAAATCAAAAATTCTTACATGCTTATCAGATTCTTTTTAGAGTAGAACCTGAGAGAACTACAAATTTGGGAGGTTCAGCATTATCTACTACAGGGAATACAACACTGAAAAACTTTTCCTCGTAGGCACAGATTCTGTTTCTAGGTGTCTATGCGACCCAAGCCACATTCCTAACCTGGTTAGGCAGCAGCAACGCAATAGTTTAAATTCGCGTCAATTCAATTTGTTTTGGATTTAGGCATCCCTGCCACATGTTTTCTCATCTTTTGTTTGCAATCAAAACTAAACTCACCCCCATTAAAAACTTTCTCCGATGATATACCTTCTTGGCAGGTTGTCCTTGTCCCCATCTGTTATTCCTTCCAAACACAAGTAGGAATCAGTAAATGGTACCCATTTTCCAACCTTGGCCGAACTCTGTAAGTCATCGGCATTGAACTCCACTCTCCAAATATCATCCACGCCCTTTTCATTGATAAAATCAATACAGGTCTGAACTAATCGTTCCTGAAGTTCTCTTATGTCTTTAGTTGTTGTTTTCATCTTAACTTTATCTTTGGTAATTCGTCTTCATTGATGATTCTAATCGCATCAGGAGAAATCGGTTCAAACGTATATATTGAATCTCCCCATCTGCTATCAGAAAAGAATGCAAAGGAATCACTTAGTTTATTTAAATCAACTTCAATAACTATCATCGGTTCGCTTGTCATCTTCATAGCAGCCATATTACTAACATCTTCAATCGTAGGTATGACAGGCCTAAAGAATATTCTCGGCTCATTCGTAAACGGAATCTTTGTCTCTTTTGGAACGAGCCCTTCTTTTTTAATCTTCTTCACCAACTTAGAAGAGGTTATGTAATAAATTTTATCTGTCAGATGTTTCAGTTGCCTAACTTCAAACCTATCCCCAAAACGCCTTTCAAATAACAACTTATTTACTTCACCATCTATCGTGTCCTGTGACTTAAACCACCCATACTTTAAAAAACGGGCTTCCAACTTATTCTTAATAGCAGATTCTTTTGGGAGAAAAACAGACAAACATTTATCACTGTCATTTATAGAAATGATTTTAATTGTGCCATTTGGCTCTTCTGTTTTAGAATTTAACGGTTTCCTATATTCTCCATTAAATGATAAATGAAAAACGTCAGCAATAGACTTCGCAACTTGTTCAATCGGGTAGGATTTTATCAACCCTTCTTCAATAAATAACGGATTTACCGCAATTCTGCTTTCAAATAAGGTTGAAGGATAGATATCCTCACCCATCCTTTTCATTAAATTAAGTATTTCATAAATCTCATCCATAATAAATGATATTTTTAAAAGACAGTTTAACCGCCTGTTGGAATCAATATCTATCAAATACAATTGCAGATTACCCACCAACTTCTCATGGTAAAATCCATGGCATCATTCCTAAATGCTTAAGCGGTACTGTCTAAATGTGGGCAATTTAAGAAACTCTAATTAATGTACACTCATTAGAGAAGAACCAGAGACTTGCCCTGCCTTTACCTGATTGGCACACCCTTTTTATTTCAATGAACTTATATTCTCACCCCTTTGTGGAAACCATCGCATTGGAGAGTCGAACTCCGCTGCTTGTAGAATCGAACACACGCCCAAGGGGACCCTACTTGCCGTTCAGGATGTATCGTAGGGATGGAGGGATTCGAACCCCCAAAACCTGCGTCCTTAGCGCAGTGCGTCTGCCAATTGCGCCACATCCCCAAAATGCAACTTTTAGAATAACCCCAGAGTTGCCAACTGTGCCGACCTACGATTCGGAGGAAAAGTATGCTGATATGAGAAGCCTTTCCCATCTTCGTTCCCTTGTACTTCGGGCTTTTTTAACCATACTGGCGCTTAAACCAAAGTTGAAATCTTGCAAGATTATATTATAACAGTACCGCTCCCTAACAGATAGCAGCCAATTATCTCTGCCATTGCTGTTTTCTTTTTTGGACGGGGCATAGTTTCAGGATTCGCTGGTGGCTCCCGTTATAATATAAATTTCAACTCTTGTCAACAATAAATCATCCTACTCGGTCGGCTCGTTCCATCCATGACCTCCACATCTACCCTTATACAGATAGTTGCATCTATCTTAAGGGGTCCTTCTCAAGACATTTCCAACCTACTTGATGCAAATTTTCAGTTGGCTTTCTTGAACCTCGGATGATTTATTGCTCCCAATGAAGGATTCGAACCTTCACACCACATCCCAACGGCTTACGTTCCGTTTTTGGTGGGATACCTATTCGGGAGTTTCACTTTTACGGAATAGTGAGAAACGTAGCCAAAGTAACTTAGCGGAGGATGCGTCCACCCTGTTTCCACCAGGTTCTTCGACTTATTACAACTTATGCTCTATGTTGCGGCGGCAGGATTTGAACCTGCGAGGGCGACTGCCACCTGCTTATGAGACAGGCCTGATACCAACTTCAGACACACCGCAATAATTCTTTAAATTTTTCTTCCACAAATTTTGGGTTATATTTTCCCACATCTTTAATAACATATGGTGTATAGCCGCATTTTTTTATTTCATCAATTTTAATTTCGTCTCTATTTTGGGTCTGTTCTATTGAATGTGATTTTGTAATTTTTTTATAGTGCCAATTTCCGTTCCACAAAACAGCCACCTTAATATCATCTATTATTATATCAGCATCCCACCCATTAAAGAATAATTCATTATGCCTAACTTTGCTGAAATGGTTTTCACAAAGTTCACAAAAGTATTTTTCGTTTTTTGAACGTCTTTTTTCTTTTTGAACGTTTGCTGATTTTCTTCCACCCTCACTTATTTGTCTAATTGCATCTTGTGACAAAAATTCTTTTTTGTGCTTTTGATAATATTTTTCACAATCTTTAGAACAAAATTTTTTTGTACTATCATGATTACTTTTAAAATGGTAATATTCTTTCCCACAAACAATACATTTTCTAGGTGGTTTATTTTTTAAATAATTATTAACACTATTTCTAATTTTTTCTTTTGTCTCTTCTGTTAGTTTTCGTTCTTTATTATTAAAACTTGCAGCACAGGATTGATTACAAAAAAAATGTTTGGTTTCTGACATTTCATAAACACTTTTTGTTATCTCTTTTTCTTTACCACAATTCTGACAATGAACAATTACTTTTGCTTTATTACTTTCGGTAACACACTTAGGAGAACAATATTTACATTTTCCTTTATTGTGTTTTATTTCATATGAAATAAGGGACTTTTTAACATAAAATTCTTTACCACAAAATTCACACTTTAGTTTTAATAAATCTTTTGCCCCTGCTTCTTTATACTCTTTTTCAGTGTATAATCGTATCATATAATAATGTTTTTATTTAAATAGTTAGATATTGCGGAAAAATTACTTGAACCTACAAATATCTACTATAAATTTCAGGAAACAACGTTTTAATACCCAAAACCCTATTTTGCTGTAAGTTTCCTTCTTTGAACCTTGACAGAAATCCCTTCCTATCAAGGTAATATTAATGTTCAGGCAACTCTCGTCATAGCCCCTACGGTTTACCTGCTATGCCCTCCGCCTCACTTCCCAGAGTCTTATTGGCCTTTATCCTTCTGGTTATAGAGACTTCACTAAGTGTCAATCCTCAAACTGTGCACAAACCCGTGACTGACTCCGAACAGCGAGTATTTGCAAGGTGTCTTCACACCTGAGTGCCCTTGCCTAAAACATTAATTTCGCAGAGGAGAAGAGATTCGAACTCTTGGAGGCCCTTTCAGACGCTCAACGGTTTTCAAGACCGCCCCATTAAACCACTCTGGCACCCCTCTAAACTAATACAACCTTTTCAAATAACACTGCAAATATATAAATAATTTTTCAAAGAAACAAAAATATTTACATTTTTTGTAACGATAGTGGAATTCGACGAACCCAAACAAACAAAACCGAAATCTGTTGTGCTACCATTACACCATGCCTCAAAATATTCTATTCGAAATAATAAATCACACGAACCTTATCAAAATCAAGCCATCTATTTCCACTGAACTGAGATGCTAAACTATACAATTCAGTCGTTTCCTGTTCTAGTGCAACAATATCTGAAAGGTCCTCATCAAGAAGATAATCTATCCCAATTTCGTCATCACATCCTTTCTTTTCTTTCATTGCCCTGTCTGTTTTCTTCAACGCAATCTTTTCGAGATGGGCAATCCTTCTTTTAATATCTTCCAACTGTTCATCACGCACATGCTTCTTAACACTGTTTTTCCAATTATTGAATTTTTCTTTAGAAATCTCCCACATTTCATCAATATACATATAAGAGTATCTGCGTGAATAATCATAGTCACTTGAATATATACCATTATTTTTCTCTTTCTCAGCCATCTCTTCAAGAAGTGTCTTCAATTCTTCACTTACATCCGATGGTAATCCATAAGACATGCCCTGTCTGTGCCACATAAGTTCATCACGCCATGCAAGCCCAGTCCACAACTCGTATTTCTCTATCATCTTTTTTCCATCAACGTCCACAACTTTTTCAAAATCCCACTCGGTAGACTCACCCTTATTAATGGCACAGTCTGTATAGTATTTAGCAAGATGCCACTTTTTTTCTTCGTCTTGAACTTCAATGAAAAAATAAACATTTACACTCATGCTTCTAATATCAAAACTATTTATTGCTAATCGCAGCCGTTATTTTGCAGAGAGCAGTGGTCCCGACCCACATCCGATTACTCGGACGAACAGTTTAGCAAACTGTCCCTGACCCTGTCTAGGTTTACTCTCTAAAAATGCCCATCCATCTTTCATGTCGTCACAGCGAACACTCCAGGACTTCGGAGTTTTTAAACCAATGTGGCCTCTTTATGATACTTCCACCCTTATATTGGATTCGGGGTTTACCTACATATACCCACCACAAATTTTAA
>JAEEGL016212338.1_pt1 | contig 13165 bp, 17 predicted proteins | sample 9134231 | NCBI WGS metagenome assembly JAEEGL01 (sample SAMN16246548, study PRJNA631951) | gut metagenome | biome: gut microbiome; feature: rumen; material: fiber-attached | host: Bos | place: Iran: Karaj | collected 2018-10
CGAAAGTAAGGCCTTTTTCCACCTTGCTTTACACTCCTTTTATAAAGGTTGTTTTTAGTACTATAAAATTAACTTCTAGCACCTACTAAATTGGACGATGTATAGCTTTTTAAACCTCTATTAAATAAGATAATTGCTAAACCTAATAAGAACATTGTTCCTCCTATTAAGAAGCCAAATTCTTTTAGATTAAAACTCATTAATAAATGAACTGGTATCCAAGAAGCTAAACCACTTGGAATAAAGGTATAAGCAATAAATTTTACAATCTTGTTGAAGATAACATCAGGATATAATGAGGTATTAATGAATACATCTCTCATAGCATCTGTTAAATAACTGGAGCGAATATATTTAAATGTTAAACTATTATAGATTGTAACAATTGAAACATAGACAATTGCACCAAAGATTAATAAGATACTATATAGTACTAAATTCTTTAAGCTAAAATTAAAGATAATTAATGCTAGATAACCATAGATTAAATCCCCTACAGCGCTTGGTTCTAAGCTTGAGGTAATAACCTGACAATAAACACTTTTTGGCATTGTTAGATATGCATCTAATTTACCTTGTTCTATATATTCAGGTATTTTATATGCGCCATTAAACAATATATGTGCTAAACCAAAAGAACCAGAAGCGATAGCCCAGAATAACATGACATCTTTAAATGTATAACCACCGATAAAGTCTTTAAGGGAGAAGATTGTTATCCATTGAATTATAAAGGTGGCATTATTAAAGATCATCATGATAACTGAAGTTAGGAAAGCAACTTTGTTTTCCATAGCTCTCATTAAGTTATATTTTATAGATATAAACATCACTTTTAAGTTGTTTTTAGCCTCCGTTAACATTTAATTTTTTCACTCCTTTCTTATATATAATTATTAACAAGATAGTTACAATAATAATTGTAATTATTTGTGCTAATAAGACATTTTTAAAAATTGAGGAGCTGTAATTTAAGATTAATTTAGCTGGTCCATAACTAATACTATAAATTGGTGTGTATCTAATAATATTTCCAACAATTTTTGGAAACATTTCTAAGGGAAAGAAGATACCAAACATTAAGACAAATTTGTTGTATACTTGCTGAAATGGTTTTGAATCTTCTACCCAGAATGAACTCAAACTAATTAAGATTCTAATCATTCCAGTAATTAGGACTGCTAATAAGAAGATTGGGATAGCAGCTAAGATACTTAAAGGATTAAAACTAGGAATAAATCCAGCAAATATTAATCCTATAATAATAGCAATTATTGTAAATGCAATAAACCTAATTAAAGTATCAGCCATGTACTTAGAAATAGTATAACCAATATAGTTATATGGTTTATTAATTTGATAAGCAATATTACCAGATTTAATATTATCTCTAATTTCATCTGTAGCTACTTTTGATCCACTTCCATAAGTAATCATTTCAGCAAGTAATAAATACCAAATCATTTGTCCAAATGTGTATCCTTTGATGATGCTTTCTGGATCACCATAGATATAAGACCATAAGGATACTAATACAAGCATCGTGATTGCAAAACCAATAAATCTAAAGAATAAACTGGAGATATATTGGATTGAATCATTGAATGTTGTTTTGATTATAAACAAATACTTTTTCATTTTTTATTACCTTTATAGATTGAACTAATAATTTGTTCTAATGGCGTATTAGAAATATTAATATCGATGATCTTATCTGGATCTAATAATTTAATAGCATCACTAATACTCTTTTTAGTTAAATCTACTTCAATCTTTAAGTTATAATCTTTGTCTTTTAAAATAGTAATTCCTTCTTGTTCATCTAAATTAATCTTAGTATTCATTTTAGCTTCAACAATTTTTTTATTTAAATAATGGTATTTTAAGTTTTCCATAGAATCATCTAAAACAATACGACCATCATTAATAATAATTACTCGCTTACATAGTTTTTCAATATCACCAACATCATGACTAGTTAAGAAAATAGTAGTCTTTTTTTCTTTATTTAATCTTTTAATAAATACTCTTATTTTTTCTTTAATCACTGGATCTAAACCAATAGTTGGTTCATCTAAAAATAGTATTTCTGGTTCATGGATTAAAGAAGCAACTATTTCACAAATCATTCTTTGACCTAGAGATAAGCTTTTAACTGGGGTATTGATAAATTCATCTAGTTCAAAGATAGAGTTATATTCTTCTATTCTTTTTTCAATTACGGATTCTGGGATATCAAATATTGCTCCAAAGAATTTAAAGTTATCATATGGAGTTAAATGAATCCATAATTGTTCTTTTTGACCAAATACGGTTCCTATTTTATAAGCTAGTTGTTTTCTTTCTGTTTGAGGATTTATACCAGCTACATTAATAGATCCTGATGTTGGAAATAGAATACCAGTTAACATTTTAATAGTAGTTGATTTACCAGCTCCATTTGGTCCAATAAAGGCGATTATTTCACCTTTTTCAACATTAAAGGAAATGTTATTAACGGCTTTTTTATTTTTATATTTAGGTTTAAAGATAGCTTTAATACTACCTTTTAAACCTTTTTCTTTTGTTTTTACCTTGAAGTTTTTCGATAGATTCTTTACTTCGATAATATTCATATATATTCCTCCTTTTATCTTCTTATTATTTGTTCTTCATACTGATTAGCATAGGTATTTAATGAATCTTCTACGTTAATTCGATATCTTCTACATAGACCCTCTTCTGGATCGTTCCAAGTTCTAATATGTACTCCACCTAGAGCTTCCATAGTTCTATAGGAAGCTACATTATCATCATTACAATCTAAGTATACTACATTAAGACCATGTTCGCGACAATTTATTAAAGCTAAGTAAAGGTTTATTCTATTATACCCATGTCTTCTTTCTGTTGGTCTAATGCCATAACCGATATGACCACCAATACGCTCTAATCTTTCGTTTAGTACGTAACGAATATTACATGTTCCAATTAAACGATTATCTCTTTCTCTTATTAGAAAAAATGTTTCACTAGGGACTCGATTTTCATCGGCTTGATAATTTCGACTTTCTTCTAAATGAGACAGCCAAGCGCTATAATCTGGTAGATATCTGTTTAGTCCACCACAACCATTAATATTGCTATTATATCGATAGTGCTCGTTTATGTATTCTATTGCTTGTTCTATATAAGATTCATTAGGAACCTGATGATATAATCGTTCCATATATGTCCCCCTTTCTATAAATTATTTCTTAATTTAAAATTATTAATATTAAATTTACCGTCTTTGATGACGTGATTATATAGTTTATTTAAATTATTATGATTAGGTTTATCAAAGCAATTTATTACTAGTTTATTAAATTTATTATTAGGGAATTTATGAATATTATATTTTTCTCTATATTGAGGGTCTTTAAAGAATCTTTCTATCTTATGTTCTGGTAAGATATGGTAATCGTGATTGTATAGATAAGCTTCTACTAAATATTTTAAGCATAAGTAATATGGCATTTTATTATGATATTTACATGCTTTATAATCCTCATAAGCATCCCAACATCGATAATATTTTAAAATGTCAATTTCATTTTTTCTTTCTATAGCCTTAAGGGCTTCTCTTTTAAGTCTTTCTACTACTTTTCTATTACCATATAATAATTTTCCATTATATAACATATTGGCCATTGGACCACCGTGTCCTCTACCATCTTTAGCTAGGTATTCTTTTATTTTATAGATTGGATTAATAAAATATTCAATTATGTAATTCCCTACTTTTTTATTACCTCTTTCTTGATATTTACAATTATTATTTAGAATAATATAAACATCTATATCACTATATTTATTATTGTTTCCTACAGCGTAGCTGCCTACTAGCATTATTGCTTCTACATCCTTATCATTTTTATAATTATTAATAAACTTATTTAAAGCTTCCTTCCACTCGTTTTGAGGGATTGGTCCCTTTCTTCATATTTATTCCTTCTTTCTTATTTATTTTTTTATTTTGCATATTTATATCTAGCTGCTTCTTTTTGCATTTTTTTAAGTTGCATTAGATATAATAGATATTTCTTTTTATAAAGTAGTCTTAAACCTTCTTTATAGTTTTCTAAATATCTTTTTTTCTTTTTCATATTTATTCCTTCTTTCTTAATATTTTTATATCTTTTAAACAAAAAGAGTCACATATAAACATGTGACTCCGATTTTAATCGTGTAGGATTTATATTCCCTATGTAGCTTTATACATACTCACCATGAGTACGAACTATTAGGGATAAGGCATATTTATGTATGATGAAATAAACCTTATCTAGTAAAGTTCGCACGTAAATTTTTAGCCTTTCGGCCACGATAAATGATAGGTTTTTCCCTGCTTCTTTCATCTTCATAAATATCACCTTCTTTCTACTCTCTGTTCGCTACTTTAAAAGATATAAAAAAGCCACGAACAATTAATTCGTGACTCCGATATCTCGTGTAGGTATATACCCAGCACAGCTCGATTAGATCTTATGTGCTCTCACTTGACTAATTTATAACACTAAATTTTCTATTTGTCAAATCATTCTTTTGTACGAGGAAAAGCATGCAAATATTCTTGTCTTAATTTATCAGTTGTTATGTGGGTATAGATTTGTGTAGTAGATAAAGATGAATGACCAAGAAGTTCTTGAACACTTTTTAAATCTGCTCCATTATTTAGTAAATCAGTTGCAAAGGTATGACGAAGAACGTGAGGAGAGATGTTGTGTTTAATAGCGAGATTGTCAATTAGTTTATCTATTATGTTTTCAATACTTCTGGTTGTTATTTTATTACCATCTTTATTAAGTATTAGATAGTCGCTTTTTTTACCCTTCAATAGTTCTACTCTTGCTTCATCTAAATAGATATCTAATATTTCTTCAGCGTATTCACCGTAGAATGTTATTCTTTCTTTTGATCCTTTACCTAGTACTTTAATTTTCTTTTCAGAAAAATCTATATCATTTAATTTGATATTAACTAGTTCTGAAACACGTAAACCTGTAGCATATAATAATTCTACTATTAATCTATTTCTAATGTTTAAAGGTGTATCTAAGCTGATAGAATCTATTATATCTTCTAATTCTATGGTACTAACAAAGTTAGGTATTCTTTTGTCTTTTTTGGGATTTCTTATTGTTTTAAAGTTATTTATCGATACGATATTATGTATTTCTAAATATGAATAAAAATGTCTTAGAGCACTAAGCATTCTTGATATGGTACTTTTAGATGAACCATATTCTGTTTCTTCTTTTAATAATATTCTTATTTCTTCTTTAGTAATAGTTTTAAAATCTATATTATTATGTCTATTTAAAAAAGTAACATATTTATTATTTAGATCTAGTTCATAACTAGTTATAGTTGTATCGGGATATTTTCTTTCGTTATGAAGATATTTTATAAATCTATTTATAGCTTCTTCTATTTTCATAGTACCACCCTACACTCATTATAGCATAAAAAAGAGTATCAGCGGTAATGTCTGTACTCTAATTCATTTACTTGTTCTATTTCTAAATCTTCTGTAGCTTTATTAAATAGATTTATTAAACATTCAAAATCAATTGAAGTTAAGTTTTTATAGTTCTCATCTAGATTACGATATTTTTTAGTTATTCTACTATAGAATTCTTTAGATAAACATCTTATATAGGAAGATGAACATTTTCTACGTAGATTGTCTAAGATATTAATCATCTTTCTAACCTTTTCTTTGGGTAATATTACTTCATAATCTATTTCACTCATCATTGGATCGTCACCTAAAGCGTAAGATTTATCATAATTAGGTTTAGTTTCTTTTTTAGGTGGATTATACATTTCTTGTATTTTTTTAAGTAAGATATCTCTAATTTCTCTAAAATCATCTAAAGTAACTGGTTGTCTTTTAATAGTAAGTGATAATATTTCGTTCGGATCTATATTGAGTTCTTCAATAATATCTCTTATTTGACGACGAATATCTCTTCTTTCAATTACCTCTAAAGCTCTTTTTTTCAAAGCTTTTAATTCTTCTTTAGTCATCTGTGAGTGATATAAAGACTCTACTTCATGTCCCTTTTCTTGACCTATTTCTCGTGATAAGTCATTTATTTCACAACAAAGACGGAAGCGATAAGCTCTTTCTTTTTCTAGTATTCTTTTTAATTGATCATTAGAGAATCTAGAAAAATTATAATTTAAATTTAAGGCTTTTAAGCCATTTATTAATTGTTCTCTTTCGTAATCCATATTTTATCAACTACTCCATTAATAGTATATGAAAAGCTCTTTTCTTTTTCAATTAGATTCTTTGCTATATACATTCCTATCTTTCTTAAAACAGGATAATCTAGAGCTTTCATATAAGTATCTATTAAATCTAATACTGCTATAGAACCTATTTCTCCTTTAGACTTTAATATTTCTCCAGAATAATTAAGTAAATTAGCAAAGTTTAGTACGGATACTTCTTTAGTGTTTTTAATATAGTTATAAATCTTATTTATTAGTTGTCTATTATATATATTATCTTTTATATAAGTATTAATAGTATGATAATCTAAATAATCTTTATCTTCCATAAAACAAGGTCCTTCTTGAAGTATTCTAGTTCCTTCATTTTCATAAAATATGATTACTACAGGACATGCTACTTCTTTTTCGCTAATTAGATTCTTAGATAGTAAATCATTTAATAGATCTTCTTTAGTTATTGTAGAAGTGAATTGGTCTATATCGCGCAATGAATATAGAAATGAATGGGCATACTCAGTATTTAGACGTACCCAATCAACAGGTAAGAAATTATTTTTACCGCGCATTAATGCTAGAGAATATTTATTTATGTTTGTCATACCAATTCCTCCTTTAAGAGATTGATTATAATATATTTTTTTGATTACGTCAATAATAAGATTCCGTTAAAAAAGATCTATTTCATAGATCTATTTTCTTCTGGAACTGTTTTTAAGAATTCAGATATATTAGTATTTAGATATTTGATTGTATGAACATTTATTGGAACTATTTTATCATTTATTTCTAGTTCATTTAAAAGTCTCGTATTTTTATCATATATGTACCTAATTACTATTTCATCACCATAGAAAGCAAAGCCTTCTAATTTATTATCATCTATTCTTCTAATTGTAGAGTTATCTTCTAAACCATAGATGTCATCGATTGTATATAGATTGCTTTTAATCTTTAAAGCTTTTGATATAGCTTCAATAGCTATATTAAGATTTTTTAAATTCTTTTCCGTTAAGGAGATAGGTTGATTATTAATTACTAGATCTGATATTTCTTTTGTCTCTTTATTATAAATAAATCTGATTATATTTTTACCTATTATTGAGTAACCATGTTGAAGATTAGGATTACTATTAATTTGTTTAAATAATGAATGTTCTTGTAAGAAACTTATATCACTTAAATGAACAGGGATTATCTTTTCTTCGTTTTCTTTTTTGATATATTTAGTTTTAATTTTATTAATAGTTTCAAGACTTACTTCCTCTTCTTGACCATTTATTTCTAACTTTAATACTTCTTTAGTCTTTTTATCATAAACATATCTTATTTCGTTACCTTCCAAAACGGCAAGAGCTATCATAAAGTCTTTCTTTTTTTGGTTTACTTCTTTTAACATAGTTGTTTTAGGTAAGAAAGATAAATCATCTAAAGTAGCTCTAGTTTCCTTAGGAGCAGGTTTTTCTTTATTATCTTCTTCTTCATAGGAAGCGTTATAATCAAGTTTTAAACCATGAGTAGCTAGAATAGCAGAAATAGTATTCTTTTTTAGATTTAGTTTTTTACCATTATAGAATAAGAAAATAACGTCACCTTTTTTAGAAGAATAAGTTATAGTGAATATATCTGAACCAATTAAGATATTTTTTTCTTCTATTCTTTTAGTTACCTTTCTAGTATGAACTAAGGCATCTTTATGCTCTAATAACTGTTTAAAATTAGAAATTGTTAATTCTTGTTTTACATCTTTATTATTCATATGCTTTCCTACTTTCATATTAATTATATTTTATTTAATAAAAAAATACAATATGTTATTAAATAAAGGACTTTATACTTGCAATAAATTGCTTTATTTAGTATAATTCTAGTTGTATTTAAGGAAGGAGCGACGTATATGGCTAATATTAAGAGTTCTAAAAAAGCAATAAAAGTTATAGCAAAGAAAACTGAAGCTAATCATGAGTATAAAGCTAGAGTTAAAAATTCTTTAAAAAAAGCTGAAAAAGCAATTCTTGCTAACGATGTAGCCGCTGCAACTCTTGCTTCTAAAGAAGTTCAAAAGAATATTGACAAAGCAGTTAGTAAAGGACTTATTAAGAAGAATACTGCTGATAGAGAAAAATCAAGAATAAATAATAAAGTAAAGAATATGAAATAGATTTAAGAAGTATATACTTCTTTTTTTTTGAGTGATATAATTAAACTAGGTGATGAGATGGCAAAGGTTAAAGAAATAGTATCATTACTAGTTATTATATTAGCAACCGTTTATATTTCTTTAAACTATAAGACGATAGTATCGACATTTAATAGCTTTTTTAAAAATCCTAATGTAGTTGTATTACCTGGTAATGAGTATACGAAGAATAAAAGTTATTTATTTGTTCATCATACTGATGTATATAAGCCTTATAGTTATCAAGATTTAATAGATATTTATTATAGTACTATAGATCAAGGATGGGAAGAATTTACTTTTTATTGTCCTAAGGAATATGAAAACTGTACTAAGGATGTAGAAATGATTAGTAGTGATGAAGTATTACTCTCTTCTATCAATAATTATGTACATCCATTTAATAGTTATTCTGAGATAAGAACAGTATATGATGAATTAGGAGAAGTTACTATTAAAATAGATCATCAATATACAGAACAAGATATAGCCAAGATAAATTTAAAGTTGGATGAAATAATGAGTAAAGAAACTAAACCTAGTATGGATAGTTATGAAAAGTTAAGAGCTTTACATGATTATATAGTTAATAATACGAAGTATGATGTTGATCAAGCAGAGAAAAAAAATAGTCCTTATAATAGTACAAAGATTAATGGCGTATTATTTGAAGGTTGGGGTATATGTAGTGGATATGCCGATACGATGGCAGCAATACTATTTAGATTGGGAATTGATAATTTTAAGATATCTTCAGAAACGCATGTATGGAATGCTGTATATAAAGATGATGCTTTCTTACATTTAGATACGACTTGGGATGATCCGGTAAATGAAAGTGGTTATGATAGTTTATCTCATGATTATTATTTAATAACTACTTGGAAGTTAAGATCTATTAATAATGATAAGAAGAATGAACACTTCTTTGATAATCAATATTATTTATATTTCAAGTAAAAAACATTATCGATTGATAATGTTTTTATTTGGCAAATAATACTTTTTCTTCTTTATATTGATTAATAATTATTTTAATTATAAATGCTATATAAATTATTGATGATAAGAAGACTACTACTATATTTATAAAGTGGATCTTACCATTAAATATTTTCATTAATGCTTCAGCATAGTTACAAATTGGAATAAAGTATATTATTTTATCTAGATTGATATCTAGCATATTAATAAACATTGGTATCATACTTATAAAAGATAATACTTGTGTTTTACTTTGAGCTTCTTTAGAAGTTTTAGCAAATGCTGTCATACTTATTGCTAAACCAGATATAAGTATTGATGCTGCTACTATTACTATTAAGCTTTCAATAATATTTATAGCACTTATATTAAGTTGAAATTCAGAGAATGATTTGAATGCAGCTTTACCTATGTATAAGCCTCCTATTGTCATAACTAGAGAAAATAAGGAAACTACTATACTCATTATAGCTCCTGCTACGTGTTTACCTATTATTAGTTCATCTGTTTTAATAGGTAGTGTTAGAATTGTTTCTAAAGTACCATTTTCTTTTTCAGTAGCAGTAGCATTCATAGCCATGTTGGATGAGGCCATTACTATAGACATTATTGTATAAGTAAATGCTATAGAATAGATTAAAGTTAGAATATAATTACTCTCTTCTGTATCTACTTTATAAACGATATTATTATATATTTTATTACTATCTAAGTTGTTTTCATTAATATATTGTTCTGCTAGGTATTTATTATATGCTTCTAGGTAAGATGTTGCTTTTTCAGTAGCTACAGAGCCGTTTAGGGAATCTCCCATATAGATGGTATAGACATTGTCTTCTAAATAGATATAAGTACCTATTTCACCATTTTTCATATCTTTTTTCATGTCTTTTCTATTGTCATAATACTTAGTCTTGATATTAGAATCTTTAAATATTTGTTTTTCTATATCATTTGCTTCATAGTTTATACCTATTATAGTTTCTCCTTCATAACTTTCTTCAGTACTATCAAACATAAAACCATATAATAGTATTATAAAGAGAATCATTAATGGTAAAACAAATAACATTATTAAAGTCTTTTTATCTCTAAATAAACTTCGTAATTCTTTTTTTGCTGTAATCTTTATATTATTCATAATCATACTCTCCTATTATACTAAAGAAGGCGTCTCTTAAATTAGTAGTATTAGTATCTTTTTCTATTGATTTTGGTACTCCTTCTTTAACTATTTTACCTTTATGAATTAGTATTACTCTATCACAGATATTTTCTGCTTCTTCCATGTAATGGGTAGAATATATTATAGTTTTACCTTTTTCTTTTTCTTCTTTTATAAAATCTAATATTACTTTAGAAGATATAATATCTAATCCACTTGTAGCTTCATCAAGTATATATATTTTAGGATCATGGATAATACATCTTGCTACGTTTACTCTTTGCATTTGGCCAGTAGATAGGTTTTCTATTCTTTGATGAAGAAAACTAGTAAGTTTAAATCTTTTAGCTAGTTCTTCTATTTTCTTTTCTAGTACTTTTTTATCTATTTCATAATAGTTAGCACATAATTCTAAGAATTCATATGGTGAGATATCTTTATATAATTTAGTATTACCAGATAAGAAAGCAATATTCTTTTTTATTTTTACGGAATCTTTAGGAAATTCTAAATCATCATAGGAAATCTTACCAGAAGTAGGTGTCATTATACCTGCCATCATTCTAAGAAGTGTTGTTTTACCAGCTCCATTAGGTCCTAAAATACCTAATATTTCGCCATCTTTTATTTCAAAGTTTAAATCTTTATCAGCGTAGAATTCTTGTTTTTCTTTTTTATTTATCTCTTTAATAAATTTTTTAGATACTTTATCTATTTTTATCATTATATTCCTCCTCAATATATTTTATTACTTCATTTATTGTATTAGTGAAGTTATTATAATCGACATCAAACCATTTAACATTTAATTGGTTATTAAAGAATGTATATTGTCTTTTAGCATAGTGGCGAGAGTTTTTCTTGATTAGTTCTAGTGCTTCTTCTAAAGAAATCTCTTTATTAAAGTATTTATATAGTTCTTTATAACCTATACCACTTAGTAATGGTTTTGTATTAATATTCTTTTTATAGAAGTTTTCTACTTCTTCTATTAAACCGTTTTTAACCATTATATCTACTCTATTATCTATTATTTGATATAAGTTATCTCTAGGAGTAGTTAAACCTATTATAAGATGATTATAAAGCGGTTTATTGCCATTATTAGTACTTTTATTTTCTTTATTTAAAAATCTTATTAATCTTTGCCTATTATTTAGATGAATATTCATATATGGATCTTTTTTTAAAGCTAGTTTATATAATTCTCCGTTAGTTAAATCATCATAGTTATTAGATTCTTTTTCTTCAGTAAAATTATAATCGTATAAAGCTGCTTTTAGATAAAGTCCTGTACCTCCAACAAAGATGATGTTTTTATCTTTATTTTCTTCTAATATTTTTCTAGCATCTTTTTGATAGTCATAGACAGTATAGTTTTCATTAATGCTTTTAATATCAAATAGATAATGAGGAATACCTTCCTTTTCTTCTTCTTTTATTTTAGCTGTTCCTATATCTAGTTCTTTATAAACTTGCATAGCATCACAATTAACCACTATAGCGTTATATTTTTTAGCTAGTTCTATACTCATTTTAGTTTTTCCAACCCCGGTTGGACCAACGACACATATAATCATAATAATCCCTCTAATACATTATACCACAAATAAAGTAGAATCCTAGGACTCTACTTCTTTCATCAAATCTATTATTTCTTTTTCTAATTCAAGATTTTTTCTTTCAGCTTCTAATAGTCTTTTATTTAGTTCTTCTTCAATATTATCTAATATTTTCTGAACTTCTTCTTTAGGTCTATTATTTAAGTCTATTCCAAAAACTTTCTTGAAATATTCTATATCGTCTATATTCATACACCAAGTTTTCTTAATTCGTTATCTCTTTCAGCTTCAAGTCTATCTCTATCTGCTACTAATCCTTTTAATATTTGTAATAATTCTTGTAATCTTTGTTCATTTTCTTCTAGTTGTGCTGTTATAGCATCTAATCTAGCTACTGAATCTTTTATATGTTGAATTTTTCCTGTTATATCAGGTTCTTCTAAATCTTTAGAAATTGGCTTTTTGATTAAATCATCAGAAAATGAATTTACTTTCAAATTATTATAATAATCTTGTTTACCTGTTTTTAGATCAGGATTAGACGGATGTCCTTCTTGACTATGATATTGGAAATCTATTGTATTTTCTTCTGGAGGTTCAGCATCTTCATCACCTACTCTTGGTATTTCTGGTAAATCTATATCTGCTAATTTTTTGTTGCCTGCTAAGAAACCATCAATATCTCTATCAATATCGCTATCAATTCCTTCTTCAGTAGTAGGAGTTTGAACTTCCTCTTCTAAAGTTGGTGCTTCTGTTTCTCCAACTGGAGTATCTTCTACCATTTCTTCTTCAGGTTCATCGATAACTGGAATATTTTCTTCAACTGGATCTTCTTCTACTACTTCTTCTTTACCAAAAACAGTATAAACAATATAATCTAGTAATTCTTCTATTTTATCTTCTTTTTGTTTTTGGGCAGATTCTTTTTTAGAATCATCACCTACTTCTAAATAGCTATTACGTAGTGATATATATTCTAGTTCTCCTCTTATATCTAGAGTTTCATCA
>JAEEGL016399283.1_pt1 | contig 13165 bp, 9 predicted proteins | sample 9134231 | NCBI WGS metagenome assembly JAEEGL01 (sample SAMN16246548, study PRJNA631951) | gut metagenome | biome: gut microbiome; feature: rumen; material: fiber-attached | host: Bos | place: Iran: Karaj | collected 2018-10
TCCATGTATAGCCCGAGATTCGGTATCTCGTCCCAACGGGGGAGCCTGTAATCGTTAAGATATTTTTCCCACCGACGCAGTTTGCCGGCGATGAGCGCCTTGTCATATGCCACGTCGGTCACCACCCCTCTTGCTTTATTCTGATTATAGCACAAATAATCTCGTTTTCAAGTAAAATTATCACGAGAGCGCATTGACATAATCTAATTAATCTGATAATATAATCTCAAAGATTAGATAGCTGCGGCCGAGCCGGCCGATAAAGGTATAAACATCAGGAGGTCAATATGAGTGAGTATACGATAGTCACCGATTCGGGCAGTGACATTTCTCTTGAGCTGCTCGCCGAGTGGGGAGTAAAATGCGCGGAGCTCACGTTCCACTATGACGGAGATACCAAAGCATACCGCATGGCGGACATACCGATAAAAGAATTTTACCGCCAGATGCGCGAGGGCAAGGTTTTCAAGACCGCCGCCGCCAATATAGGCGATTTCACGGTCATATTTGAGGAGGAACTCGCCGCCGGACGCGACGTGCTGTACGTCGGTTTTTCCTCTGGCCTCAGCAATACCTGCAACGCCGCGCAGATGGCGGCCGACGAGCTGAAGGAGAAGTATCCTGAGCGCAGGATATACACATACGATACGCTCTGCGCCTCTGCGGGCGAGGGGCTGCTCCTGCACTACGTTGTGGAGCTCAAAAAGTCCGGCGCGTCCATCGAAGAGAGCGCGAAGTTCATAGAGGACAATATGATGAATCTCTGCCACTGGTTTACGGTGGACGATCTTGTCTATCTGAAGCGCGGCGGCCGCATCAGTTCGACCGCGGCTTTCGCGGCAACGGTCCTCGGCATCAAGCCCGTCATGCACGTCGACAACGAGGGACACCTCATAAACATGTCGAAGGTGCAGGGACGGAAAAAGTCCATCAAAGCTCTTGCTAATAAGTATATGGAGCTTGCAAAAGACCCGGAGGGCGGTATCTACTATATATCCCACGGCGACTGCATAGAAGACGTCAGATACCTTGAAGATCAGATAGAGAGCATGGCCGGACACCGCGCCGCGCTCGTGACGAACGTCGGCCCCGTAATAGGTTCGCACTCCGGTCCCGGGACGCTCGCGCTGTTTTTCCTCGGCAAAACAAGATAATATCCAGCGGTCGAAGGGGGACCGCAGCAACTATGAGCAAAGATCCGTTCAAAGTTAAACTTGCGCAGGTCATCCGCGTGGTGTCCGTGCCTCCGATAATGGCAGCGACGCTCGCCGCGATACTTCTGCTTTGCAAGCGCTACTTTTTCAACTCCTGGTTTGAGTTTTTCGCCACACTGTTTTTCCTCGTATTTCTTCCCGCATCGTCGTATCTCTTCTCGAGGTTCATGCCTTGCCTGCGCAAGACCGGGCGGGAGGGAGAGCGGAATCTGGCCATAATCTTTTCGGCGGCCGGTTATACGGGCGCGTGGATATACGGCCTGTTTTTCTGCCATAACAAAAATCTGTTTTTCATATACACGATATACTTCTTCTCCGTAGTGCTGCTGGTCGTATCGAACAAGCTGCTGCACATCCGCGCGAGCGGGCACGGCTGCAGTGTTACGGGCCCTCTGATGCTCGCGGTATACTTTTTCAAGCTCACGGGGCTTTTGATATGTGTCCCGATATATGCGGCGATATTATGGGCTTCGATCGTGATCAAGCGGCACACTCCCGGAGAGTTTCTCAGCGGAACGGCGATATGCCTGGCCGCCGCCGCGCTGGCGTGGCTTTTCTGCAAATATATACCGATAGTAGGATAAGGAGACCGAAGATGACTGAATTCAGATATGACACACAGCTGCTCATAGAGGGCAGCGGCCTCGATGAGGATGCGATAAACGACTACATAACCGGCAATCTCAAGGGCGACAGTCTGCTCGTCGTCGGCGATCCGGAACTCATAAAGATACACTTTCACACCAACGAGCCGTGGAAGGTGCTTGAGTACTGCGCGTCGCTCGGCGAGATATTCGACATAGTGGTCGAAGATATGGACAGACAATCGCGCGGTCTGCAAGGGTGAGGTAGGGCAACAGCCTCGACCTGTCCGCGCTATTGAAAAGAGAGCTCCTCCTCCGGGGGCTCTCTTTGTTGTACGCTCAGGCATGCCGTCCGCTTGTTTGCTTTTTGAAACGCGGCACTTTATAATGAAAGCATAGGATCAAAAATATAGAAGGGGGCGCAGACAGTGAAACAAAAACGTCTTTCGATCATATTGCTGGCCCTGCTCATGGCGCTCAGCGCCTGCGCAAAGGAGCCCGCTGCGCCCGACGCAGAGCTGCCGGACGGACCTGCGCCGCAGACGGATACCGTACCCGCGCAGCAGCCATTGCCGCAGACCGGGCCGGAGACAGTTTCATCAGAGGATGAAGCGGTGACGGAGGAGAATTTCTACTCTCTGCTCGCAGGCAGGTGGCGCTGCGTCGGCGGCGAGACTGAGGGATGGCAGTACGGCGCGGCAGAAGCGGGCGTGAGCGCGTCGCTGAGCTTCAGCCGGGAGGGGTACGCCGTCTACGTGTACAGGGATATAAACGGCAATGAGGAAAGCGTCTCCGCCATGCCGGGCGGCGTGAGCTTTGTGGATGAAGAGCTTTTCGCCGACTGCGAGCCTTGGTATGCGATGATGACGTACGAGGTCATGGATCGGAGCGTCGACCTTGCGTTCAGCGGAGAACAGCTCGTGCTGACCGCCGACGATATGGTCGGGGTCCTGTTCTTTGAAAAGGAGCAGACCGAGGATCTGGTGACCATAGACTTCTGCGATAACAAACGCGCGGCGGAAGATTTCCATCCCGTCACATTTACAAGGCCGGTGTGGTACGCCTATGACGATCCGTTGGACCGCCAATGGGCCGTTGTGACCGCCTTGAATGACGGCACGACCGTCACATTCGAGCGCATGATAGCCGAAGGCATAGGAGACTTGTATCTGCAGAGCGGCCAATTCGTGCCGATGACAGTGTATGCGGAGCTGACGCTTGACGCCGGCGAGTGCGCGGCGTTCGAGGTGACGCAGGCCTGGTACTCGCGTCTTCGTGTCACGGCCTCGCGCGGGGACATGGCCGGCAGTTACATTTTCGGCTCGGACAATTACTTCCATCTGGACGACGCGACGCGCTGGATAGTCGGCACGAAGACTGTGGCGGGCGCGCCTGCGGATGAGCATGAGCTGCGCGAGCGGCTCGCGGGCGAATGGGCGATAAGAGCGGACGGGGAGTACGCCTGCCAGATGTACTTCACCTACAGCGGCGACTGTTATATAACGGACTGGGATTACGGTGGCGGCGCAGTACATTATGAGCTCTCAAGACTGTACGCGGACGAGAACGAGGCGCCGGACCTTCTGTGCTTCACGAGCGATGACGAGTCTACGCTCGAGGCTGTTCCGGAGTATTTCAGGGATTGCGGCTTCGGCGATTATCTTATAGACTTCGTCCAGTGCGGCGGCGAGACGCTCGTTCGCCTCACACAGGCAAATAACGGCGACTCGGCGCTCCCGTTCCTGATACCGCACGGTGAAAACGAATTTGTGTTCCTTTTGAGCCGCTTTGAGGGCATGAGCAGACCCGCTCCCACGCATAAGGGAGAGACCTTCACGGCAATCGTCTGGCGCTGGCAGGCAGAGGATGATATCGTCTGGCTGCAGAGTGTTGAGCAGGCCGACGAGTACGAGGACGGCTCGCCGCTTTGCCGTCCGGACGGTTCGGCTCCGGAGCCGTATGAGGCGAAGTGCGACGTATTCGCGGCGCTCATCGGAGCGGAAGATATGGCCTATCCCGCGGCGATATATACCGTCACGGTCGACGCCGACGGGTATGTGACCGCCATTGAGAGACGCTGAAGGCGGCAAAAAATGAACAGAACAGGGAAGCGATCTCCGTACGGAGCGCCTGCCCGACGGAGTTCGTCGGCGCGTCCTAAAGCGAAACGATCGTTTATCACAAGTTGTAGAGGTGTGTGGATTTGAAAGACAGATCAGTTAAAAATGCCGCGGGAACAGTTTTAGCGGCGGCTGTTGTTCTTGCATTGATCGTAATGTGCATCTACTGCAGCGATCATTCCATTACGGACGGCCAGCTGGCGACGCTGAAGATACTGCTTGCCGTATGCGCATGCAGTATTCTGTACTGTTTTGCAGTCGGCGAAGCGGCTCAAAATTTTTCCCAGATGGACAAGCTGTGGAGCCTGCTCCCGATTGCCTATGCGTGGATCATAGCGGGGCGGGGCGGAATGAAAGCAAGACTTGTCATATATGCGCTGATCGTGACTGTGTGGGGCGTCCGCCTTACGCTCAATTTTGCGAGGAAGGGCGCATATAGTCTGAAGTTCTGGTCCGGGAGCGAGGATTACCGCTGGTCGATCGTCCGCGGCACGCGCTTTTTCAGACACAGGATAGTATGGACTCTTTTCGATCTGTTTTTTATCAGTACATACCAGAACCTTCTGATCCTCGCCATATGCCTGCCCGCACTGGCATGTATGGAATCCGCGGCACCTCTGGGCGCCTGGGATATCGCGGCGGCGGCGCTGGCTGTTGCATTTCTGGTTCTTGAGACCGTGTCGGATGAGTATCAATGGAAATTCTATCAGACAAAGAATAAGATGCTCGCGGACGGCGCATCTCTTTCCGAATTGCCCAAGCCGTACGATCTTGGATTCAACACCTTTGGTATGTGGGCATATATGCGCCACCCGAACTATCTCGGGGAACAGGGCATATGGCTGAGCTTATACATATTTACAATAGGCGCCGGCGTCGTACGCGGCGGGATATTCCACTGGTCAATGATCGGGCCGCTGCTGCTTATACTTCTGTTTATGGGCAGCTCTACTTTGGGTGAATCGATCTCATCCGGCAAATATCCGATGTACAGCGATTATATAGACCGTGTTTATAAATATCTCCCCGTGCACAAGTATTGAAAAGCTCGCCGGCTACCGGCATAAAAAACAGGCGTGACCGCGGTCACGCCTGTTTTTTTACACAGTCCGTCAATCTATCGTGGATATGCCTATCGTTACCTCTTCGAGAACGTCGAGAAGGACCTTGACGGTGTCGAGCGAGGTCAGCATCGTGATGTTGTTCTGGCTCGCGCAGCGGCGAATTGCCGCGCCGTCCTCAAAGTGCACGCCGGAGAGTATCGCGCGTGTGTTTATAACATAGCTCACGTAGCCCGCGCGGATGGCGTCGAGTATCTCCTCGCTCCCCTCGGAGAGCTTGCGCAGCACACGCGTGCGGATGCCGTGCTTTTTGAGGAACTGCGCCGTCATCGTCGTCGCCTCGATGTTGAAGCCCATGTCGTAGAACCGGCGTACGAGCGGCAGACACTCCTGCTTGTCCTCATCCGCGAGCGTGACTATAACGGTGCCGTAGTTCTGGAGCTTTATGCCGGAGGCGATCATCGCCTTGTACATGGCGCGGTGGATCTTCTTGTCGTAGCCTATGGCCTCGCCGGTGGACTTCATCTCGGGCGAAAGGTAGGCGTCCATGCCGCTGAGCTTGGAGAAGGAGAAGGCCGGCACTTTAACGTAGTACCGTTCTCGCTCGCGCGGATATATCTCCGTGAGCCCCTGATCGCGCAGACTCCTGCCGAGTATGACGAGCGTCGCGATATCGGCGAGGCTGTAGCCCGTCGCTTTCGAGAGGAACGGGACTGTTCTGGACGAGCGGGGATTGACCTCGATTATATACACGTTCTCGTTCGGATCGACTATGAACTGAATGTTGAACAGTCCTATGATGCCGATGCCGAGGCCGAGCCTTTCGGTGTAGTCGAGTATCGTCTTCTTTACGTTGTCGGATATGCTGTAGGGCGGATAGACGCTTATCGAGTCGCCGGAATGTACGCCGGTGCGCTCGACGAGCTCCATTATGCCCGGCACAAACACGCGCTGACCGTCGCACACGGCGTCGACCTCGACCTCCTTGCCGCGGATGTACTTGTCCACGAGCACGGGCTTGTCCTCATCTATCTCGACGGCGGTCTTGAGGTAATCGCGAAGAGCCTCTTCCTTTGCGACGATCTGCATCGCTCTGCCGCCGAGAACGAAGCTCGGCCGCACGAGCACGGGGTAGCCTATCTCCTCCGCGGCCTTGACTCCCTCCTCGATGCTTGTTACGGCGCGGCCCCTGGGCTGCGGAATGCCGAGCGAGAGCAGGAGCTTTTCAAACGCATCGCGGTTTTCCGCGCGCTCTATAGCCTCGCAGTCGGTGCCGATTATCTTAACTCCTCGCTCACCGAGCGGCTCGGCGAGGTTAATGGCCGTCTGACCGCCGAGCGTGGCTATGACTCCCTCCGGCTTTTCAAGCTCGATGACGTTCATAACGTCCTCGACGCAGAGCGGCTCGAAGTAGAGCTTGTCCGAGCAGGTGTAGTCGGTCGAGACCGTTTCGGGGTTATTGTTTATTATTATCGCCTCGTATCCGGCCGCCTTTATGGTCTTCACGGCGTGCACGGTCGAGTAGTCGAACTCGACGCCCTGGCCGATGCGTATCGGCCCGGAGCCGAGAACTATGACCTTTTTCTTTTCGGATATTTTAGATTCGTTTTCTTCCTCGTATGTGGAGTAGAAGTAGGGGATATAGCTTTCAAACTCGCTCGCGCAGGTGTCTATCATCTTGTATACGGGCAGTATGCCTGCGCCTTTGCGCATGTCGAACACGTCTGTCTCGCTCATGCTCCAGAGATCGGCGATCTCCCTGTCGGAGAAACCGAGACGCTTCGCCTCGCGCAGTACGGCGATATCTCCCGCCGCGCCGCGTATGACGGCCTCCGCGTCTACGATCTTTTTGAGCTTGCGGATAAAGAAGCAGTCGATAGCCGTCCGCCCGTTTATCTCAGCTTCGCCGCACCCGCGGCGCAGAAGCTCCGCTATGGCGTAGATACGGTCGTCCGTGCCGGGTATGATGTAATCGAGCAGAGCGTCGGTGCTCATGTCGTCAAACTTTTTGCTGTGCAGGTGATAGAGCCCTATCTCGAGCGAGCGTACGGCCTTCAACAGGCTCTCCTCAAACGTGCGGCCGACGCTCATGACCTCGCCCGTGGCCTTCATCTGCGTGCCGAGCGAATTGTCCGCGTCCGTGAACTTGTCAAACGGGAAGCGCGGCATCTTCGTCACGACGTAGTCGAGCGTGGGCTCAAATGATGCGGGCGTGTTCGCTATCTGTATCTCGTCGAGCGTCATGCCGACGCCTATCTTCGCGGACACGCGCGCTATCGGGTAGCCGCTCGCTTTCGATGCGAGTGCAGAGGAGCGCGATACTCGCGGGTTTACCTCTATTAGGTAGTACTGGAACGACTTCGGGTCGAGCGCGAACTGCACGTTGCACCCGCCCTCTATCTCGAGCGCGCGAATGACCTTCAGCGCGCTGTCGCGGAGCATGTGGTACTCCTTGTTCGTCAGCGTCTGCGACGGGCACACGACTATAGAGTCGCCCGTGTGCACGCCGACGGGATCGAGATTCTCCATATTGCATATGGTGATGGCGGTGTCGTTTTTGTCGCGCATCACCTCATATTCGATCTCCTTGAAGCCCTTTATACTCTTCTCTATCAGCACCTGGCCGACCGGGGAGAGAGAAAGAGCGTGCTTCATGAGCGGCATGAACTGCTCTTCATTGTCGGCGAAGCCGCCGCCCGTTCCGCCCAGCGTGAACGCCGGGCGCAGTACGACGGGGAAACCTATCTTCTTCGCCACCGCGAGCCCGTCCTCGATGTTCGTCGCGATGTCGGACGGGAGCACCGGCTCGCCGAGGCTCTGGCAGAGCTCTTTGAACTTTTCGCGGTCCTCGGCCCTGTCTATGCTCCGGCTCTTCGTGCCGAGAAGCTCCACGCGGCACTCGCGCAGAACGCCCTTGCGCTCGAGCTGCATCGCGAGATTGAGACCCGTCTGGCCGCCGATGCCGGGCAGTATCGCGTCGGGCCGCTCGTAGCGCACTATCTTCGCTATATACTCGAGCGTCAGCGGCTCCATATATACCTTGTCCGCAATGGACGTGTCAGTCATTATCGTTGCCGGGTTTGAGTTGCAAAGTACGACCTCGTAGCCCTCTTCTTTCAAAGCAAGGCAGGCCTGCGTGCCGGCGTAGTCGAATTCCGCCGCCTGGCCTATGACGATGGGGCCCGAACCGATGACGAGGATCTTTTGTATGTCCGTTCTCTTAGGCATTTTTACTCTCCTCCATCAGCGATATGAAGCGGTCGAACAGATAGGCGGAGTCCTGCGGCCCGGGCGCGCTCTCCGGGTGGTACTGCACACTGAAGACCTTGTCTTTCACGCATTTTACCCCCTCCACTGTGCCGTCGAGCAGGTTAATGTGCGTCACCTCGAGCGGGGTGGCGGCAAGGCTGTCTATATCGACGGCGTAGGAGTGGTTCTGCGAGGTGATCTCTATTTTGTTAGTCTCAACGTCGCGCACAGGGTGGTTGCCGCCGCGGTGTCCGAATTTGAGCTTGTATGTCTTTGCCCCGTAGGCGAGCGAGATTATCTGATGCCCCAGACAGATGCCAAAGATAGGACGTTTGCCTAAAAGCGCCCGTATCGTCGCTATAGTCTCCGGCACGTCCGTCGGGTCGCCGGGACCGTTCGATATGAAAACGCCGTCGGGCGAAAGTTTTTCTATTTCCTCCGCGGAGGTGTTCCACGGCACTACCGTCACGCTGCATCCGCGCGCGTTTAGCGAGCGGACTATGTTCTTTTTCATGCCGCAGTCTATGGCGGCGACGCGGTACTTTTCGTTTTCGGCGGGGGAGAGACAAGCGGTCTTGCAGCTGACTTTCGACACGGCGTCGCGCGGGATGCTGCCTGCGGCCAGCTTTTTAAGGCCCTCCTCAAGCGGCGTGTCGGCGCTTGTTATAAGCGCCTTTCGCGAGCCGTAGTCTCTAATGGAGCGGTTCAGCTTTCGCGTATCGAGGCCCCAGATGCCCGGTATGCCGAACTTGCGCATGACATCTCCGAGCGTCGCTGTGCTCCTGAAGTTGGAGGGCTCATCGTTATATTCGCGTACCACGAGCGCGCCGATAGTCGGCACGTCCGTCTCATAATCGTCGTCCGCCATGCCGTAGTTACCGATTAGCGGATACGTCATCACGACCGCCTGATATGTGTAGGACGGGTCGGATATTATCTCCTGATAACCCACCATCGATGTGTTGAAGACGATCTCGCATATGCGCTCGCCGTCCGCCCCGAACGAGCGGCCGTAATACTCCTGCCCGTCCTCCAGTATTATTTTTCTGTCAAAGCCGTTGACCATGTGCTTCCTCCGCAATCTGTCCGCTCGCATAAAGAGAGCAGGCCTTGTATGACATACAAGGCCTGCGCGATCGGTCAGGCTATATTGATCAAACAGATTCACCTTGTATCCGATTAATTACAATACATCCAAAACGGGGAGATTTCAAGTACAAACCATCCGGATAACGGGTGAAAAGCGTATTTTTTTACAGATATCGGCCTATCCTGTCCGCGAGCCGGTTTTTGAACGCCGCGAAGCGCGCGTCAGACTCCTCGCGGCGCGCCTTCGCCTCCGCGAACATGTCCATGAGCTCGCCCGAAAGACGGAAAAACTCCTCGGACGGCTTGCGCTCCTGACGGTAAACGCCGCTCTTATAGTTCTCTATGACGACCTCGTAGCGCCGCGCGGCCTTCGCGACGGCGTCGCCCCACGAGATGTAGAGCTCGTTTGCGGCGTTCTCTCCGATCCTCCGCATGAGGGGCCTGTCGGAGTATATCTCGGTGAGCAGCACTGCGAGGCTCGCGGCGTTCTCCTCGATGAGAAAGCCGTTTTGTCTGTTCGTGACGCCCTCGGCGGCGCAGCTGCCCTTTATGAGGACCGATGCGAGACTGCACGCCGCGGCCTCGCGGACGACGAGCCCGTTTGTGTCGAAGGTCGACGGGAACAGGAAGAGGTCCGCCCTGCAGTACCACGCGCAGAGCGTCTCGCGGTCGTATATCGCGCCGGTGAAGACGATGCGGTCCTCGAGACCGAGCGACTTGACGTAAGCCTCGATCTCGCCGCGGTCGCCGCCGTTTCCGACGAATACCATGCGGAAGTCTATGTTCTGTGAACGCAGGGCCGCCAGCGCGTCGATTATTATCCTTATGCCCTTGTACCACATGAGCCGCCCGACGAAGAGGAACAGCGGGACGCCCTTCGGGAATTTATAGTCCGCGGTCAGCTCCGCACAGCGCTCCTCGGGAAGCCGCCTTTTCGGCATGTCGACGCCGTTTTCCATGACCGTATATTCGCCGCGGTAGCCGAGCGAGCGCAGGTTTTCTCCGGCGCCCTCGCTCACGACCCAGACCTCGTCGCAGGCGCTGATGTTGGTGACGAGCGTCGATATCGCGCCCTCCTGGATGAGCTTCGATTTTATCGCCTTTTCGATGTCGATATCGAACTTGGTGTGGTAAGTCATGATGAGCGGCACGTTGAGTATGTTCCTGAGGTTCCTGGCCAGCACGGTCGAGGCCACGGGACAGTGGGAGTGGAGCACGTCGGGCGTCTGCGCCTTTATGGCGGCACAGGCCGTCGGCGAGAACGGGATGCCCGCGATGTAGCCCACCTGACTGCGCATGTCGAGTCCGGCGTAGCGTATGACGGGGAAGGGCAGGGCGGAGTCGTCGGCATCCGGATGCTCCGGCGTCACGACGAAGGGCTTGTGGCCGAGAGCGCCGAGCTCCGTGCCGTAATTCACGACGGCGTTTGCGACCCCGTCTATCTCGGGTGGAAATGAATCGTTCAACAGACAGATGCTTCTGGACATATCGCTTTACCTCGCTGGGATCTTTATTTTGCTGAAACGCATCATCTTAAGTATAAAGCCGCGGCGCTGAAATTCAAGTACTTGCCTTGCAAATCGCGCGGATATATAATCTCATATGCGGGCGGCGGCGCGTTTTATACCCGCCGCGGCGCGCTGAAAGAGCGATATGTATTCAAGGGGTTCGGTGGGAGCTATGGATTCCGAATGGTATAAGGACCGCGTCTTTTATCAGATCTGGCCGAGGAGCTTCAAGGACGGCAACGGCGACGGCATAGGCGATCTGTACGGCGTCTATGAAAAGCTCGGCTATCTCAAGGAGCTCGGCATAGGCGGCATATGGTTCTCTCCCTTTTACCCCTCTCCCAACGCCGACTACGGCTACGATATCTCCGATTATTACGACGTCTCGCCGGAATACGGCGACCTCGATATATTCAGGAAGGTGCTCGAAAAGGCGCACTCCCTCGATATAAAGGTCATACTTGACCTCGTCATAAACCACACCTCCGACGAGCACGAATGGTTCCGGAAGAGCCGCGAAAAGGAGAGCCCCTTCCGCGACTTCTATTTCTGGCGCAAGGGTAAAAAGCCCGGCAAAGCGCCGAACAACTGGAGCAGCTTCTTCACAAAGGGTGCGTGGAGCTTCGACCCGAAGACGCGCGAGCACTATCTCCACCTGCACCATAAAAAGCAGGTCGACCTCAATATGGACAATCCCGCGGTGCGCGAGGAAGTCAAGAAGATAATGCGCTTCTGGCTCGACATGGGGGCGGACGGCTTCCGCGAGGACGTCATAACGTATATCTCGAAGCCGAAGACCCTGCCGGACGACATATTTTTCAAGGCGGTCAAAGGCCTGCGGTTTTACGACTGCGGTCCGCGCATACACGAATATCTGCAGGAGTTCCGCACGGACGTGCTCGATCATTACGACTGCCTTACCGTCGGCGAGGCGCCGATGATATCGCCCCAAAAGGCGCTGACGTTCGTGTCGGGCGAGCATCCGGACCTCGACATGGTGTTCGGCTTCCAGCATATGGAGGCCGACTGCCTCTATAAGGAGTACCTCCCGCTGCCGTTCAGCCTGAGAAAGCTCAAGCGCGCCTTCACGCGCTGGCAGAAGGTCTTCGGCGGCAAAGCGTGGAACGCGCTGTATCTTGAAAATCACGACCACCCGCGCGTGCTCTCGCGCTACGGGAGCGAAAAATATCACGCCGAGAGCGGAAAGATGCTCGCCGTCTCCTACATGCTCCAGAGAGGCACGCCGTTCATCTTCCAGGGACAGGAGCTCGGCATGACGAACTTCGCCCTGCCCGACATCGCGCAGTATAAGGACTGCGTCGCGCAGAACGTCTATTCGAGGGCGACGCGTATCCTGCCGAAAAAGCTCGTAATGTCGGTCGTTCAGCGCGCCACGCGGGACAACTGCAGGAGCCCCGTGCAGTGGAGCGGCGCGGCGAACGCGGGCTTTTCCGAGGCCGAGCCGTGGTTCGCGGTCAATAAAAACTATCCCGCAATAAACGCCGAGGACGAGGACAAAGACCCCGGCTCCGTCCTCAATTTTTACAGGGAGCTCATCCGCTTCCGCACGCACAGCGATATAGTCCGCCGCGGCGACTACCGGGAGCTCCGCCCCCTGCACCCGCGCCTTTACGTATACGAGCGCCGCTGGCAGGGGCAGATACTGCTCGTCATATGCAGCTTCAGCGAGAAGCCCTGCCGCTTCCGCTTCCCGAGGGGCCTCGACCCGTCGAAGGGCGAGCTCGTCCTATGCAATTACAAGGACGCGCCGGCCGGCAGGACCGTCCGCACCCGCCCGTACGAGACGAGAGTGTATAAGTTTTGACCTGACGCGAATAAAACAGCGGGCATGTACGCCGTACATGCCCGCTGTTTTTTTGTTTGTCTGTTACTCCCACTCCACCGTCGCGGGGGGCTTTGAGGTTATATCGTATACGACGCGGGATATGCCCTTTACTTCATTTGTTATCCTGCTGCTCGCGCGCTCAAGTATCTCAAACGGCACGCGCGTCCACTCCGCAGTCATGAAATCGTCTGTCGTCACAGCGCGCAGAGCAACGGTGTATCCGTAGGTCCGTGCGTCTCCCATTACGCCGACGCTGCGAAGATCGGTGAGCACGGCAAAATACTGGCTCGCGCCCGCCGCGTTCTGGGCCTTTTCAAGCTCCTCGCGGAATATGGCGTCCGCGTCGCGCAGGGAGTCGAGTTTGTCCTTCGTTATCTCGCCTATGACGCGCACGCCGAGCCCCGGGCCGGGGAAGGGCTGGCGCCATACGAGCTCGCGCGGGATACCGAGTGCCTCGCCGACGGCGCGCACCTCGTCCTTGAACAGCTCCCGCA
>JAEEGL012306821.1_pt1 | contig 13164 bp, 10 predicted proteins | sample 9134231 | NCBI WGS metagenome assembly JAEEGL01 (sample SAMN16246548, study PRJNA631951) | gut metagenome | biome: gut microbiome; feature: rumen; material: fiber-attached | host: Bos | place: Iran: Karaj | collected 2018-10
CTCATCTTCTTCAGAAGCGTTTACAGAGTTGATACCAAAGGTAGAAATCTTGATACCATAGGTCTCGCCCCACTTGGAGGAAAGAACATCGTTGAGTGCATCAGCTATTTCTGTTGTGTGGCCCGGAAGTGCGCTATAACGAACGCCGGTCTCCGAAATCTTTGCAAATGCAGGCTGAAGAGCTGTAAGAAGTTCGCTCTTAAGCTGAGACTCGATATTCTCTCTCTTGTACTCGCCCTGGAAGTTACCGCAAAGGTTTGTATAGAAAAGAATGGGGTCAATAATCTTATAGCTGTATTCACCATGGCAACGGATAGCGATATCAACATCAAGACCGATGTTTCTGTCAACTACGCGGAAAGGAACAGGGTTAGCTGTACCATACTTGTTGCCGATGATATCCTTGGTGTTGATGTAGTAAACGCGCTGATCGTTTCCTGCATCTCCGCCAAAACCGATACGCTTACCGATCTTTTTAAAGGTTTCTGCGATATTGCTTGAAAGATTTCCATAGAAGAGCGAGGGCTCTGTGCTTACGTCATAAACAAATTCGCCGGGCTCTGCACAGATTTCAGTTACCTTACCCTGATCTACGATAAGCATGCACTGTCCGTCTGCTACTGCAATGATAGAGCCGTTTGAAATGATATTGTCGTTACCTTTTGTGTTTGAACTTCCTTTGCCTGTACGCTTAGATGCTTTGATTGCAAGTGTGTCTGCAGGAAGTGCATCACAATAGAAATAGTCCCTCCAGGAATCAGCAAGAACGCTTGAAGCAGCGCCAATTCCAGCTTTTAAAATACCCATACTAACATATCCTCCTTTATTATGTATTTAACCTTAATAGTTTTTGAATATAACGTTAAAGGCTGTTTGTTGTCTGACCAATTTCAGACGCTGGAAAAATTATACCATAATAATGGCCTTTAAAATGAAAAATATATGCAAATTGATAACATTTGGCAGTTTTTTGCAAAAATTCAGACATATTTTGCAATCGCGTAGGGAATATATGAGAGTATAATAGTAATTGAGTACACAAAAATCAGTGCAGAGTGATCCGGATATTATGAAAAAATGCAAACTGAACTATTTAAATAAAGAATATGAAGTATATGAGGGAACGCTTCTGTCAGAATTTATGCTAAAAAGCGGAATAGAAGTAGAAAAGCCCTGCGGAGGAATGGGTCGGTGCGGAAAATGCAGGGTCAGATTTCTTAGTGGAGCACCAAAGGCAAACAGCCTGGATGTGAGATTTTTGTCAGAGAAAGAGATTGCTGAAGGAATAAGACTTGCCTGCAGAGCAGTAATAGCTGAGGATGCTGAGATAGAAAGCTTTTATGGTTCAGAGGAGCTGGCCGGGAATTTATCAGATGATGTTGAGAATAGGCCGGATTACAGGGATTGTGAGACGGATGTTGCGCTGGATATAGGAACTACCACCATAGCAGCCGCTCTGATACCTGTAAAAAACGGAGGGGATGCAGATAAAGCTGTTTACAGAGTGACAATCATGAATCATCAGCGAAGGTATGGGGCCGATGTAATAAGCAGGATACAGGCGGCGAACGCGGGTGAAGGAGAGAATCTCAGAAGAGCTGTCATAGAAGATATAAAAAGCATCACAAAGAATCTTAACATCAGACAAATGATGATTGCGGGAAACACCACAATGCAGCATATTTTAATGGGTGATTCCTGTGAGGGTCTTGGAAAGGCACCTTATACGCCGGTCAGATTGTCGTATCCGGTTATGGATATGACTCAGCTGCTTGGAGATAAGGAAGCCTATAGACAGGAATCGAAATGTATCCTTGCTCCCGGTATATCCGCTTTTGTAGGTGCAGATATAGTTTCGGGGATGTATGCCCTGTCCTTTGACAAAATTCCCGAGGGAAATAAATATATGCTCATTGACCTTGGAACTAACGGAGAGATGGCACTTGCCGATTCCGAAAAAATCAGTGTGTGTTCAACGGCAGCAGGCCCGGTGTTTGAAGGCGGTGGTATATCCTGCGGAATGGCCGGAGTGAAAGGTGCCATAGAACATATAACTATAAAGGATAATGCGGAAGCGGAATTTGATGTGATTAGTGGTACAGAGCCTCTGGGAATATGCGGAAGCGGTGTGCTGGAGCTTGTTTCCGAGCTTAGAAGAACCGGAATAATAGACGAAACCGGACTTCTTGGAGATGAGTTTTTTGATGAGGGATTCATATTATATAAGGATGAAAAAAGCTCTGAAAACATTTCCTTTACCCAAAATGACATAAGGGCAGTACAGCTGGCAAAGGCTGCGATAAGGAGCGGAATAGATACACTTCTTCAAATGCATGGATGCAGGGCAGAGGATGTTGATAAGGTGTATCTGGCAGGTGGATTCAGTGAACACCTGGACACACAAAAGGTGAAATACTTAAGACTTCTTCCGGAAGAATTTCTGGAACAATCAGTCACAGAGTGTGTTGGGAATACTTCTTTAGCAGGCTGCATAAAGGCATTAAGCGATAAAAACTCTTTGGAAAAAATGGAAAAGATAGTCCGTAAATCGGCTGAAATAAAGCTTGCAGAGACAGATGTATTCGGGGATGATTTTATAGAGGCAATGAATTTCTAAAGGGTAAAGTTTATAAAAATTTTATATATTTTACACAATGTTTTCGCAGAGTCATAATTGATTTATGGTTTTGTTATACTTATAATAGAACGATAACAGTTTTTAACGAGGTAAGCAATGGATAACAATTATACAAACAACAACGGATCCGGGGGAGATAACAATCCCAAAAAGCAAAACGTCATGCTTTTGGTTGTGGCAGCACTTATAGCGGTACTGTTCATGACATATATAATGAGGGCTGTTACTTCCACCAGTAATAAAGAGGTGACTTATTCCGAGTTTATCCAGATGATAAAGGATAAAAAGGTCGAGAGTGTAGTCATCGAGGATGACAGGATCAACATTATTCCGAAGGTAAGCTCTGATGAGCTGAAATACAATCCTTTTTATGGCTCTACAATGGTTATGACATATTATACCGGTAAAGCCGAGGATGATTCCACACTGACACAGAGACTTCTTGATGCAGGTATTCCCGTTAGCAGTGAAGTGCCTGATTCATCAAGTGCCATTATTTCTTTTGCAGTTTATTATGTACTTCCTATTTTGCTGATGTGGCTTATTTTGTCCTTTGTATTCAGGCGTATGTCAAAGGGCGGTGGTCCTCTTGGAATAGGAAAAAACAATGCAAAGGTATACATGCAGCGTGAGACCGGTGTTACCTTTAAGGACGTAGCCGGCGAGGATGAGGCTAAGGAATCACTTGTGGAAGTGGTAGATTTCCTCCACAATCCCGGAAGATATGTAAAAATCGGTGCAAAGCTTCCCAAAGGAGCGCTCCTTGTAGGACCTCCCGGAACAGGTAAGACACTTCTTGCGAAGGCGGTAGCCGGAGAGGCACATGTTCCTTTCTACTCACTTGCAGGTTCAGACTTTATTGAGCTTTATGTCGGTGTCGGCGCCAGCCGTGTGCGTGAGCTTTTTGCAGAGGCGAGTAAGAACGCACCCTGTATCATTTTCATTGATGAGATTGATGCCATAGGAAGAAGCCGTGATAACAAGTATGGCGGCGGAAATGAAGAACGTGAGCAGACACTTAACCAGCTCCTTTCCGAGATGGATGGTTTCGATTCCTCAAAGGGTGTCCTTGTACTCGGAGCTACCAACAGACCGGAGATTCTTGATAAGGCACTTTTAAGACCCGGACGTTTTGACAGACGAATCATTGTTGATAAGCCTGATCTCAAGGGACGTGAGGAGATCTTGAGGGTTCATTCCAAGGACGTAAAGATGGATGAGACCGTTGATCTTAAGGCTATTGCCCTTGCTACAAGCGGAGCTGTAGGATCAGACCTGGCTAACATGATAAATGAGGCTGCTATCAATGCAGTTAAAGCGCACAGAGAATATGTATGCCAGCAGGATCTTATGGAAGCTGTTGAGCAGGTTCTCGTAGGAAAAGAGAAAAAGGACAGAATCCTCAGTAAGGAAGAGAGAAAGATTGTCTCCTATCATGAGGTTGGACATGCCCTTATCAGTGCAGTTCAGAAGAATACAGAACCCGTTCAGAAGATCACAATTGTTCCCAGAACCATGGGTGCACTCGGTTATGTAATGCAGGTTCCGGAGGATGAGAAATATCTTCAGACCAAGGATGAGATAATTGATGATATCATAGTTTCCCTTGGCGGACGTGCAGCGGAAGAGGTTATTTTCAATACTGTTACCACAGGCGCAGAAAATGATATCGAAAAAGCGACATCGATGGCACGCAGCATGATTACAATGTTCGGAATGAGCAACAAATTCGGACTTATGCAGCTGGAGTCAATCCAGAACAGATATCTTGACGGAAACAGAGTGCTCAATTGCAGCCCTCAGACAGAGTATCTTGTTGATGAAGAGGTTAAACAGCTTCTTGCTGACTGTTATGAAAAGGCTAAGCAGATTATCCGTGATCACATTGATACAATGGACAAGATTGCTCAGTTCCTTATTGAGAAGGAAACCATTACCGGTAAGGAATTCATGAAGATTTACCGCGAGGTTGAGAACATTCCTGAGCCTACAGAGGAAGAGGTGGAAGCTTCCAAGCACGGAAGAATCTATGCTACCAGACCTGAATCTGCAGCGGTCGGAGAAAATGTACCGATCAAGGAAAAGGAGAAACCCGCTGAGGCAGCACCTGTTCAGCAGGCACCCGCACCGGAAGTGCCGGGGAATCAGCCGACAGGGACATATAATCAGCCCCAGGCACCTACCTATGCTCCGCAGAACAATCCATACAGCTATCAGCAGCAGAGTGCCCCCGGATCAATTTTTGATGAAAAGGTAGGCGATTCTGATAATGAGCAGCAGGGCGGCGGACTTTTCTCTCATGTGCCCGATGATTTTGATAACAAGAATAACTAAAAAGTGAAATTAAGGCTGTCGCATAGCGGCAGCCTTTCTGTTAATATTTTGTATATGGAAGAAAAATTCAACATTCAGGAAGAACTAAAGAAATTGCCCAAGCAGCCGGGAGTATACATTATGCGTGATGAAAATGACACCATAATGTACGTTGGTAAGGCCATAAACCTCTATAACAGGGTAAGGTCATATTTCCGCAAAATAGTTGGGCGAGGACCTCAGATTGACCGTATGGTCAGCCAGATAGCCAGATTTGAGTACATAGTGACGGATTCTGAGCTTGAAGCTCTGGTACTGGAGAACAATCTTATCAAGGAAAACAGTCCCAGATATAACACCATGCTCAAGGATGATAAGACCTATCCTTACATAAAGGTTACTGTTTCGGAGGAATTCCCGCGCATCCTATTTTCAAGGCTTATGAAAAAGGACAAATCAAAGTATTTTGGCCCTTTTACCAGCGCTGCTGCGGTTAAGGATACAATCGAGCTTATTAATAAAATATATGGTCTCAGAACCTGTAACAGGGTACTTCCCAGAGACATTGGAGTGGACAGGCCGTGCCTTAATTATCATATGAACAGGTGCTCAGCGCCCTGTGACGGCAAAATTTCCAGTGAGGAATATGCTGAGAGAATACAGGGGGCACTGGATTTCCTCGAGGGAAATTACACACCCATAATAAAAGACCTTAGCGAAAAAATGGAAGCAGCGTCGGAGGAGCTGAACTTCGAAAGAGCGGCAACCTACAGGGATCTTCTTTCCAGTGTAAGACAGATTGCACAGAAGCAGAAGATGACTGATGCAGCCATGGAGGATAAGGATATTCTTGCAATTGCATCTGATGAGAGTGATGCAGTAGTGCAGGTGTTCTTTGTTCGTGATGGCAGACTTATCGGTCGTGAGCATTTTTATATGACACACGTGTCTGAAAATCCGCAAAATGAGATTCTTCTAAACTTTGTAAAGCAGTTCTATGCGGGGACACCATTTATTCCAAGAGAACTAATGCTTCCTGAGCCTATCGAGGACATGGATATCATAGAAAAGTGGCTTACGCAGAGAAAAGGAAGCCGCGTTTATCTTAAGGTTCCGGAGAGAGGACAGAAGGAAAAACTCATGGAGCTTGCGGCTCAGAATGCAGAGCTCGTTCTCAGCAAGGACAAGGAGAGGCTTAAGAGAGAAGAAGGAAGGACTATCGGAGCTGTAAAGGAGATAGAAAAGCTTCTGGGATTAAAAGGCCTTTCAAGGATGGAGGCTTTTGATATTTCCAATATCAGCGGTTTTGCCAACGTGGGATCCATGGTGGTCTATGAAAAGGGAAAGCCTAAGAGAAGCGATTACAGGAAATTCAGGATAAAATCCGTCTCGGGACCGGATGACTATGCGTGCATGAAAGAGGTTTTGACAAGAAGACTGATGCACGGACTTGAGGAGAGGCATGAGCTTGAGGTCAGGGAAATAGATGCAAGATATGGGAGCTTCACAAAGTTTCCAGATCTTATACTAATGGATGGTGGAAGAGGACAGGTAAATATTTGTCTTCAGGTCCTTGAAGAATTGGGGATTAAAATTCCGGTTTGCGGAATGGTAAAGGATGATAATCACCGCACAAGAGGACTGTATTTTAATAATGAAGAGATAGCGATCGACAGGCGTTCAGAGGGATTTAAGCTGATAACAAGAATTCAGGATGAAGCCCACAGATTTGCAATTGAGTACCACAGATCCTTAAGGAGTAAAGCACAGGTTAAAAGCTCTCTTGATGAAATTCCGGGAATCGGTCCGTCAAGAAGAAAAGCCCTGATGCGCCATTTTAAATCAATAGAAGAAATAAGAATGGCAGATGTGGAAACTCTGAAACAGGTTCCGGAAATTCCGGAGAACCAGGCAGTGAAAATATATGAATTCTTTCATTCGTCCGAATTGTAAAAGCCCAGCGGTTATGCTAAACTGTGGTAAGCTAGAGGGAGGTATCTAATGTCAACGGTAAAGCTAAAAACTGTCATTAAAAAGATGGAGCTGGAAAATCTTACACCTGAACTTGATGTTTCCAGAATCCGTATTCACCAGCCTGATATAAACAGACCGGCATTACAGCTGGCAGGCTATTTTGAACACTTTGAGGCGACAAGACTTCAGGTTATCGGATTTGTAGAATATACCTATATGGAGTCTATTCCTTCAGAGGATAAGGAACGCGTATATCGCGAATTTTTGTCTTTCGATATTCCCTGTGTGGTATTTTGCAGAAACCTGATACCGGATCCGCTTTTCGTAAGGATTGCCATTGAAGAGAAGGTTCCGATCATGGTTACCAAGAAACCTACATCTTCATTTATGGCGGAGATTATCCGCTGGCTGAATGTTGAGCTTGCTCCATGCATTTCAATTCACGGCGTACTTGTTGATGTTTATGGTGTTGGCGTTCTTATCACAGGTGAGAGTGGAATCGGTAAATCAGAGGCTGCTCTTGAGCTTATAAAGAGAGGTCACAGACTTGTATCCGACGATGTTGTTGAGATCAGGAAGGTCAGTGATGTTACTCTTATCGGATCCGCACCTGATATCACCAGACATTTTATTGAGCTTCGCGGTATCGGAATCGTGGATGTTAAGACACTTTTTGGTGTATCGAGCGTACGTGACACCCAGAACATAGACCTTGTTATTAAGCTTGAGGAGTGGGATAAGGACAAGGAATACGACAGACTTGGACTTGAAGAGGAATACACAGAGTACCTTGGAAACAAGATTGTCTGCCACAGAATTCCGATTCGTCCCGGCAGAAACCTTGCTATTATCTGTGAGTCAGCCGCTGTTAACCACAGACAGAAGATGATGGGTTACAACGCAGCTCAGGAGCTTTATAACAGAGTTCAGAATTCGCTGGCCAAGGGTCGCGATGATGACGATTAATAATTTTTAATGTAGAGGTATAGTAATAATGGAAAATCAGTCTTCAAATTTATTGGAACAGTATGTATTCGGTGTTGATATCGGCGGAACTACCGTTAAGATCGGACTTCTTGATATGGACGGTCATAAGGTAGAGGTATGGGAGATTCCTACCAGAACAGAGGATGAAGGCAAGAATGTTCTTCCCGATATTGCCGAAGCAATAAGAAAAAAGATGGAAGAGAGAGGAATCAAGGACTCTCAGGTTGTAGGTGTAGGTGCAGGTGCTCCAGGACCTTTCGGCGATGATGGTACTATTTTCAAGGCAGTTAACCTTGGATGGAGTGAGTTCAATATGAAGAATGAACTTCATGACCTTGTTAAGATTCCTGTAAAGTGCGGTAATGATGCCAATGTTGCAGCACTTGGCGAATACTGGATGGGAGGCGGCCAGGGCTACAAGGATATGCTCATGGTAACTCTCGGAACCGGTGTTGGCGGAGGAATCATCCATAAGGGAAAGATTTTCAACGGTGCCAACGGAGCAGCAGGAGAAATCGGACATATCCATATCAACGATGAAGAGACACTTGTCTGTGGATGTGGTAAGAAGGGATGTCTTGAGCAGTATGCAAGTGCTACAGGCGCTAATCTTCTTATGAGCAGAGTTCTTGAAGCAAGTGATGAAGAATGTGTTCTTCGTGGCAAGGACTACACCTGCAGAGATATTTTCGATGCAGCCAAGAAGGGTGATAAGCTTGCAAATGAAGCTCTTGCCCAGTATGGTGAGTACCTTGGAAAAGGTCTTGCAATGATTGCGTCAACAGTTAATCCTGAGATCATCGTATTTGGAGGCGGTGTATCAAAGGCAGGAGATATCCTCTTTGATCTTGTACGTCCTTCATTTGAGAAATATGTATTCCCGGGTGCCAAGAGAACAAAGTTCGCTCTTGCAAAGCTCGGAAATGATGCAGGAATTTTCGGTGCAGCAAAACTTGTTTTGGATGCGGTTGCGGAGAAATGAGATTAGATTTATATGATAGATTGTCCGGATTATTGCCGGAAGAAAACATCATAAAGAATGAGGATATGAGCAGGCACACTACGTTTCGCGTCGGTGGGCCTGCCGATTATTTTGTGAAGATAGATAATTCCGGGTCACTGAACGAGGTTTTAACTCTCTTTAGAGAAATGGGATTAAAAATGCAGGAGGATTACTATGTTCTTGGGAATGGAAGTAATCTTCTTGTTGCAGATAGCGGTTATAGAGGCGTCATAGTTTCGCTGTGCGGAGAATTTGCGGAGTGCGAAATTGAGAGCCCTTGTATTATCAGAGCGGGGGCTGCAGCCCTGAATGTGGCTGTGGCAAATCTTGCCAGGGATAACAGCCTTACGGGGTTTGAATTTGCCCATGGCATACCCGGATCCATAGGTGGTGCGCTTGTGATGAATGCAGGAGCCTATGGCGGTGAAATGAAGCAGGTGGTAAAGAGTGTAACCGCGATAGATGAAGAGGGGCAGGAGGTTGTCCTTAGCAGCGATGAGCTCGAATTTGGTTACAGGACCAGTATTTTTAAAAAGAAGAAATATGTCATAACCGGTTGTCTTATAGAGCTTAATAACGGCGACAAAGCCGAAATTGAGCGGGTTATGAATGAACTAAAGGAAAAGCGCATATCAAAGCAGCCGCTTGAATATCCAAGTGCCGGCTCAACCTTTAAAAGACCGGAGGGCTACTTTGCAGGGAAACTGATAGAGGATGCCGGACTTCGCGGATATACGGTCGGAGGCGCTCAGGTTTCTGAGAAGCATTGCGGATTTGTAGTAAATAAAGGCGGAGCAAAGGCGGATGATGTTTACAGACTGATAGCTGATGTTCAGAACAAAGTGTTTGAAGCATCCGGGGTTAAGTTATCACCGGAAGTAATTCTTTTAGGAGATTTTGACGCATGAGAATCGTTATTGTTACGGGAATGAGTGGCGGTGGAAAGTCCACGGCAATCCATATGCTTGAGGATGCAGGATTTTACTGTGTTGATAATCTGCCCCCGGGCTTATTTGAGAAATTTGCTGAACTTATCACCCTTCCTGACAGTGAGGTGCAAAAGGTTGCACTGGGACTGGATGTAAGATCCGGACAGAAATTTGAGGAGGCTCCGAGAGTAATAGAGGAACTCCGAAAGAGGGGACTTCCTGTGGAGGTTCTTTTCCTGGAATGTTCGGATGCTGTTCTTGTTAAGAGGTACAAAGAGACAAGAAGACGCCATCCTTTGTCACCTGATGGAAGAATTGAGGACGGAATTATTAAGGAGAGAGAACTCCTTGCACAGATCAGGAGTCAGGCAGACTATATAATTGATACAACTCAGCTGCTCACCAGAGAGTTCAAGGCTGAGATGGAGAAAATTTTCGTAGCTAACGAAAAGCACAATAACCTGATGGTTACTATTTTGTCCTTTGGATTTAAGCATGGTATCCCGTCTGATGCCGATCTTGTTTTTGATGTGAGATTTTTGCCTAATCCTTTCTATATTGATGAGCTTAAGCATCTTACCGGAAATGATAAACCGGTTCAGGATTATGTGAAAAGCTTTCCTGAGTGCGGACAGTTCCTTGAAAAGCTTAAGGACATGCTGGAGTTTTTGATGCCCGGATATATTAATGAGGGAAAATATCAACTGGTAGTAGCGATAGGCTGTACCGGTGGCCAGCACAGATCGGTAACTATTGCAAATGAGATTTATGAGAGATTAAAAGAAGCGGATAATTTCGGAGTGAAGAAATATCATAGAGATTTGAAGCATGCCAGGTGATGCCTATGTCATTTTCAAGTGATGTAAAAAGTGAACTTGCAAAACAGATAGCATCTCCGCGTCATTGCAGGCTTTCTGAGCTACTTGCGTTGCTACTTGGATGCGGAGCTGTATCGAGGTCGGAAGACGGCGTGTATACAGTGTTTTTACAGGCTGATGCGGAGGCTCAGGGCAGAAAGTTCTTTACAATACTAAAAAAAGCATTTAATATAGAGGCTAGCGTGCTTGATAAAGTGCCGCCCATGCACTCAGGAGGAAAGGTATATGTGCCTGTCCTTCAGGGAAAAGAAGAGATTTCTTCTATACTAAAGTCAATTAATATAGTTGATGACGATGATAATATCAGGACTGTAGATGATGGCGTAAGTCACAGAATTGTCAGACAGTCTTGCTGCAAGAGGGCATTTTTGAGAGATACGTTTTTATGTATTGGCTCAGTCAGTGATCCCAGTAAGTCATATCATCTCGAGTTCGTCTGCACATCGCAGAGGTTTGCGGATGATCTGAAACAGATGATTGAGAGCTTTGACATAGAGGCGCGCATAGTAATGCGTAAAAAATACTATGTCGTATATATTAAGGAGAGTACAGCAATTGTTGATCTTCTTAATGTCATGGAAGCTCCCATAAGTCTGATGAATATGGAGAATGAACGCATAGTTAAGGAAATGCGCAACTCCATTAACAGACGGGTTAACTGTGAAACTGCCAATATCACAAAAACAGTCAATGCAGCATCGAGACAGACCACTGATATCTTGTATCTGAGAGATCACTATGGATTTGAGAATCTTCCTAAGGGACTTGAGGATATGGCCAGGGTCAGGCTGCAATATCCGGATGCAACATTGTTAGAGCTTGGGAGATATCTTGACCCGCCGGTTGGCAAGTCAGGTGTTAATCACAGGCTAAGAAAGCTCAGTGAACTCGCGGAGAGGTTGCGAGAATGAGTGACACTGCGATTTCTGCAGTTAGAGGAGGAAATTATGATAACAAAATCTATCGAAATCAAGCTTCCAGGTGGACTTGAGGCACGTCCGGTTGCCGAGTTAGTTCAGCTTGCCAGCCGCTTTGACAGCACAGTGCACATCGAGGCACAGTCTAAGAAGGTAAATGCTAAGAGTATTATGGGTATGATGACACTCAGCCTTAGCAGTGGAGAAGAGGTAACAGTAATTGCAGATGGCTCAGATGAGGCTGATGCAGTTGCAGGTATGGAAAGTTTTCTTATTGGGAACCTGCAGCTTTCTTGATACAAATTGAATAAATATATAGAAAGCCCCGGTTACATTCATTATAATGAATGTAACCGGTTTTTATATTTCATAAATATTTGTATGAAATATAAAAGATACTTTGTGAAATACATATTCACACGGGAGATCGTTATCTTACAAAGGGCAGGGGATAATTATGAAAAAGAAAAAAATGCTTTTTGTTTATAATCCGAAGGCAGGAAAAGAACGTATAAAAAGTAATTTGCTGGATATAATAGATATTTTTTCAAAGGCTGGTTATGTAGTTACGGTTTATCCTACGCAGGAAGCTGGAGATGCCATCGAGGTAGTTAAAAACAGAGAGGGCACCTATGATATTGTTGTCTGCAGCGGCGGAGATGGTACCCTTGATGAAGTGGTAAGCGGAATGTGTCAGTCCAAGAAACGTATTCCGATAGGATATGTTCCTGCCGGTTCTACAAACGACTTTGCTGTAAGTCTTGGTATTCCTTCGGTTATGCATGCTTCTGCAGAAGCACTGGTAAATGGTACTGAGTATCCCTGCGATGTGGGCGTTATGAACGATGAAACCTTTGTATATATTGCGGCATTTGGTATTTTTACAGATGTTTCTTATCTGACAAGGCAGGACATCAAGAATGTTCTTGGGCATATGGCTTATATTCTTGAAGGTGCCAAGAGATTGTCTGAAATAAGATCCTATCACCTTAAGGTTACGACAGATGAAGGTGTAATAGAGGATGATTTTGTTTTCGGAATGGTAACAAATTCAATGTCTGTAGGCGGTTTTAAGGATATTACAGGTAAAAATGTCAAGCTTGATGATGGCGTATTTGAGGTAACGCTTGTTAAGCTTCCTGATAACATGCTTGATATGAGTAATCTTATGGCAGCATTTTTGAACAGGGATATCGATACTGAGCAGATGTACTGCTTTAAGACAAAGCATATAGTCTTTGAATCAAAGGAAAGTATAGCCTGGACCAGGGACGGAGAGTTTGGCGGAGAGCATACATATGTTGATATCAGAAATGAGAATAAGGCGATAACAATAATTGTGCCAAAGAAAAAATGATGAGTTTAGTGGACGAGCGGCAGATGCTGCTCGTTCATTTTTTGTTCATAAAACGTTTAAAGACTATTAACGCCAGATTATTTCTTGGACATTTATTTTCGATATACTAAAGATGTCAGATGAAGAAAGGCAATACCAATAAAAATAACTTTTTCATAATAAGCCAAG
>JAEEGL014008971.1_pt1 | contig 13164 bp, 12 predicted proteins | sample 9134231 | NCBI WGS metagenome assembly JAEEGL01 (sample SAMN16246548, study PRJNA631951) | gut metagenome | biome: gut microbiome; feature: rumen; material: fiber-attached | host: Bos | place: Iran: Karaj | collected 2018-10
TCGTATAGTTGATATCCTGAAAACGGTAGCACTTGGAATATCTGTTCCTGGTCACCTCAAAGATCCCGTTTTCTGCAACCGCCATGATCTCAATCGTTTCCTGAATGGATTTCGGACTCTTGTATAAAGGTTCACTCGCCTTCTTCAGCTCTTTAAAACCGTCTTTTATTAAAATCATTATCCGTCCTCCATCACAATACAAACTTCTTTACGATGATCGCTGCAACCATGGCAAGGATGCCGATTATAACTGCAATCACCGTTGTCTTCATCTTGTTCTTCATAGCTTCAAAATCCTCCTTCTTTACCTTCTCAGCCAAAGCTTCTGCTTCCGGCGTAAGCTCCATATCAGCAAACTTCTTATCAAACTCATCAGGTTCTTTTGGTTTCTTCGGAAGAATAAGGCTGAGTAATCCCTTCTTTTCCATCGCAATATCCTGATTTCCAAGACGCTTAAACTCCGCTTCACTCTCCGTTGATACATAGGTCAGCGGCTTGTTATGAAACATAAAGTGGATCCTTCTTCCCATGTATTCATAGAAGTTCATTCCGTTATAGGAATAGAAACCGCCCATCGCGATCGGAGCCACACAGGGGATTGCAACATAGGCAGCACCCGTGAGTCCAATATACTTATAAAGCAAAAGCACAAGCCCGCCGCCGACAACAACGCTTGCAACGGAATAGATCAGCTGCCTTGCCGTAAGACCAAGAGCGATGCTTTCCTGATATCTGTCGATATCCTTGTTAATCTCAATGATCATATCTTTAATACTCCTTTTCGTTATTCATGATCCTTACAGTCCGAAGACCTTACTGGTCAGGCTCTGAGCGCCCTTTACCGCACCGACTGTCATCGCTATCGTGAATGTCATCTCACACAGATATAAAAGTGTCTGCGTCCAGTCTTCACAATTGCTCGTAAACGACGGAAGCCCGGCATTTATAACCGACGTACAAACGATGATCGCAAGTGCCATCGTTACCGCTTCAAACGTTACACTTAAGAAATACTTCGCATATGTCGCAGCCGTATGTGCAACTGTTCTGTTGCCGCCCATAGTCGAAAAGGCTATGGAACCGAGGGGCACGATAACAAGCAGCTTCAGGAATCTGAAATATACGGTGTACAAAATGAAGAATCCGCAGATGATAATGATAATCGAGATTAACGCCGTAAGTATCAGCATTACAAGACTTTCCCCGAATCCCAGGTCACTTATAACCTGTGCCTGCGTGCTGTCGATCGTAAGTTCCGTGATCTGACCGTTTGACAGCGCATTTACGATATTCCCGATCACCTGAAAGAACGACTTCATGATCGTTACGTTATTGGCTACAAACCATTCCGCAAGTCCTACTCTGATCATCATTCGTAAGATCACTTCAAACCGCATCTCATCTTTGATATCCACACTCTCGGCACAGAAACCGATAACAAAGAACAGTACAACTAGCGAGGAACCGACACCGACAAAGATCGGATTGATACTCTCTATGATCGTCCACGGATTACCGTTGCTGAAGTTCTCGGGTGTTGTGCCGAGAAGTGCAAATACAATTGATATCTGGTTATTCCAGAAGCCGAATACCATCTCCAGAAGTGCAAGGATCTTATCGCCAAGTTTAAATATATCCATTACGTTCTCCTTCCCTTAGATGTACTCCTTCCGGATCTCTTGCTTAAACTGCTTAAAATCCAAGGAATGTAAGCACTGTTGAAATACCTGCCATGATGACACCGGCAACGATACCCTTAAGTGCGGAGTTCATAGTGGAAGAATCCTGCTGCTGATATGCCTGCGCGAATTCCATTACGTTCTTTGCAAGGATGATGATACCGACAGCACCGATGATCGCGATCACGAGAGTCTTAAGATTATCAAGCGGCGCTGTGATCGTTGATGTGTCTCCGGTACCTGCTGCAAGCACTGTGGTAGGAAGCATGGTCGCCATGTAACCGGCTGCCAGTACCGCACCTGCAGCACCCTTCTTAAATCTGCTGAAAAATGAATCCTTCTTTGTATTAACCTTCTTAATTTCCTTCATAAAAAATTATCTCCTTTACTCAATTTGTTTTTGTTTGATTAGCGTTTACCGCTCATCTTTGCTTCGAACCCGGATATGATCCTGCTCATCTCTTCTGCAGAAGTATCCGGAAAGAAAAACTTCAGAATCTCTTCCATCGGCATTTTGACCTGATACGCCTTGTGAAGTTCCCTGATCTGATCATCCGAGTATTTCCATGTGGTCATACGTGTCATGATGCTGTCGTTCTCGGGCCTGTTTACTCTGGATAAGCTCCTGCTCTCCCCTGCGGAATCTTCTGCATCATTTCCCTCAGATGCTTCATCCGCATCGTCAGGCACTTCCACATCCTCCGGATACTCTTCTCCCAACTTCGGATCTACATACTCAAGGGAGCTGTCCATAAAACGCCTGTCGATATCAAGTTCTGTCATTACGGCGAACTCTTCGTAGGTCATCTTATTGATAAAGACGTTCTCACCCTTTTCCGCCAGCTTCTCGAAATACTTAAGAGACTTCTCGTTTAAGATCTCAAAGCTCTTATCCGGAATACCGCCGCCCGGCTGATGCACATAAGGTGCTGCGCCGCCGTCTTCTGTCTGTGCGAATGCTTTATGACCGAACGGACTGAACTTCTGATCTTCGATCGGATCAAAACCTCTGATAAAAATCAGGCACTTCTTGTTATCGAACTTCCTTGCCTCGTCCGGTGTCAGAAGCTCACGCCCGATCACATCAAAGTTACGCGACGAACTTCCCTGTCTGCCTCTGGTCTCTCCATTTGTTTTCTTATCGATTGTTGCCTTACCAAGCAGCTCAGAAATGTACTTATGCGTAGTCTGTTCATTACCGCCAAGATAGATCAGCGTATCGCAGTTGCCCGGGATCGTTTCCCATGTCTCCTTGAAAAGTGCTTTGATCTGCGCGAGGTTCTGGATGATGATCACACTCGATATCTCACGAGATCTCATTGTGGAAAGCAGGCTGCAATAGTCATCCGGCAATGCCACATTTGCGAACTCATCAAGCATGAAGGTCACATGGATCGGAAGCCTTCCGCCGCAGTTAAAATCCGCCTGATGATACAGTTCCTGAAAGATCTGCGTATAAAGCATTCCGATGATGAAGTTATAGGACTTATCCGAATCCGGGATGACACAGAACAGCGCCGTTCTTGTATTCCCGTCGCCGTTTACTCCGATACCGAGCTCTGCCAGGTTCATATCATCCTTGGAAAGCATCCGAAGCACCTGCTTGTTCTCCAGAAACGCAAGTCTCGCGTTGGCGCTGATGATGATCGATCGTATCGTGTCACCTGCACCGCGCATACATTTGTTGTACTGCTTTACCGCCGGGTGATTCTCGCCAAGAGGCGAAGTCTCCTCAAGGAACTTCATTCTGAAATCAAGTCTCGAAGGTTCTCCTTTCTCTGATACTTTTGCCTCACCGATGAGGCGAAGCACCGTCTCAAAGTTCCTTTTATCCGGAGATACTTCCATCCACACATAGTAGAAAATGGACTGCAAAAACAGACTTTCCGCTTTCTCCCAGAACGGGTCCGACGGATTGCTTCCCTTCGGTGTCGTATTGGTGATCAGGTTTGTGATCAGCTTCACAACATCCGTTTCTTCACGAAGATATGCGAAGGGGTTATAACAATCCGATTTATCCATCTCCAGAAGATTAATAACCTTCACGTTATAGCCGTTTTTCTTAAGCATCCCACCGGTGCTTCTAAGAATCTCACCTTTTGGGTCGGTAATTACAAACGAATTGTTCCTCGGCATCTGCATTAAATTCGGTTTTACTTCAAAAAATGTTTTACCCGAACCTGCGCCGCCTATGATCAGAACATTGTTGTTGAGTTTGGTGTGTCTTGTATTAAGGCTCATTTTCACGTTCTGACTGTAAACTCGGTTATAGTTCTCATCCGGATCTTTCAAGGTCCTGTTCACCATACCGACATTTGCAAATCGCGCCGTACCGAACTCTTTTCCCGGCATCAGATTTCTCTGACTCGTGTAGTACATCACGATCACAAGACCGTAAACGCACAGAGCCGATACAACACACCGGAATGTATTCTCATTGAAGTAGTTTCCGAACGGATACTTACACACATATGAGAACACAGCCATAAACTCATCCAGCCTTCGTCCGGGTGCCCATGCTCCGCCGATCAGATATCCGAGATAGGAAGCAAGAAGCGCACCAAGAGCGATAAACGGCACATATGGTTTCTTCTTTGTTGTATTCATTCCTACCTCTTCCTTCCTGTATTACCGGCAGAGATCTTGTCGATCGCGGCCTTGATCTGCTTCTCCCTTTTCTCCTTATCACGGCGCATCTTCTCGTATCTTTGCCTGATCCCGATTTCAACGCTGTCGTAATGCGAACTGTAAAGCTCCGCACCTTTCTTCACTTCCACGACACGGTTCTCGGAATCGTAAAGCTTATAGTCCTTATCCTTATCGAGGAATGTGAGGATCGTTTTACCGCAGTGGATCTCCATCGCGTTTTCTTTTCTGATCCAGAGATACCTGACATCATCTCCCCAGGTTCCCGGAACTCTTGTCTTGATCGCGATCTCATTTTCTTCCGCGATAAGATTCTTGCTGATCGTGATATCTGCAAGAGAAGTATCTTTAGAGCGCGATATTGCTTTCATTCTGTCTGCCAGCTCGCGGTAGCTTCTGACGCGGTTCTGAAAGGAATCCTTATCCATAAGGACCTTATGCATCCCTGCGCCGTCCGTCTTCGCAAGCAGCCCCATTGCCGTAAGCTTTCCGATAACGCTTTGTGCCTGTTCCTGACTTACCGAGAAGTTTTCCTTGATCTCCGCCACACTGATGGAGTCTTTATCCGCAGCGAAATTGCCGACCTTCTCGATCAGGCCGTCCAGCATTTCATCGACTGCTCTATCACCTTCAGTGTGGGGTATTAAGTTTCCCTTTTTCTTCTCTCCTTCCAGAAACTTTGTAAGCTCGGCAGCATTTTTACCGCCGTCCTCTCTTAAGTACTCATCGAAGCTCGCAATACGCCCGAGCTTAAGCTTCTGGATCAGCATATTGACTCTCGGAACGGCTTCGGTATGAAATACGATCTCCATCTTGCCCTGTTCCTTATTGATATTCGGAAGAACAGAGTAGAGAATGCCGTATTTCTTCGCCATCTTCTCAACCTGTTTCCGGTCTTTACTGTCAAATTGGAATACCTGAAGATCGCCGCCCTTCATAAGGAGCTTTCTCATGTTGACCTTACCGATGGACTTCTCATAATCCATAAGTCCGATCAGAAGATCTAATACCTTCTTTGCAGCAGCCGCGCCACCGCTTCCGATCTTCATGGCAATCTCAATTCCGTCATAAGCTACGCGGATTATCTGTACCGCTTCCTGAATCTCTTCAGCCATTCTTCATTCCCCCTTTATGCGTTATATCCCATCTCGTTTTCCAGCTTAGCGATCTCGATGATCGACGGCATCCTCTCGGCAGGAACCTTGCTCTCGATCAGGTTGCAAAGCTGTGTTTCCGAGAGCCCGAGTCTGATTGCTTCCACGATATGAATAAGCTGCTCCTTACAAAGCTCACCGCTTATTGCAAGCTGCATGAGACTTCTTCTGGAACGCTTCTTGATCCCGAGGGATGCTGCAATGCCGCCAAGAGCGGATGACTTCTTCACGTTATGCTCTATGGGTACGGAACCGATCACCTTGCCGCTGTTATCCGTGATACTTAGTGTCCTGCCGTCCAGTTCCGCAACACCGGGCTTATCTGCCGTCTGCTTCTTTGGAGCATCGAAGATCACACCAAGATTGGAAGTCGTCTTTGCTTCCTTAAGCGGAATATTTTCTACTACCGGTTTCTTCATTCCGGCGATCACCTTCTCAAGTTCCGTGATGGTATGCTGCGCTGCCGTAAGTGTCTTGGTTTGGTTTTCCAAAAGCAAGTCTTTTTCCTTAAGCTGCTCCATTACGGTCGTGATTCTCTCCTCACATTCCCTGCGGATCTTATCCTCGGAAGAAGTATTAGCTCCTATCGCAGCACTGATACCTGCCATAAGCTCTGCCTTCAGTTCGAAAAGCATTCCCTTAAGTGTCTCCTTCAAAACCGCAGGATCGATCGCAGGAGCATCAGTACTTACTTTCTTTTCATCAGTTACTTCTTCCTGCACTTCCACCTTCGGCTCGGGCATCTTCTCGATATATTCATTTAAGAAATCAAGCAGTCTGTCCTTACTCTCAAGTCTGTCTTCGAAGGTAGCCAGCTGAACCCCCTTATCAAGAAGGCTGAACACCACCTTCATGACCTCGTCGCTTCTTTCTTCCGCGGAAAGCTTCTCGATCACATCATCAGCACAACCGTTACGGATACATTCCGATACCACCTTCATCCTTCCGATGCTGATCGGCTTGGTGCAGTACCTAAGCACATCTTCCTTGGTCATTCCGGAACAAAGATCCATCTCCACCAGCTTCAGCACTTCCTGAGATAATCCGTACTTCCCGGAAAGATTCGTAAGTATCGAATCAATATCCACTCTCGTATATCTTTTTTTGAACATTTCATAACCTCCGTTTTCCGGCATTACTGCCAATTAAAAAAGCAGCCCTATCTTTTCTTTGGCTGCCTTCTCTTATCTTTTTCTTTTGTATCCTGAGTTTCTTCCTTTGGTCGTTCCTCAGGAGCAGAAATATCGTGCTCATATCCTCTCTCACACTCCTTAATGATCGACTGAATGATCCGAACTTCCTTGGAAATGTCACTGACGGACTTCTTAAGCCTTGCCGCTTCCGACCTGCAGTGCTCCTCGATTGCTTTAACTTCCTCGTAGGTATAGCCCTGTGATTTAAGAACCTCTTCACATTCACACCACCTGTCGTATTCGGACTTAAATTCATGATCTCCGCCAAGGTAGGCTTCTTTCCCGAACCGAAGCTCATCCATCTCATGAACGATATCAATGATCGGTTTGCACTTTTTCTCCAGACGGTAATTTCGATTCTTCTCCGATACGATTCTCTTCTTCTCGGAAAGGACTTCTTCCTTTACCACTGAAAGTGAGGATTCGTCTTTCACATCATGATCGATCAGGAACAGATATTCATCCTGCAATTTATGAAACTGCCGGATATCATCCTTATACTTCCACGCCTTACTGTAAGGCCGCCTCATGATTAGTCCCAAGCGGAAAAGCCTTGCATAATACTTCTTCTGTATCGGTGACAGCTTTGTTTTCTTCCGTCTCGGAATCCTGCAGGAAACGATCCTTTCTGCTTCTTCCAAGGTCTCCGTCTTGTAGGTTGCAAGAGACTCTAAAGGAATCCTCTCCCTGATCCTCTCTTCCGTATAATCATCTCCGAGAAGTCTTGTTCGGCGAAACCTCGTCATGCCGGGAGCTTTAAATGCAAGATATTTATTCTGCTTATCCGTATAACCCCGGCTTCGCATGATCTTAATAAAATCATCAAAGTCCTCAGCTTCCGCTATCGCGATATCGATATCTCTTTTGATCATGTCCGACCACACGAAGTTTCCGTCACGATGATCGTTCCATTCCTGATATCTGGTATGCTCTTCGTTCGGGTCGATCTCGATCGTACTAAGACCGTTCTCTTCGCAGAGCCGGTTGATCACAGGCTGGATATAGGAAGCCCAGTCATTCTTCTTGTAATGGTATTTGAGTCCGGTTACAAAACTTACGCTGTTGAAAATGACATGCGCGTGGATATGCTCCGTATTATCATGAACGGCATATACCGCTTCATAATCTTCCAGATACTCTTCCACAAAAGACTTCGTGATTTTCAGAGCCGTATCTGCATCTGTCTCGCCTTCCTTGAAAGAGATGATCACATGATAAGCCTGCCTGCCGCCGGTCTTTCCAAAGCTTTGCTTGGTTTCCATCATCTGCTGCATCGCGTACTCGACCTGGAGATTATGACCGCCCGCTAAAATCCTTCCTTCGGTTTTCTCACCGTTTAGTACATATCCGATTACAGTAGATAAATGCGAATGATTTCCGGAAGCATCATTGATATGAAGTAATTTACATATTGCCAAGACGCTCCACCACCTCATTCATTCCGTTCGAGAGACGCTTCATGTAAGCGATCAGTCTCACCTTATCTTCCGGGATATACTTTCCGGCATTGTTTCCTTTTGTGATCTGATTGATGTTATTGCCGACATGATTGATCTCGTTTATCAGTTCTCTTATCATCTTCCTGATCTCAGGAAAATCGTTCGGACTGCTCTTTAAGCAAAGTCTCAGGTAATCGCTCTCACTTACACCTGCTTCGGCAGCCCTTCTGGAGAGCTCCTCTGCTTCTAATCTCGTAAGGCGAAAACCTTTGATGACATCTTTCTTTTCGTTCTCCATAGATTTCTCACCTTTCCTTCCTGGACTTTCGTCTGCCGTGGAAAAGGTACTTAGAAGAGAGCGCAAGATACGCATTTTGTTATACAAAACGCTTCTTGTTAGGGGCATCTGCCCCTAATACCCTGCCCATATGCATATACTCGTCTCATATAAGCCTCCTGTTTAACCATTCTCACAACAAACTTAAGTTTTAACAACCATTCTCATAACAAATCCCGGATTGTCTGACCAATCTCATTACCACAGCCGGCTTTCATAAAAGTCACCGATAAATGGTAAAACCAAAGTCACAACAAACCCGGGATTTAATAACCATTCTCACTACAAAACCTTCTTTGTAACACCAATCTCATGACCGGGGACTGAAAGCTTCGTAGCCTTAAGCCATTCGTTCACATCCTTATACCCGTCAGGCAGATGGATGTCTCTAACCTCATAACCTGCTTCGTAATACTTCTTCATCAGATTCTCGGTTGCCACTCTACCTGCCTCGTCATTATCAAGACAAAAGAAGATGAACCTGATATCGGGATGATCCTTTAAGAACATCTCCAGTGGCGCATCCGATACCATTCCGAGCGCGATCATATTCACATCGAACTTCTGATACATATCCGCATAGCTCATCAGATCTATCGCACCTTCGAAGACGAAGATCATATTGCTCTTCGGTTCCGTGATGTTAAAGCCGTAGTTCTTATCGTTCCCGGCAACATCACACTTAAACGGTTTCTCACCTTCCCGATCGTAGGTTCCGCGCTGACTTGCAAATCTCGTATTCCCGTCCGGATCATTTCCTTTGAAGATAATGTTATGATGCTCGCGGCTTTCATAAAGCAGACCGTGATTGATGAAATACTCGATCGTGCTGATGCTGATCCTTCGCGTCCTATTCAGATATCCGATAACACGGTTATTATCATCATTTGCTTCCGGTAATATGAACTCCCGTCTGACAGGTTCCGCCTTTTCCACGATTCGATGTCTCGGGACAGAGTTGCTGCGTCCGTCTTCGCTTCGTCTATAACCTGCAAAGTCGAGCAGCCAGAACACGGCACTCTTGATATCAAGCCCGGCAAATTCCTTCAGGAAATCAATCTGCGAACCGCCGTCATGACCTTTGTTTCCTGCCATGGACCAGCGGTACCAGTGACTCCTGTTATAGATCCTTATTGAATCCATCTCCTTTAAGGTGTAATACTTTCCGATCCTCTTCGGCGTATATCCGAGGCAGCTTGCAACATCCACAAGATCGACTGATTTGGCTATGGCAAGTTCCTCGCTTGTAAATCCACTCATCTTTTTCTACCTCCGCGATTCTCTGATTTCCCTTTCGTCCCGGGAGTTTTTCCGGATGGCTTATCTCTTAACATCGCTTTTTCCGTTGCATCCCCGGTACCGTCAAGATATGAACTGATCTCAGCTGCAACAGGCATCTTAAACTCCACCTGCTGATAATCCGTGCAGATATTCCTGTGTGGCTGCGGAAGCCTGTCCTTTTCTTTAAAGCTGAAGTATTCCCTGTTATCGCCGCCGACTATGATGCTGTCCAGAAGTCTGATTCCGACCAGTTCACAGATATCGATCATCCTCTGCGTGATTATCGTATCTTCTACGGAACAACTGATATTGCCGGACGGATGATTGTGGATCATGATCATGCCGGAAGCGTTACTTAGGATTGCCGCCTTAAGAAGTTCTCTCGGATGAGCGATACTTGAATCCAAAGCTCCCTTTGTTGCAAAGGTACAGCTGATCGGTTTTCCGTCTGCCTTCAGATGAAGGATACATACCACTTCACGGTCAAGCTGACAGAGCTCGTTTCCGATCAATTCCACGGCATCTTCCGGTGACTTAACAGGATGCCCCGACAGAATCGGAGCATCCTTTACAAGCCTTACCGAGACCACATTCAGTCTGAATACTTCCTGATCACTTTTCTTCATCGCCGTCCTCCTTCTCGAAGGAAACATTGATGATAAAATCATCATCCGACAGATTCATCATCAGGAGCAGCGAGTCCATGGTCATATCACACTTTACTTCCTTATCTTCTCCTGACATATGCTCTCCTTATCTCTTGGGATTACCTGCATCGTAGATCATCTTCGGCTCAGCGACTGCGATATTCATACCGTCAAGTCTCTTGTACGGAGTATCGGTAGCAAGTGCGAGCTTACGTTCCTTACGGTCGTACTTATAAACCTGATTGGAAAGTCTCTCGGAAAGCTCCACCTGGTTTGCGTTAATCTCTCGTACCATATCGGCAAGTTCCTTCGGATCACGGCCCATATCAGGTATCGCAATGACCTCGTGGATCGAGCTCGGGAGAATAAGAAGATCTGCACCGACCTTATCGGCAAGTTCACCAAGCTCTTTCTCATAAAGCATAGCCCCGGCACCGTTCAGGTTATATTCATTTGTGATCACGTACATCTGCATCTCTTCCGGCAGATCCGGAAGCATCTCTTCGATCACTTCTTCCGGCGTACCATTCTTTTCAAATATTCCCTTAAGCACCTCTGCCATGGTCTGAATCTTCACAGGGAAGATCTTCTTGGTATTCTCTGCTGCGAGGTTGAAAAGTTCCTCTTCCGAGAGCCCCATGCTTTCTGCAAGTGGGTCTGTGATCATTGCACTGGCAATCCCATCATGGGGAGTGATCTGTACAACGATCCTGTAAACGATCGCAAGATCCTGAAACTCTCTGTGAGGAACTCCTTTCAGCATCTCTGCGTTCTGGGTTGCATTGATGAGCTGAAACACGATCTTATCCTTTGACTCCATCAGATTCTCGATCATAGGCATCATTTCTTTGCCCTGAGAGATTGCCCCCATCATCTTCGCTGCCGCCTGCTTCATAACAAGCTGAAGGTCTTCACTGTCCTTGTAAGACTCATACATATCGTTGATATAGATCGCAGGACGGATAGACTTGTTACTGCCGTCATCTCTCGGCATCACAATCGTTACGGAATCGAGATCACGATTTACCTTGTTGACCTTTCCGACGCGAACCTCCGCATCCTTGTACTCATCGCTTAAGAAGCTCTTAAACTCAGATTCGACAATTCCCTTAAACATCTCATAATTCATCATAAGTTTTAATTCCTTTCATTGGTTTGATAAGAAAAAGGGAGATACAAGTCACACGGCTCATATCTCCCTGATTCACTTTTGTTATTTACTTTTTCTTACTTCTTCGGACTGTCATCCTTCTTACGGGAATACACAAAACATGCTCCACCGATAATGATAAACAACATTCCGAATAGGATAAGCACCCTTGCGTCAAACTGTTCTCCGGTCTGCGGCAGCTTAGGCTCCGTCGGCTGATTGGTAAGCTCAAATGTAACTTCCACAACCTCAGGTGCCACGCCTTCATACTTAAGCACAACCTCGTGCGGCGTACTGTCGAGGATGTATCCGTCCTTTGTCGCCGTCTCGACAAGCGTATAGGTGATATCCTCTTTATATACTCCGTTCTCGTAGGTACAGATCGGCAGGTTATCAAAAAGCAGATTTCCGTCATTGCCGGTTACTGCACTTGCGATTACCTTACCGTCCTTATCACGAAGCTCAAAGGTTACGCCGTCCAGCATCGTACCGATCTCGGCATCCTTCTTCTTGACTAAGATACGGCCGAGCAGCACCTCATCCTTCATGGAAACCTTCTGAAGCTCTCCGCAGTCCAGAACTTCGAACTCGACATCTGTTGCAATCTTATAGCCGTATGGAGATATCTCTTCTCTTAACTTATACTTGCCGATCGGGAGCTTCTCGATCATATGAGGCTTCTCGATGGAAGTCCATGCTTCGATCGTCGTTCCCTCGGAATCAATGACCATAAGCTTTGCACCCGGAAGCTCTATGTCTCCGGTGATATCCGTCTTACTAAATTCCACCTTGATCGGATAATCCTTGAAGAGTGCTTCGAACTCAATAACCTTGGTCTTGTCATCCTGATAGGATGCATCTATCTCAACTTCCTCATCGTTTGAAGCATAACCCTTCGGCGGTTCAACCTCTCTGATCACATACTTGCCGAGTGGCAGATCCGTAACAAAAGTAAGCATACCGTCTGAACCGGTGACTGCTCTTTCCACTTCATTGCCGGATACGAGCACCGCATCACCTTCCGTATTCACAATATCCTCTTTGACAAACATTCCGAAGACAGCGCCTTCCAGAGGTTCTTCCGTTACGGCATCCTTCTTAACTACACTGATAGATACCTTCTGGCGCTCATTGAAGATGTTATAGCCGGCATATACGATCTTTGTATCCTGATCGATATATCTTAAGTCCGCATCGATAGGAGTCTGATCAAGGACAAAGCCCGGAAGCGTTTTGGTCTCTACCAGATAGTATTCACCAAGAGGCATATCTTCCATTGCTCCGATGCCCTTATCGTTTGTCACGATCGTTCCGACAAGCTCATCCTTCTTATAATATACGGTATCAAGCCCGTCAGGACTTACGATATCTTCCTTCGCATAAACCTCAAAGGTTACGCCTGCCATGGATGTTCTGAACCAGTTGAAGATCACATCATACCATTCACCCTTTACTAAAGTTGCATCCTTTAAGAACTCTCCATCCTTATTGATGACGATCGTTCCTGTAGGAACTACATCCTTCATCACAACGGACTGGATTGTTTCCGTATCCTCAACCGTGAAAGTAATCTCAACGGCACGAAGATATCCGTATGGTGCATATTCCTCTCTTAAGGTATAAGTGCATCCTACAACA
>JAEEGL017068146.1_pt1 | contig 13164 bp, 15 predicted proteins | sample 9134231 | NCBI WGS metagenome assembly JAEEGL01 (sample SAMN16246548, study PRJNA631951) | gut metagenome | biome: gut microbiome; feature: rumen; material: fiber-attached | host: Bos | place: Iran: Karaj | collected 2018-10
AATCTAAATCTTTATACTCATCGCCGTGTTCGTTTATGAATGCTCTTCTTACTTCTGCATCTCCAGCCATCCACATTTCAATAGTCTCTTTAGCTTTTTTAGCATCAGCTATTGTATATTGAATTAATTTTCTATTTTTATTTGGATCTATGTATGGTTCAATATCTTCAGAGTTCCATTCGCCTAAACCTTTATACCTTGAAGTTTTCTTAATTTTATCTCCAAACTTTTTAATTACATCTTCTTGTTCGATATCATTATATGCTTCCTTAATAGTTCCATCTTTTAATTCATTTACAAATAGAGGAGTTAATAATCTATAGACACAACCTTTTTCGAATAATTCTGGCATTAAAGTATAGAAAATAGTTAGCATAAGACAAGCTATGTGATCGCCATCCGAATCTGAGTCCGATGCAATAATATATTTTCCAAATCTTCTTTTTTCAAAGTCAAAATCTCCGATTTGATTTTTCTTTCCAACAAGTTGAACACCTGTTCCTATAACTTTTATTATATCCATTAAAACTTGATGTTCAAGAATTTTGCTTAAATTCATCTTCATTGCATTTTTAGGTTTACCTCTCATAGCATATATAGCTTGGAATTTAGCATCTCTTGCATCTTTTATAGAACTTGCTGAATCTCCTTCACAAAAGTAAACCTCTGTTATATTTATATCATCACTATCGCATTCAGTAAGTTTTAATATTTTATCTGATATCTTAATTTTACCAGATAATTTTTCTTTTGTTAGTTTCTTTATATTAACAGAAGTCAATCTTGATTCTTGATTAACTTCTATTTGACTATTTACTCTATCAAGTTCTAAAGGATTTTCTTTTGCCCATTCAGTCAACTTCTTATTGATTTGTTGTATCATAAACTGTTCTATAAAGGAGTTACTAATTAAATCCTTTGTTTGACCCTTAAATGATGGTGGATCTTCTGTTTCAGTATGACTTATAAATATAAGATTTTCAGATATATCTTCAAAAGCTAAACCTTCTTTTTTAAGAGTGCCTTTAGATTTTAATTGTTTAGAGAAAAATTCAATAAAAGCTTTTTCCATCGCTAGTTTAGGAGAACCACCCCAACCTAATGGAATACTATTATGATAAAAACTTGAATGTTCTATTCCTTGTGTAAATGCAAATACTATATCTACATCTAATTCATAAACTGGATCATTTGGACCATCTTTTCCCTTACCAGTAGCAATAACTTCATTTATTACTACATTTTTATCATTATTGGTTAATTCTTTTACAAAATCAACCATTCCATCTTTATAATAAAATGTTTCTTTAAATCCTACTCTTTCATCTACTAAATTATATGAAACTCCTTTTGTAGTAATAGCAGATGCTTTAATCCACTTCTTTAAACCTTCTAAATCGTAATTTATATCTGAGAATACTGGTCTTTTTAAGTTTGGATCCGGTTGAATATCTGGTTTCCAACTTATTATTGTTCCAGTTTGTTGTGATTTACCTTTAGGATCTTTTGTTTTCTTTAATACTTTATCAATATCTCCAGAAAAAGTACCTTTTTTAAGTTCTAGATTATAGATATATCCATCTCTTCTTGATTCACATATAAACCATTCAGATGTCATTGCAGTTACACCAGCACCAATACCATGTTGACCGCCTGATTTTTTATAATTACTTCTATCATCGGCTAATTTTCCGCCACCGTGGATTTTTTGAAATGCGATATCCCAGTTCCACATATTTTGTTTTGGATTCCAATCTACTGGAATACCTCTACCAAAATCTTCTACAGTAACAGAACAATCCTTATGAATTGTAATATTTATTTTGTCTCCAAAACCAGATTTTGCTTCATCGGTTGAATTGGAAATTATCTCGTGTACTGTCTGCGTCGAACCTCCTATTTCTCTATCTCCTAGATAGTTGTTAGGATACATACGACATGCTTCTACAGCACCTTGTACTCTCATCGACGAATTGTCATAATTCTTGCTCATATATTATTATACCCTTTTCCTTGAAATTATTTTTCTTTCACTATATCTGTTAAAGCCACTATGTTACTAGTTAATGACGCCATATCAGAAGGAACTACTATCTTTGTTGCTTTTCCATCAGCTAAATCTTTTACAGCTTTAATAGCTTGTAATTTAATGTATCCTTCTGATGGTTTTTGTTCATTTATCTTTCTTACTGCTTCAGCTTCTGCATTAGCTACTAATTCAATAGATTTAGCTTTTGCTTCTGCTTCTGCTAACATTGCATTTTTCTTACCTTCTGCAACTGTCATTTCTTTTTCTTTAGTAGCTTGAGCTTCAAGAATTGTTGCTCTCTTTTCTCTTTCTGCTTTCATTTGCTTTTCCATAGATTCTCTTATAGATTGAGGAGGTGTAATATTTTTTACTTCAATTCTAGTTACTTTAATTCCCCATGGATCTGTAGCTTTATCTACTTCTGTTAAAAGATGACCATTGATACTATCTCTAGCTGTTAATAATTCATCTAAAGTCATTGTTCCGATCTTATTTCTTAAAGTAGTAGCCGTAATTTGTTCTATTGCTGCAGTTGAATTACTAATCATATATGTTGCTTTATAACTATCTACAATCATACAATAAACTACTGTATCTACTTGAACAGTAACATTATCTTTTGTAATAACTGCTTGAGGTGGAAAATCATGTAAATGTTCTCTCATATCAACTTCACTTCTTACTGTTTCAAGCCAAGGTATTTTGAAATTAAGACCTGGTCTCATAGTTCTGTTATACTTACCTAAAAATTCAATAATACATTCTTTCTTTTCAGGAACGATTTTTGCACATTTAAATAATGTAATAACACATATAATTAAAACAATAACTAATAAAATATTCATTCTTTTTCTCCTTTAACCTATGGTTGAAATTTCTTCATTTATTTTAAAATCATTTGTTGCTTTTAACTTATTGTACTCTTCATTAGACATTTTTATAGAAAAGTTAAAAGGGGTTGCAAATATACCTAAATATTGATTATTAGATCTTTCTATATAGCTGCATACAATCTCTTTTATACTATCTTTATCTAGATATAAAACAAAATCTTGACCAATAAACTTATATAAATAATTATACGTAGAATTTTGTTTTAAATAGTTTTGTAAGCTATCTGATTCGTTTTCCAATAAATCAAGTTGAAACTCTGAAACATTCCCATTATCATCTGCAATAAATATATCATATTTAGATACTTGAATACAATTTATGTGATTATGCTCCTGAATCTCATTAAGTTTATTTTCAAGATCTTCAAAAGTATATATTGTATTATTATTTTTAGCTTTTCCATTATTATAAGTAAAATTTTTTTCAGATTGTTTAAAATAGTCATTTACTATCTCATTTATATCTATATCTGGTATATCCGGTAAAGCTGGTAATTTTACTGATTTAAGAGAAGATAATAAATAAACACTTATAGATATAATTATAACTATCAATATTATGGGAAGAATCAATAAAGATAATTTATTTTGATTTTTATTCTCCATTAAATATTCTCCAAAATATTTTGATTTTCTTTTATTTTCTTAATTAGAATATTATAGATAGTTCTATTAATTTCTTCACATTCTTCTTTAGTTAAAAGATTAAGGCAATCAAGTGAAAGACAGTTGTTATGGATATAGTTAGAAACTTCTTCTTTCCTCACATCACCATCAAATGTTGAGTTTGTAACAGAATTAAGATTGTCTTCTAGAATTTTAATGTTAGCTAAACAAATTTGTGCTTTATCAATTTGTTCTTTTGTCATAAAATTACTCCTCTTTATCTTTATTTTTATAATATTCTTTTAATACTTGATTATATTCATCAATGATGTCTTTTTGAATTTTTTCTACTTCTTCTTTAGTTTTATATGATTGAGAATAATAATTGTTATCAAAACAATCTTTTAAAACAACACAATGTCTTCTACAGAAGAAATCACCGTATGATCTTATTGATACTGATATAATATTAGACATATCAACATATTCATCATTTTCATCTTCAGTTCTAAATTTAATAAAATGAGAAGGTTTATTATTAGTATTAGAGTTTAATAATCCTTTTAATTTCTCTAATTCTTTATTCGCATCATATGCTTCACTTCTTGCTCTAGCAGCTTGACTCAAAGCTGAATAATAAAAAACATCATCCCAATCATCCGCAAATACAGAATTAGTAAATAATAAAGTGAATATTAAAATTAATCCCAATAATTTTTTCATATTTTCCTCCTTAATCTATGATTTCGTCTAAAATAAAATACCACCATTTCATCACGAAAGGATAGACGTCAAACCATCCCCCAAATCAATAATTTATACCAATAAAATTTCATGTCTTATTCTCCTTTATGTTTTATTAAATGCCCCTAACTGGATTCGAACCAGTACGCTTTCGCTCAGGAGTTTAAGTCCTGTATGTCTGCCAATTCCATCATAGAGGCTTATTGGCCAACTAAATTATTAAGAATAGATTTAAATCGCCCTTATCTAATCTTCTTTAGTCAGCCATTATTATTTTTGTGTGTTTTTATATCTTTAAAGTCCAAGAGCGATATGACTTTAAATTCTTGTTTATAAATTTAGCTTTCCCAAATCTCGTAATAAAGTTTTCTGCAATTTGGATTTAAACAGTTATCAAATTCACTTCTTATATAATAAACATAACCTTTAAAAAGCATCTTTATTGATTCTTGCTTTATCTTATCTTGTTCAACTTCTTCTATTTTACTTAGCTTCTCTTTTATCTTAGTAAAAGTGTTAAGATAAAAGTTGCTGTCTTTATTACTATATTCTTGCTTATTAATATTGAATCTGTCTTCTATAAAAGGTTTAGCCATTTGATAAAGAGTCTCCATATATTCTTTTGATTTCTTCTCTATCGCATTTATAAACATACCATCTGCTTTACTTAATTGTTGTCCTTTGAAGTTTGATTTAAAGTTAGAGAATGGATCTTTTCCAGAACATAATTCAGTTAATGCTGTTATTTCTCTTAAGTCTTTGTCTTCTATAGATCTTATTTGTTCAAGTCTATTATTATAAATATTGTCTAAATCTTTTAAACCTTCTTCTATAATCATTTTATTCCTCCCTTTTAAATCTTTCTAAAAAATGGTAATTTCTTTATTCTAAGGAAAGTGAAATCATACCAAATATCTCTCCATGAGTAGTTTCTTTCCTCCGGTACTACTCAACCTATGGATCCTCTTTTTTGTTTATCGAGAGTGAGAGTGTAGGATCAATCTATATCTCTCGAAACCACTTATACAGGAGTTGAACCTGATCAATAAGTATTAGAGGGTGATCAAATCCTCATATTTCTTATCTCCGTCTAAAGGACGAGCATATAGCCGATATGCCTCTAAGTGAAAATACTAATTTCTTTATTCGGTGAAACTAGCAAAGCTCCGATTAAAAGGAGGTTTTTATAAGCAACAAAATCATTGGCTACATTTTTATTATACCATATTTTTCACTTAACAATAAATAAAATTAAAGATGCTATTAAATGGCATAATATAAATAAGATGTCATAAATTAAAATACATACGATAGCTAAACTTCTACATGTTTTAATACTTTCATAAATTTTATTAAGTTCGTCATTACTGTAATTAGACTTCTTATTTATAGGTACTACATCTGTGCAGATATTCCAAAATAAGACTCCTATAATAGAACAGTAAAACATTAGTAGGACAAACATTAATTTTTCTGATATCACGTCTAAATACGAGATATATATTTCTCCATTCATAGATCTACAAACAAAAACTCCAGCTGTAAAAAACATAATAAATACAGAGAAATTTCTACGTAAATTAAGTTTAAAATTAGTATCTTTTCTATAAAGCACTAAATATATTAATGATAATATTAAAAAATGACAAAATAAAATTAAATAAGACATATTAGTTTCCTTTACGTGAAATTCGTTCGCATATTTTAGGTATTATTAATGAATAAATAATTCCATTTACTATAGCTGCTAAAATTCTTATTATTAGTGTTCCAAATACATAAGCTTTACTGTAGTATCCATAAACTTTACTGTCTATGTAAATAACTGCTGTATTTAGAACAGTTAATATTAAAAGAGCTGATACAATAAGTAGAGCTACTTTAAAGAATTCATTGTAATTAATTTTCTTAGACATGAATCCTAGATAAGCTCCACAGATAGTATGAGGTAATATCCAAAGAGCTGTAGTAGCAGTTATCCCAAAAGGACCAAGTATCTGATTTAATAGCATTCCCATTCCACCTACAAGAGCACCTTCTACTGGACCATAAAGAAAAGCTACTATTACTAAAGGAATATTCTGTAAAGTAATTTTTATATTACCTAAATTTATCGTTCCATAAAAACTAAGAACAAAAAACAAAGCTATAAACATTGTAAGTATTATAAACTTTTTAGTTGAATATGATTTCATAAATTTTTTACTCCCATATCATTTTAGCTATCTCTTCACATAATTCATTAGTACAAAACTTAGGTTTAATCATGTTATTTCTTACTATATCTATCATGTCATAAATAATATCTTTAAATCTAGTCGTAAGTTTACCACTAATATAGACATGAGAAGTATCTAAATCTTTTAAGCTATCTAACTTTACTGATATTGAAAACATATATAATACATATGTCTCATAATCAATATCATTCCCTGTCTTATATCTACTTTCAACTACTTTTATTTCTTGCTGTTCTAAAATAGCATTAAGTATTTTTTCTGATAAATTTTTCATAATTATATCTTATGTTTATTATTATAATACGAAAATCTCAAAAAGTAAATAGGTTTATGAAATTTTTTACAGCCGGGGTCTGGAAAGACATTATGCTTGTATAGAAGATCCTTAAAATACTCTTTTTAATATTATACCATACTTTTAAATAGAGATCAACTCCTAAATTTTTATAAATACCCAGTTTTTATGATACAATTATTATAACATAATTTATAAATAATTTTATATATTTTGATGAATTTTATGTTATAATATATTCATAAATATTTAGTGGACTGGACTAAATAATTAAAGTTGATAATTTGATAATTAGGTAATTTATTTGATAAGCCAGTCCCTTATTAAGTAGATTACCTTTTTATATATTTAAAATTAAGGACAGCGCTATGACAGACAAAATCAAAAAGAAAATTGAAACAGCTGAAAAACATAAGAGTATGATTTGTAAAGCTTATGAAATTAAGCTTAAGTCTAATGCTATGTCAAAATTGCAAAAAGAACAACTAACTACTTTATTTAGAGAAGCTAAATGGTTTAAAAATTATGTTATAGGTTGTAATTCTATTTATGAAGCAGATGCCAAGATTAAAAAAGTAAATGTAGTTAAGGGAAAAGAAATTGTAGAGGAAAACTTAACTATTCTTTCTTCTCAAATGAAACAAGCTTTAGTTGATGAATACAAAACTTGCACTAAATCAATGTCAACCAATAAGAAGAAAGGTAATGCTTCTAAAAATGGTAAATTTAAATATAAATCAGTTTGTAATGAAATACCTCTAAAACAATTAAATCAAACATATTATATTGATTTCAAAAAACAAAGAATAGAAATTCAAAAAATAAATGGTTCTTTTAAATGTTATGGTCTAAATCAAATTCCAACCAAAGCAGAAATTTGTAATGCTCAACTTATAAGAAAACCAAGTGGTATATATCTTCATATAATTTGTTATATTCAACCTACAAAAACAAAGCAGAAAAATAAAGTAAAAAATGCAATAGGTTTAGATTTTGGAATAGAACATAATATTACAACTTCAGATGGAGAAATTATTGATGTAAAAATACCAGAAAACAAAGCTATAAAATTATGTTCTAAAAAATTAAACAGAAGTTTTCAAAAAGCATGTAGAGCAAAGAAGAAAGAACTTAAGAAGTCTAGTTTAACCTTAGATGAAATAAATGAAGTAAAGCATTCTAGTAATCATTTTAAAAGAAGATTAAAACTTCAAAGAGCTTATGAAAAAATAACTAACAAGAAGAAAGATTTTGCTAATAAGATTGTATCTAATCTTCTAAAAGAAAATGATTTAGTGGTAATACAAGATGAGTTAATCTCTAAATGGCATAAAGGCTTATTCGGAAAACAAGTGCAAGTTTCTTGTATGGGAACTATTAAAATGGAACTAAAGAAAAGTCCAAAGGTTCTTGTAATTGAAAGTGCGTATCCAAGTACTCAATTATGTCCAGTATGTGGTGAGAAGACTAAACATGACTTAAGTAAAAGAGAATATCAATGTGAGCATTGTGGTTATCATCACATAAACAGAGATGTCAAAGCTGCTGAAACAATTTTAGCAGAAGGAATAAAAAGATTGAGTAATCAATCCAGTCTCTCAGGAACAGAGAGCTGTAAAAGTCTTGTGGAGATCACTTCCTCTGCTACATCTAAAACTGTGAAGTCTAAATGTGGTAAGAAGTTGTCAAAGAAGCAAGAAGCATCTAAGCTTTAGCTTAGAGGTAGTTCACTTATATATTAACTTTTTATCATTTCTGTCATTATAAACGCGTTCCGTTCGGACGCGCACCAAGTTTTATTGATTTTATTATGTTTTTTAACCTTACGAGCTCGCTTATATATTATAATTATATATTATATATATAGGGCCAGCCGTGCCTGCCGGCCCAATGCAGTAACTAATCTTTACAAATTTATTACAGTTTTTACAATTTTATTACAGTGGTCAAAAAAGTATTTACTTTTATTAAAAATCGTAGTATAATATAAAAAACAAAAGAATAAGTGGGAGGAACATATATTTTATGAAAAATGCAATTTTAAAAGACAGTTTAGATATTTTAAATGAAAAAAGAGATTTAAGTAGTCAGATGAATAAATCATTTAAAACATGCTCACAAGACTACAACATTGATAAAGGAACATGTGTTCGTGTAAAAGATTATTATCATTATAAGGGACGTAAGTGTGAATCATCAGATATATTAAAAGTAAATAAAAATTCAGATGAAAAATTTCCAGATAGAGTAGCACCTTGTTTTAGAAAATTAAATCAAATTATTTATGATTTAGCTGCTGTAGATGATTTATCATTTTTAGATGAATATTTGAAATCACTAAAAAATAAGGGAATAACTATTTCTATAGATCCTTCTATAAAAGAAAAGGTTAATAAAAATTCTACTGACATCAAGAAGAAAATTAAAGAAATAGATTCTGAATATCAAGATCAAATTTGTTCTTTAGCTGATGACTTAAGAGATAATAAATCTAGAGAAGCTGAAGATAATAAATTATGTAAAAAGAAATTCTTTAAAACAGTTCTTAATATCTATGATAAGCGCAAATCAAATAAAAAATATAGAAATAAACTTGTAGATATTAAGTCTAGTAATGATACTTTAGAAAAAACTTTAGATGAAATAGATCAAGGTAATTATGACTAATAAAGAGTATTAAGAGTATTATATAGTTTATAGAAACTTGGGTGATCATCCTGAATTTATAGGAAATTCAGACTTATACTTTGAAGCAACTAAAGATAAATCAAAAGCAATGAAATTTCCTAGTAAAGGTATGGCTGAAACTTTTGCAAATATGTATTCAAACTCAAATATAAGATGGGTAATTAAGAGAATAGTGGAGGAAAACAAATAATGTCAGAACAAATAGTTAAAAAAGAAGTTTTATCAAGTGAACAAAAAGAACAAAATAAACAAAGATTTTTATCTTTACTTAGAGAAGCAGCTAATTTAGATGAAAAAAGAAGTAATGGAATTCGTAAACTTCATGATTGGATTCAGACTACTGAATTCTTCGATATGCCAGCTAGTACTCAATATCATGAACCATATAGTGGTGGACTTTGTGAGCATACTTTAAAAGTTTTTGACCATCTAGATAAATTAGCAAGTGCTTATAAAATAGAAGCATCTAGACAATCAATTATACTTTGTGCCTTACTTCATGATCTCTGTAAGATAGATCTTTATGAACCTTATATGAGAAATTGTCCACCAGATAGAGAACATTCAACTTGGCATAAAGAACCTTCTTATAGAATTAAAGAAGGAATAGTAGAAGTTGGTCATGCTTCAAAATCAATCTGGTTAGCTATGCATTTCTTTATTTTAACTCCGTCTGAATGTGAAGCTATTTTTAATCATATGTCAATGTATGATGAAAGTCCTTATCATAAATCTTATCAAATAGGAAATGCTTTTGCACATAATTCATTAGCATTTTTACTTCATGTTGCAGATGAAGCTTCTTCTTATATAAAACTATGAGAAATATAGGAATTTTTCTAGGAAGACCCGTAAAGATAGATTCTAATAGATTAATAGAAGCATTCTGTAAAGTAGTTATTCCTAAACTTCAAAAAGAATATGATAATGTTTATATAATTGAAGATAGATCTCAATCTTATTTAAGTAAGTTTATAGATGAAAAGCCTAATATACATTTTATATCTATTCAAGATGAAAAAATAGGTTGGAAACATTTTCAACAGGACTATTTAAATAACATTATAGGAAAATTAAACTTAGAAGAAGTAATATTATTGCATTCTCAGCTTTCACAGAATAATAACTATAGTAATTATAAAATGCTCAGTAATTTAATAGATGCTATTAGTAAAAATGATAAATTAACTTATAATTTTACGTCTACTTATAATTTATACAAAAAACTTGTTTGTTATTATTACTTTGCCACTAATTATAAAGTTTCTCATATAGTTATAGATCCTCAAGAGATTGATATTTCAAAAGCTATTAAATGTAAAGATTATACAAGAAAATTTTTATTAAATGAACCTAGTAAAAATTTAGTTTATTATCCATATTACTTAGAATATTATAAAAATACAGCTAATGAGTTTAATTTGAATAAGAAATATAATTTTGTTTTTGCAGCTTCAGCAGTATCTAAAGATAGATTATATTTACAAGATTTTAAGATAGATAATTTAGAAGATTCTATAGTAAATATTTATACAACCACAAAGAAGATAGCATTTAAGCAAAAAGAATATTTAGATTTAATAGGACAATCAAGATACACATTAGTTATACCACCTTATGACTCAGAATCTTTTTCTATTTGTAGATTTTTTGAAGCTATATCATTAGATTGCTTGCCTCTAATTCAAGATACTTGTAATTTAGATTCTATAAAGAATACATTTGAAGATATTTATGATATAATCAAAGAAGAACTAGTAGTTAATTTAGATGATATATCTAATTTTATAAAAAATACTACAGAAGACAAAAGAGTAGGTATAATAAATAAAATTAAAGAAACTAAATCTTATGGAGGAAAATAATATGCATGTTTATATTTTATATGGTGAAAAAGAAAAACAACTAGAAATTGAAAAATATCTTTATGAATATGATAATGAAAATACAAAACCTATTCATACATTAGATTATTCTTCAGATGCATTTATGAATCTTTCTTCTGAAATCAGAAATCTTACATATAGACAATTAGCTACATCAATAGCTAATACTTCAAAAGAATTTAGAGGCTTTAACATTATAATAAGAACAAATGTAGACATAGATACTGCTTGGAATAAAGATATTGAGTATCTATTTAATCATATTGGAGCTGAATTGATAGCTTGCGATAAAGATGCTATATCTAAAAAGTTCTTTAAAAATTCTATTATTAAAGATAAAAAAGAATACACTGATATAATGATGACATATCCTTATGGAAGAAAAAATTAAAAGAAAACTAACTCCTTATATGAAAGGAGATAAATCTAAACAAGAAGTTCCTAAAAATAATGATAAAGATAAAGTTTATACTCCAGAAGAAACAGCTAAGAAAATTATAACTAAAATAGATGAACTTTATAATATTCAGGGAATTATATTAGATCCTTGTAAAGGGTCTGGTGCTTTTTATAATAATTTTCCAGATAAATGTGAAAAAGATTATTGTGAAATAGATGAAGATAAAGATTTTTTCAAGTATGATAAAAAAGTAGATTGGATAATTTCTAATCCACCTTATTCTATATTTAATGATTTTTTAGTACACTCAATGGAAATTTGTGATAATATTGTTTATTTAATTCCCACTAATAAATTAACTTCTAGTGGAAGTAGAGTAGCTAGACTTCGTAATTGGGGTGGAATACCTTTAATCTACTTTTTTACTTCAGCTGAAACAGCTTTTCCTTTTGGTTTTGCAATATCTGCAGTTTATTTCAAAAAAGGTTATAAAGGTGATATAAAAACTATTTTTTCTAATGGTTTTGATAAAATATTTGAATCTAAGAAAACAAATTGGTAATGGAGAAAGAAAATTATGAATGTTGCAGTAATTAAATTTGGCGGTAGATGTGCTTATAGTACTTCTATTATAGGAGTAGGAGGAAGAGAAGCAATTGATGTATGTAGACTCTTGCATCTTGGAGGAGCTAATGTAAATGTTTATGAAGAATTTATAAAAAGAGATATAAATTTTAGTTTTATAAATAGAAAAGATTTATTTTCTTCTGATATAGAAAAAATAAATGAAGAAAATGATTGTTTAGTTATTTTAAATGGAGCTATATTAAATTCTTTTGGTGGAATAACTAAAGAGCGTGATAAAGTTAAGATGTCTTTAGTAAGTAAATTTAAGAAAAGAATTTTTTATATTCTTTGTGATCCTCAACTTCTTTTAGCTAATAAAAAAGCAAATGAAATTAAATTTACTGTTGATAAAGTTAAATATATTACTCAAATAAAGAATACAGATGAATTAATGAACTTCATAAAATCAAAAGATTCTCTTCCAGTACCAGAAGAAATAATTTATTATCCACTAGAAAAGTTTCCACTTGTAAATATGAGATATCTTAGTGAATATGAGAAAAAAGATACTCAAAAACAAGATTTTTTACCAGAATTTAATGATAATCCTAAATATGATTTAATTTATGGTGGAAATTATAGAAAAGACAGACATCAATATTTACAGGAATTTTATTGTAACTCTAATCTTAATGTTTGTTTATTTGGTAATAACTTTGAATCACTGAAAGATAAAGAGGATATAGTTTTACCTACACTAGAAAAGGGTGTAGAATATAAATTATTTGCATCTAAAATGAATGAGGGAATTGCTAC
>JAEEGL017195057.1_pt1 | contig 13164 bp, 13 predicted proteins | sample 9134231 | NCBI WGS metagenome assembly JAEEGL01 (sample SAMN16246548, study PRJNA631951) | gut metagenome | biome: gut microbiome; feature: rumen; material: fiber-attached | host: Bos | place: Iran: Karaj | collected 2018-10
AGGTATCATGATTGGCTACATCAGCAACTCGGCCATATCGCTGCTTAACTTTTTTGCTACCGACGAGGGTGTAAAATCGTATATGGTATGGGGTATGGGCTCGTTTGGTGGCGTGTCGATGACCAACATGCCTGTGTTTGCCATTGTTACGTTAGCTGGCCTTTTTGGCGCTTTACTGCTGATAAAACCGCTGAACGCCCTGATGCTGGGCGACAGATATGCCGAGAACTTAGGCGTAAACATTCTGCGTGTGCGCAACTGGTTGCTGATAGTAACCGGTCTGCTAACCGCTATCACCACCGCCTTCTGCGGTCCTGTAGCTTTTATCGGACTGGCTGTCCCCCACATAGCCCGCCTATTGCTCACCACCGACAACCACCGACAACTGCTACCCGCCACCCTACTCTGCGGTTCGGTAGTTGCCTTGGTATGTAATCTTATCTGCTATCTGCCAGGCGAGAGTGGTGTCATCCCCCTCAACGCCGTCACCCCTCTCATCGGCGCCCCCGTTATCATCTACGTCATCGCCCGCAAGCGGTGAATAATTTATCAAAACTAAACATGAAGAAAATTACTTATATAAACATTTGTTTCATTCTTATTACGTTCTTAGCCTGCAATGGACGAAAAATGACCGCACAATTAGACGCCATCAGCCAGATGGCGAATAATCAACCAGATTCGGCGCTTACGCTGTTAAATAAGTTAGAGCCACAAAAGGCCGATTGGAGCAAGGGCGATAGAATGTACTACGAACTTATTAAGCTCAAGACCGAGAACAAATTGTTTGTTACGTTTACAACAGATACGATTATTAACCAGGTAGTTGATTACTTTAAAAATCACGGCACCGCCAATGAGCGGATGCTGGCCTATTACTTGCAGGGCAGAGTGTATGCTGATATGGGCGAAGCACCACAAGCCCTCCAAGCCTACTATGATGCTATAGAAAGTGCCGACACCACCAGCGTCGATTGCGACTATCAGGTGTTAATACCTGTATATGGTCAAATGTCTATTCTGTTCCATCAGCAGAACCTTCCACACGATGAGATTTGGGCGCTTCAGCACTACCTAAATTATACACGCCGCATTGATGGCGAAAAAGAATATTTGAAAGAAAGACGCCATATGATTAGCCCTTACTACACGTTGGGTAAAAAAGATACTGTTTTGCAAATTATCGATGATACCTACAAGGTCCTAAAACAATTAGGTGAAACACAAGAAGCTACTGATGCATTGGTAACATCCATATATATATATATTGAAGGTGGACAGATTGAGAAGGCTCGTAAAACCATAGAAATATATGAGAAGGAGTCAGGCTATTTTGATAAAAATGGCAATATTGCCAATGGGCACGAACATTATTATATCACAAAGGGGTTCTATCATTTAGCAACCAACAATGCAGATTCTGCCGAATACTATTTCCGGAAGGCCATGAAATACGGTTATGCTTCAGATGCTTACAAAGGGCTTTTGGCTGTTTATCAGAAAAGAAATAATATTGATTCAGTTTTGCATTATTCCATTCTAAACGAAAAGGCTTTGGATTCTTTGCATAATCACATGGAAATAGATGCTATACAGCAGATGTCTGCGCTTTACAATTATAGCCGTAATCAGAAGATTGCCGAACAAGAAAAGGATAATGCTCAAAAAACGATGGCATTTCTTAACCGCATCATTCTTGTAACAATTTTCTTATTCTTTGCTATTATCGGTGTATGCTGGTTATATCGAAAGAACAAAAAAGAAAAACTAATCAAAATTGCAGAATTGGAAAATGCACTCAAAAATGCAAAAGACCAAAGAACGCTGGTTCAGGAAGAACTAAGAAAACTGAAGGCCAAAGACTATATCAGTATTATTGCCGAGAAAGAAAAACAAGAAGCTGAGTTAACTAAACAAATAGAACAGCTTCAAGCAGAAAACAATCAATATAAGAATAATGCAGATCATCATCAAAAGGATGACCTCAATAGTTTCCTAAATTGTGATATGGCCAGACTGTTCGTGCGTAAAGCAAATGGGCAGACAGAGAGATTAATTCCTAACGAAGCAGAATGGAGACTATTGATGTCGCGATTTGCAAAATATATGCCACATACTTTTCAATTCTTTAGTGGAAATAAACCATTGTCTCAACTAGAGTCGCGTATCTGTCTCCTACTTATTCTTGGAATTCCCGAGAAGATTATTGCTATTATGACAGACTCTGCCCCTTCTACAGTTTCAAATGCGAAGTCGCGTGCAAACGAAAAGTTGTTTGGTAAAAAACAGGCCCACTCGCTCAAAAACAGCTTGATTCACACGATTGAATGTACATGATGAATTTTGACGAACTATTTTTGTAATAGCCTGTAATACAATAAATTCCAAAAGCAAAAACCTTTGTTTGACGAATTATAACGAATAATTATTGCGAAGAATCTTTGGAGCAACAATCCGCTTTATTTACCTTTGCACCATAAAAATGATTATAATAATGAAAAAATTACTTTTTAGTCTTATTTTAGTTTTGGCATCATCCTTTTCTGGTGTAATTGCTCAAATTACCAGTGAGTGTTTCGGTGAAGAAATTGCTCTTCAAGCCAGTATTATTGACCCAACAAAGGGAAAAGGGCCTATAAAGAGAAGTCCCGTTCGTGTTCCTTCTATTGGTATTGATGATCATACTCTTCATTTTATCACATCATGTGATGGTTGCACGCTACTTATATTTAACGAGGATGGCGATATGATTATTGACATGATAATACCTGATAATTCATCAACCATAAACCTACCTAGCTATCTTACAGGTGAATATGAAATACAAATAATAAGAGGAAATTATCGTTTTTACGGATATATAGATCTCTAAAAGATTACAGACAAATCAAATATTCAAAATAATGCCCAACTAAAAATTGGGCGACTAAAAAAAATTCCCCAGGATTAGGGAACAATCGAGTTCTTTGATCTCGTTGAATCTTGTCTTATCGAACAGGTTGGCCAGGTGAGTTCTGTCCGTAAGTGATGAGCTGAGGAATTCAAAACCATTGACTTTCAAAATTGCTCGAGAAAGACTGTAATTCAATTATCTCAAAAACAGATTAGTTCACTTTAATGGGACAGTAACGATAATAAACATTTGATGTTAGTTTCAAATGGAAAAATAAAACAGATAGAGGCTTGCAAAATGTGCAAGCCACGCCGAAGGCATATTATAAAATGATACGTAATTGGTATATTGCAATTGTTAGGAATAACACAGAAATGTCATCAAGCAACAAACTCCAAAGTCTTGGCTATGAGGTATTTCTGCCAACCCAAAAGGAAATTAGTTTCTGGAAAGACGGACGTAAAATCGAACATAGTCGCATTCTACTTCCAGGTATAATTTTTATTCATATAACAGAAAAACAACGTATGGAAGTTTTAGCCTTACCAAATATAAAAAGGTTCATGGTGGATAGAGCTGGTAATACTAATGCTTATAATCGTCAGCCCATAGCAGTTGTCCCGAGCGAACAAATAGAACGCCTGAGATTTATGCTGGGAGATGAAAACTCAACAGTCAACATAGAACCTCTTAATTTGAAAACAGGTGATAAGGTTCGGGTCATACGCGGCAACCTTAGGGGGTTAGAAGGAAATGTATATCAAGAACCAAGCGGGAACTCGTATATTGTGATAAGACTTGATAATCTCTGTTGTGCAAGCGCGAAAGTGTCATTAAAAGACGTAACCTTAATATAATTAAAATCTTATAATTGAACTGTGCAAAAAACACTCATTTTTATGGTTCCCAATTACATAATCAACATAGTAATAGAACTCACAAAAATGAAGATTTGAAAATTTAGGAAATGAACAGCGATTTTTGGATTGAAATATACGAAGACATGATGAGAAAGCCGTCAAGGACTATCTTGACGTGTATCGGAATTGCTTGGGGTATTTTTATTCTTGTTGTTTTGGTTGGCATCGGTACTGGGTTTCAAAAAGGTGTTATGAATGTATTCAACGGATTTGCAAAAAATACAACCTATGTCTATGCAGGGAAGACATCAAAAAATTATAAAAACACAGGTACAGATAAACCTATAACTTTCAAAATGGAGGATATAGATATGCTACGTAATTCAGTAGATGAAATTGAATTCCTCTCGCCCGAAGTTGGTGGTATCGCCAATATCTTTTCGGGAACAAAAGTTGGACAATATCAAGTTAAGGGCGTCAATGACGAATATTTCGCGATAAAAAATCTTAATGTTGATATGGGACGCACTCTTAATAGTATCGATTCGGAGAACAATAAGCGAGTGGTGGTTATTGGTAAAAATGTAGCAGACGTCCTTTTCAAGGGAGAACAACCATTGGGTAAGTATCTAAGGATTGAACTAGAGAACTACAAAGTTGTGGGGATTGTAAATAACACTTTGCAAAATCCCTATGAGGAACAACTGATCTACGTTCCATATAGTGCATACGTACAGGTAAATCCTTCCGCAAGGGACTTTACCACAATGCTTTATTCATTTTACAATGGTACTGATGTCAGGAAGTCGAACGATAGAGTTAAATGTTTTCTCGCCCGCAAACACGAGTTCGCGCCAGACGACGAAGATGCCTTGTATTTCAATAGTATGGAGGAGCAGATGGATGCCTTCAATCAATTGTTTGCATCCATTCAAAAATTCCTATGGTTTATGGGCTTCAGCACCTTATTGAGTGGCATTATTGGAGCAGGAAACATTATGTATACAACTGCACGAGAGCGTACTCGAGAGATTGGTATTCGAAAGGCTATTGGAGCAAGTATATCTTCTATCAAACAGATGTTTTTGTTGGAAGCCATTTCTTTGACGACTGTTTCCGGCCTCATTGGAATGATAATGGGAGAAGGCGTTTTAGTTCTGATAGGAAAAGTATTTATAGATGACAATTCCCTTATAGAGAAACCTACTGTTGATTTGCCAACAGGCATTGCTGCAATCATAATCTTGGTGATTTCTGGAACAATAATAGGGTTGCGTCCTGCTGTATATGCTTCAAAACTAAACGCCATTGATGCGCTGAGAGAAGAAAATTAACTGGTTATGAAAATTATAAGAGTATTAGTTGTGATAGCATTCATATCTGTTGTGTGTTTTGTTATCTATGTTTCTTCAACAAAAACTGTTGACTATAATCATGTAATAAAACCTGAATATCGAGACATTGAAGAACGACTCCCTCTTTCTGGGATAGCACAACCAGTCAAGGAGTTTGACATCAAGTCTACCATTTCAGGTGTTATGGAGGAATTATACGTTGAAGTTGGAGATTATGTGAAATATGGTGATGCAATCGCCAAAGTTAGAATGGTAAAGAACCCGGAAGAATATCAGGATTTGACAAGACGTCTGGAGGTTGCGAAAATGAAGATGGATGACACTCAAAGCAAGTTTAACAGGACTAAACATTTGTATGAAAGCAAGTTGATTAGCGATGAGGAATATGAAACGGCAAAGACGGATTTGATGATTTTGAGGGCTGAATTTCAGTCGGTGTTGGCTGAAATGAACATGCTGAAAGGACGATATCAGTCTGCCGGTATTTCTAACGTTATCAGGGCGACAAACCAAGGTACCGTGCTTAGTCTGCCAGTTAAGGAGGGCGGATCAATCATGGCAAGAGGTTCTTTTAGTGAGGGATCGACAGTTGCAAAGGTAGCCGAGTTGTCTGCTTTGATTTTTATGGCTAATGTGATAGAGTCTGATGCCGTCAAACTACGCACGGGTATGCAAATAGATTATAAGGCTGTGGCCGATAGTGTAGTCCATTTTAGTGGTAGGATATTATCGATTGCACCTGTGGGCGTTGTTGAGAATGGAATCACTCGTTTTGAGGTAAAAGCCTCGATGAACGTGCCGGATAAGTACAAAGATTTTATCAAGGCAGGATGTACTATAAATGCGACAACGCTATTAAGATCGAGAAAGCACGTTTTGGCTCTAGAGGAACGTTTCTTTCAGTTTAACTACGATTCTGTTTACGTTGAAGTGAAAGACAAAGCGGGGAAATACCAAAAAAGGCAACTAAAAACTGGCATCAGCGATGGAATGTATACGGAAATTCTTTCAGGATTAAGCACGAAAGATGAGATAAAACCAGTTACCGCATCCAAAAATAAATAGCGCTATACTTTTTAATAACAGGTGGATTCCGAAAAACCTTAACAGAGTAGGAATAATTAAAAAATAATTAAAATGAAAAAGTTAGATTTAGAAGTAATGTCCTCTGCAATAGGGGGATGGGAAGCCGATGCTGCAACGTGCGGTTTGGGAATTGGCTTAGTAATCTTCGGTGGTCCCATTACAAAAATTATTGGAATGGGTGCAGTCATGCAGGGGTGTTTTACAAGAGGCTATTGAGTGTTCAATTAAAAAACGATTCAAAATGAAAACCCTTACAATTAATCAAATGAGTAGTGTGTGTGGAGGAAAAGGTGATCCAAGAGACTTTGTAGATGGTTTCTTGTGTGCTTATGGACTCTGTACATGGGAAACGGGTGTCGGATTGCTCGTAGCAGCTTGGGGCTGCGGAAGAACTTTCGGTATAATTTAATACCCTTATAGTGAGAGGGGGGCAACCCCCTCTTATAATCGTGCAAATTATGAAAAAAAAACAATCAATACTCTTATTATTACAACTATTGTTTTCCTGCAATATACTAGCCCTTTATATAGAGTATAATGTAGTCTATACACAAGATTTGTTCTATAATACATTCCAAGGCATTATTAGTGAAAATAGTATTATCGATTTTATAAATCAAAATTTAAGAGCTAGATGGATAAGCTTGTTGATTAATGGTATTATTATACCATTAATTTCTATATTGTATTATTCTACCTGCATATATATTGTTTTCATGTTAGCAGGAGGAAAGACAAAATTCTCCGAAATTTTTGAGTCAACAATAATAGCAGAATTCGTTTTTGTTCTCAAAATCGTTGTTAATATTATCTGGCGTTCCCGAATTCATCATGCTGAAACGCTATATGATTTGGCTATAACACCAATATCAGCAGCTACTTTCTTAGATATAGATTTTATGAATAGGGATAATCTCTGGCTTTTGATTCCATTAAACTCTCTTAATTTTTTTGTACTTTCAAATTTAGCAATTTTGACAATAATGTTGTCCATGCTGTCAAGACAGAAAATCTCTGTCATATTAGAGCCTACGACGTTGGGGTATTTTCTGGGACTAATTTTATATATTGTTACTAGTATGTTTTTAACGTTATCAATACAATGAAAAGCGTAAGGTTTTTTACAATAACTATTATAGTAATATGTCTTTTAGCTATGACATTATTATATATTTTAAGGCTGTATAAGAATTCCTCAAAAGAAGAAAATTTCAGTCGTTATATACCTGAAATAGAAGTAAGAGATATATATAGTAATGAAACATTCAAATTGGCAAATAACAAGAAGCGGAAATCAATAGTGTGTGTTTATGATATAGATTGTTATTGGTGCCAACAGAAATTAATACTAATCTCAGAGCATTCTACATCCATCAACAATTGCAATGTTTATTTTGTATCAGAGAGTAGTGAAGATGCCGTGAAGTCCTTCATAAGTAAGAACAATTTGAAAATTGAAGGAATCCATGTGTGTTCCCTCATACATGAAGGAGATCTGATGACTATATTTGATATTATGTCATATCCTAGGATTTTCGTATATGATGAAGATAATAAATTAATAAAAGATTTTATTAACACAAGTACAATTAGTGATATCTTGCAATGTCTTTCAGAGTGACACGAGCCATTGTTAAAAGAACTATACGTTATATTATATGTTAAAATCATATTAGAATGAATCCTATGCTTGTCCGTTCATTTGTTTTATTTAAATATGTATATTATTAAGTAAAAACCAAATAAAAACATGAAAAATTTGATTGTTATGCTTTTGTTAGGCAAGGTGCGTAATTTTCAATTAAGTAAAATTGCCCTATTTGTTTATATAATTCTATTATGGACGATCTCCTTATTATATATCAAACAGGAAATGTCTGGATCTGTTTATTCTTTGCAATTATCTAATAATTCACAAATACTTTTATATGTCCTAACAATATCTATTATATTAGAACTCATTGTAAAAATTCAGTTTTTTTACAATCTGTCTTTTATGAATGATTTAATCCAGACGAAGCCTATTTGTAACATCCAATGGAACTTGTTTGTATTTATTTCTATGATGATAAACGCTTGGAATTTTATTGTTCCAGTTCTTTTTTTTATTTTAAATTTTATATTGATCAATGTAGTAAACAAGGAAATCTTGATTTGTGCTTATTTAATGTCTATGGTAAACACTTATACCGTTTCAGGCATCAAAGGCTTACCGATCAAGAAAAAAATAATAATTATGATGAATTATATATTATTCATTATTGGAAACTTCTGGATAGCAACAAAGGCAGAAAATACAACTCTTCCTTCTATCATTATAAATATGTATTTTCTGTCCGTCCTGGCAATATTCATACCTAAATCTAAAGTCTATACTGATGAACTGTTTAATTGCAGGAAAAGTAAAACAATTGTTTTAAAGATTAACTTCCTCACTGAAGAATTAATCGCTATACTAAGGTCTAGACGTTTATTTTGTTCCATAATTATTCCCTCCGTATTGGTTTTATTGTATCCAATATATAGTATAGCAAAGAACGAATCTGATTTATTTGAATTCATATTTTTAAGTATTAGTATTCCACCAATATTGTATGGTCAATGGCTCTTTGGAATTGAGGCTAATTATTTTAACGGAATCTGGACCAAGCCTATTTTGATACAAGATATGTTGGAAAGGAAATATGTTTTTTGTGTAGCATTAAATCTTATTGTTTTTTCTGCTATAACATTTACTGCCATTCTTTATGGTGCCGCCACATTAAATCTTCTTTTATGTGTCATAGTTTCCCTACTATATAGCTCGGGGGTTGTCAATTTACTGATTCTGCCTATCTGCTTATTTTCATCAAAGATAGACCTAAATGGCTCTCCTATATTAAATTCACAAGGTTCTAACGTTCCATCCTTCTTGTACGCCATTTTATGTATTATGCCTATCTTATTTGTTCCTATTGTCTTAGAAACCATGAAGCCTTTTGTCTGTTATTCAATGATGTTGGGATTAAGTGCTTGGGCAATTATTTTCCACAGGAAAACAGTTGATATAATCACAAGAATATATTTAAAACAACGGTATAAAGCGATGGAACGTTATATGGCATAATCTAATTTTTTTAACTTCTATTTAAGAATGAACATAAAGCAAATAAAGAGAACTATTGAGCGACAGATTGACGAGACGGACTGTGGAGTTTGTTGCCTGTTGTCATTGTTACGGTATTATGGAGGAGACAATACCATTGAGAACATCAGAAGGATAAGTGGTACTAGCCGCACTGGAACGACTTTATTGGGCCTATATCAAGCGGCCAACGAAATCGGCTTCCAAGCCGAAGGTTGTGAATCTACTATAGAAGGCCTTATTGAGTATGCCAAACCTGTTATTTTACATTGCCTTATGGAAAATAACTTAGAACATTTCATTGTATGTTATGGATATGACGGCGCAGCTTTCGTAACATTCGACCCAGCGAAAGGCATAACCCTATATACTTCTGATGAGTTGTCAAAGATCTGGACGTCTCATTATTGTCTCACCGCTGAACCGACTTGCCGAATCAAACAGAAAAAAGATATTGGCGAAAGAAAAAAGTTTTGGTTCCTCAGTCTTATCAAGGAAGATTATGGCATCCTTGGAGTGAGCATTGCCTTGGGTGTTATCATAGCTCTGTTGGGGATGGCAACCGCCGTGTTTTCCCAAAAACTGATAGATGAACTAATTCCTAACAAAGAATACACAAAACTATGGATGGGTATTGTTCTCTTGTTCTTATTGCTTTCTGCAAGGATTGGACTTTCGGGAATTAGGAGTTTTCTTCTTTATCGACAGAGACAGGATTTCAACAATCGTATTATTGGATTCTTCTATAACCATTTGCTTTCACTCCCCAGAACATTTTTTGATACGCGTAAGACGGGTGAGATGGTTGCCCGTCTAAATGACACGCAGCGTATTCAAAATGTTATCACAAGTATAGTAGGTGATTTTATCATCAATATGCTTTCTGCATTGGTAACATTAATATTTCTGTTCTTCTACAATTGGCAGATAGGACTCGTTCTTACTATATGCACACCTATTTTCTTTTGGTTTGTCTATCGTTATAACAAACCGATCATTGATTCACAAAGAAATGTAATGGTAAGTTACGCACAAAGCGAAAGTAACTTCATTAACACCATACAAGGAGTCGAAACTATCCGTAGCCTTAACAGGCAAGACAGATTTGCAGATATAAATAAAGCGATATACGGTCGATTCCAAGACAATCAATTTGCATTAGGGAAATTGAATGTTAAACTGACTATCATCGCAGGAATTATTAGCGTTATCGCTCTTGTATCCATGATTGCCTTAGGATGCCATTTGATTTTTTCCAATGTGATGAAACTTGGAGAATTGATGGCTGTTATATCATTAGTCAGCACAATAGTTCCTGGATTGGTCGCCTTGGCACTTGTCGCCATTCCTTTGAATGAAGCAAAAGTAGCTTTCAATCGTATGTTTGAATTTGTCAACACTCCTTCAGAATCTCTTGAAGGTGAGATTTCCCCAGATTCGATTGATACTATTTCCGTACACGACATAGATTTCAGGTTTCCTGGTAGGAAACAACTCCTGAGAAAAGTTTCGATGGATTTCAATTGTGGTGAAATGAGTTTTATCATAGGCGAGAGCGGGTGCGGGAAAACAACTTTATGCCATATCTTGGAAAGAACATATTCGCCCGAATCAGGGAGTATATATATAAATGGTAACTACAATATCTCTTCAATAGCACTGAAGGATTGGCGAAAGCATGTCGGCGTAATACCACAAGAAGTTTTTATTTTTAATGGTACAGTCTTAGACAACATTTTGCTTGGCATAGACGTGCAACAAGACAATATGGAAGAGGTTGCCCATAAAATATCAAGTTGGGGATTTGACCGATATATTGGCATGTTACCCCAAGGGTATATGACTATTGTAGGGGAAGAAGGGGTAAACCTTTCAGGCGGACAGAAGCAGATGATAGCACTAATCAGACTCTTTTTGAGTAATCCGGACGTAATGATTTTGGATGAACCGACATCTGCAATGGACAGGGAAATGGAGAAATTTACACTTGAACTATTGCAAACTATCAAGAAAGATAAAATAATCATTTTTGTTTCGCATCGGTTGCATATTCTAAAGCATTATGCAGATCGTATTAGTTTAATAGAAGAAGGAAAAGTCGTGGCTTCGGGTAGTCATGCTGATCTGATGATAAGCAAAAATATGTATAGTTCATACTGGAATGAGTTTTGGGGATAATGATTATTGATATCAAAAATTTAAATAAGAGTTATAAAAACGGAAGCGTTTTGCATGTATTGAAGGGGGTGAATCTTTCAATAGAAAAAGGTGAGATGGTCGCTTTAATGGGGGCATCGGGCTCTGGTAAAAGTACATTGCTGAATATCATAGGTCTTCTGGACACATTCGATAGTGGAACTTACGAATTGGATGGGCTTCCTATGCACCATCTTGAAGATCAACAAGCAGCTATTATAAGAAATCAGAAAATCGGATTTGTATTTCAGTCCTTTAATCTTATTTCTTACAAGACCACCCTTGAAAATGTTGCTCTGCCCTTATTATATAAAGGGATACCTAGAAAGAAACGTTTCGACATGGCTTACGAGTATTTGGATATGGTTGGATTATCTGAATGGTCATCCCATTTACCAACCGAACTGTCAGGCGGACAGAGACAACGAGCTGCAATTGCAAGGGCTTTAATTACACATCCAGATGTAATATTAGCCGATGAGCCTACAGGAGCACTTGATAGTAAAATGACACAAGACATAATGCAGCTGATGAGCAAGATAAACAGAAAGGGAATGACGATGCTCATCGTTACGCACGAACAATCTGTGGCCAATTATGCAGACAGAATAATTAAAATCAGGGATGGCATAATTAGTAACATATAATAAATATTTCGATATAAATACATTTTACAATGGAAATAAAGATACAAAATCTCACAAAAGTTTACGGTAATTCAACAGTTTTAAACATACCGGATTTAAAAATCAAATCAGGCGAAGTGATAGGTCTCGTAGGCAACAATGGTGCAGGAAAGACCACGATGTTGCGTTTAATGCTTGATTTAATCCGAGCAACATCAGGTCATGTGGAAAGCAACGGACTGAAGGTGAATGAGCATTTCGAATGGAAAACATATACAGGGTCTTATATAGACGGACGATTCCTAATTGATTTTTACACACCAGAAGAATATTTCTCTTTTATTGGGTCGGTTTACCAAATATCTCCAGAAACAATGAGAGAGCGTTTAGAACATTACAGCCAACTGATGCATGATGAGATTCTTGACAAACGAAAATACATCAAGAATTTCTCTGAGGGCAATCGACAAAAAATAGGAATTACTGGTGCTATGATTATCAATCCTTCAGTCCTGATTTTGGACGAACCATTCAACTATCTGGATCCATCTTCACAGATCATCGTTGCAAAACTTATTAAGCAGATTAACGAACGTCTGGCTACTACTGTGATAGTCTCCAGTCACAACCTTACTTATATCACGGATGTTGCCACACGAATTCTGCTCTTGGAGAAGGGAAAAATCATCAAGGACGTCCCTAACAAGAACGGCAGTGCACTTGACGAACTCACAGGTTATTTTGCTTCAATGTAAGCCATCTGTTGCCATGCTATGTTATCAATGAATATTTTGCTACTACGTGAGGGCGCAAAAATTCCCTAGTTGGGGAAAAAAACATTCTTCGACAAGCGAAGCGGCAAAGCCGAGCGCCCACGTTGGGAAAACGTAACTAATCTATGAGATAAGTTACGGATATCTGGTAGATACATTACGGATATCTCATTGAAAGCTTACTACTGAGATTTTTTGAGGAGAAAATGAGAAACTGGGAAAATGGGAATCGGGGGGGGGTAAACGGGGAA
>JAEEGL013025596.1_pt1 | contig 13163 bp, 12 predicted proteins | sample 9134231 | NCBI WGS metagenome assembly JAEEGL01 (sample SAMN16246548, study PRJNA631951) | gut metagenome | biome: gut microbiome; feature: rumen; material: fiber-attached | host: Bos | place: Iran: Karaj | collected 2018-10
AACATCGGGCAGACGGTAATCGGCCCAAGCCTTTATGGTTGAGTAATCGGCAAAATCGCGAAGATAAATCACCACCGATGCCAGATTGGCCACCGATGCGCCACCTTCTGCAAGCAAGGCTTCAACATTCTCAAGCATACGGTCAGCCTGGCGGTTCACATCGCCCTGATAAACCACTTCGCCTTTGTTGTTGATACTTGCGGTTCCACTGATAATCAAATGTTTGCGATCACCATAATGGATAGCAGTCCCGCGCTCGAAAGTAACGCCATATTCTGATGTGCGGTTCAGATTGCTTTCAGCCTTCAAATATTGAATCTGCGCAGGCTTGAACCCTTTGAGCGCGTAAGCGTCGAGCACCACCAAGCATTTCGGGTCAGCGTGACGTCCGCCAATACCGGTGCTTGCAATGTAATGAGTGCCGCTCTTAAGTCCTTCAGTCTCAAAGAATTCGCGGCGAGCCTTGACAACACCGCCATAATTGTTATCGATGTTTTGAACAAAAAGCCAAGTACGCATACAATTGTCGGCCAGCGACACATTGTGTTTCCGCAACAACTCAACATAATCGGTGAAAAGTTTGCGGGTTTGGTCTTCAGAAGTGCCTTGCGAACTGTGCAGATAGGTGTTCCAAATATGCGAATAGCCATTGTGCTTAACAATGAATGCATCGGACGACGACTCAATCTCGACATCAGTTTGGAAAATGCACCACATTGCTACCTTGGCACCATTGAGCGGGGCCTGCTCAACAATTGAGACTGCGCACGGCGTGTTGTTCAGCGACTTCTGCAGCAACTCAATCTGATTATGGGCGTCGCTCAAAAAATAGCGTACAAAAACCGGTTTGGCCGATGATATGCGAGTGGTGTTGAACTCTTTAAACGCACCTTGAAGATGGTTAAGTTGCTCAACAAACGGCATATTGCGGCGTGTAACCTGAAACATAACGTGGTACTCTGTCGGCTTGTCGGCAATGGCAAAACGCGCTACCTGAGCATCAACATTGTACAAATCGGATATAAAATGTGTGTATTTCAAGACGTAAAATTTAAAAAACGCACGAAAGTAAGAAAAAATCTTTGAATGTGCCGTTCAGTGCGTATTTTTCACTTTATATTCGATTCGGTGTTCGAACCGTCCCACTTCCCATATATTCTCACATTGGTGCTGTCGGAAAGGAAGACGCTGTCGGCGGCGAAAATCAGGCGGCCTTCCGACTTGTAGCGCAGCGAGTAATAGTCCGCGCCAGAGAATACAAAACTACTCATGCCAATGGTGAAGAAACCGTTGTTGACCGCCCGAACAGAACCAAGAAGCCGCTGAGTGTCCGACGAGTGATAGATATAGACCACACCGTCGGGGGCGCCTTCAATCTCGCCTGTGGCAATTGTCGTTGCATTATCGCGCGCAGTATTTTCAATGAGCGAGCCGTTGAACAGTTTCACAGTAAAAATTCTGCTTACAACCCAAAGCGCAGTGTCGCTGATAACGCAGTAGACGCCCTGCCGCGGCACGGTGCCTTCCATTCTGAAGGTGCTCGAAATGGGCCACACTTCGACCGAATCGACCAGTTGCCGCCCGTTGCTGATTGGCACCAGATAAACTTTGCCGTTGAACTCTGTGCCATTCCTGCGTTTTATACTGCCTTCAATGGCGTATTTGACACTTCCGTCGGACTGAACTTCGAAACTGCACTCTTTCAGATTGTTTCCTTCGTTTTTGCACGATACCAGCGAAGCAAGCGCAAAGGCAACCATCGCAATCTTTATAACATTGATTTTCATATTATTATCATTTTAACAGTTAAACATCAGTCGGAAAATCCGAATTTGCGGTTGGTCAATTCGTCTATGACGGTAAAATCGCCTTTTTCCTTGCCACCGCATTTGAGAGTGTAGTTGTGGCCAACCTGCAACTTGTTGTGAAACACATAGAAACCGCGGCTCGAATAGAGCGAATCGATTGCCACATTGGGGTACTCGCTGTCGTAGAGATAGTAGGTGCCAGGCTTATGGCTCGACACTGTAATCTCGACACGCGGCAGGGCATAATCGTAGTACGACAGATTGTCTTGCAACTCGCGCAAGTTAATGGCATTCTGCTCGTTGGTGAGTTGGGCAAAGGCATCAAACTCGCTGTCGGTAAGTTTTTGGCCGTTGAAGACACTTGCAATGTAGCCACGGCAACTGCAGAACCATTTGTATTTGTCTTCCAGATAGTTGCGATAGCCAGGCGTTTTAATTCCCGCAATGAAATCTTCGATTTTTTCGTTGTAAACTTCAAACTTCTCAAACCTTATTGCATTGTTGTTCAGCCATTTGGCAATAATGCTTGTCTGAAACAAATCGATAGCCAGTTGGCTGTATCCCCGACGCCGCGCTTCATTCTCGTCAATGTAGAGAATACCCATATCTATTATACTGTCAGTCAGCGCTAAAAACGGCTTTGGGATAAAGGATTTAGCATTACCAAACGCAACTACCGATTGCAGAACGCACGAGTCGGCTGTGGGAAAACTGTCGGCCATAAACTTCATAAGCCGCGCCGACACCTGCTTTCCTTCGCACTGCTTTTTATCGATATATCCGAACATTTGATTTTCCAAATTGTGACGCCAATTGTTGCGGGCGTTGGCGTAATATCGGATATAGGCGGGGGCGGCGCGCATTGCGGTGTTGTATTTATCATTAATGACGCGCAACGCCTGCGACGCCTGCGATATGACTTGTTCTTCATCGGCATCGTCGCCAAAATAATTCGTTATTGACGCCGTCATCCAACCAAATGGCTCACTACTAAAGTTATATAAGTAAAAGCCTGATAAACTATTACTATACGAGCCGATATTGTAGTATCTATCTTGCCAGTTGACAACCACCATCACCGTATCGCCCTGCGCCGCCAAATAACTTCTTAATATGATCATACCTACATCTTCAGAAGGCGAGAACCCAAAATTGGCCATTCCATCGACAGGGATTACGGCTTCGAACATCCTGCCAAATTGGTCGCTCTCAACAAGTTGCATTTTCCTATCACCGTCTTCCAGACGGTTGCTGTACAATATGTGATAGCCGTCGGTCAGGTATTTGGGAAAGTCGGTGATTGATTCAGGGCCGCGCAGATTGTTGCGCAGATAGAGCCGCACCACAGCCGAGCCAATGTTGCCGTCGGGCACGGGATTGGGCGCCACAACGCGCTTCAGCGGTGCTATTCCATCCACAGAATCAAATTTAGGGCATATTTCAGCCGCCGCAAGAACTTGATTTTTAAATACATGACCCATCAACTTTCCATCGACATAATATTTGGAAAGCAAATGTCCCATACTGCCTTTTCGGCCGACATTTTTCTGATTGGCAGCCCCTTCAGTAGGCAGAATGGTGTATGTTGCCTGTCCGCCAACAAGTTTGAGACTGACCGTCTGCCCGCCGTTGGCGATTGTGACGCTGAGCGACGAATCGGTTTCGGCAACCGACTGATAGTGCCACACATTGTTGTTGTAGAGCGCAACCTGCTCGTAAAGGCTGCACTGCCAGCCGCCATCGGCGCTGAACCAACTGCCCACCCAGTCGGCGGGGATTTGGCTCTGTCGGAAATTGCACGCTGTCAGCATCAGGGCCGACATTGCGATTGTAAGTAACTGTTTCATATTAGTGTTTAGTGTTTAATGTTTTGGTGTTAGGTGTTGGGTGTTGGTAACGCTTTAAACCCGTTAAACTTTAAACAATTCACCGATTCACCATTGTTAATTATTAATTGAATTGATTCTTCATTTCACATTTCTAATTTCACTTTTAAAAGGCCGCCACCGCTGAGCAGCAGCGGCCTTTCGTTAATCAAACATTGTTTTTGTTGCGACTATAAACATTATGTTGATTCATTTTCAGGCACTTGACTTTAGACATTAACCGGCTTTGGGCGGTCGGCCGCTTGCCGACCTTTATGGTTATTGTTGTTAGTGTTAGTTGTTTGGGCAGTCTGTATGCCTTTGCTAATGCCTATTGTCGTATGCCGTGATTGTTAATTATCATTTCCCCGTTTTCGATATAAATCGGCCACTTCGTCAATGGTGATTCCGAGCACGTCAATCTCGTTGAAGAAATCAGGCAGTTGCTCGTTCATAAACACATCGCGGCGCATAGCCATAATCTGCTGTTTGGCGCCGTCGGACACGAAATAGCCGATACCGCGGCGGTTGAAGATTATGTCGGCCGATTGCAGGAAATCGAACGAGCGCACCACCGTGTTGGCGTTCACTTCGACAATGGCCGCATACTCGCGCACCGACGGAATGCGCCCGCCTTCGTCGTAGGTGCCAGCCAGAATCTCGTTGCAGATACGGTCCACAATCTGCATGTATATCGGTTTACTCTCTTTAAATTCCATAATTTCAATTATTTATGTAGGATTTAGGATTGATTTTCCAACTTCTAATTTCTGATTCCAAATTCCTAACTCATAATTCCTAATTACTTTCTGCACTGATTCACCGTCCGTCGGTTGAAGCGCCTGAAAGCCAGCGCCGTACCGCCAACCACCATTATCACTGTCGCCGTCCAGAGCACGGGCATAAGAACGACTTGGGGTGGATATTTTGTCATAACCGACACCACGGCGACAAACAGCACAATGAATATGGCGGCGGTTTTCAGCAGCGACAATCGGTTGAAGAAGGCGCCGCCCAGCATTGCAGCGTGCGTGCAGACCACCACAAACAGGCAGGTCGGTCCCCAGGCGCGCCAGAAATCGGCAATCGGGCGATAGTTGTATAACTCTTTCAGACTGATTAAATCGAGCCATTCGTTGACCATCAGCATACTCACCGCAAACCACACGGGAATGACCAACCAGAGCAGATAGCGGGCCGCAAACGTCTCGGCGGCAGCGGCGGGAAGCGACAGGGTGGAAATGCAGCGGCGGCGTGTCCAAATGTTCGACAGCAGGCGCGACGCCAGCACAATGGCGCCTGCAACAGTTACGGTGTAGAACATGTTTTCGCGCAGAGTCGAGCCGAATATTCGGCTGCTTGTATTGCTGTAAATCAGCAGCAAAAGGCAGATTACGGCGTATGCTGCAAGTATTTTCCACGCGCCCGACAACTCGCGCCACAGCACCATTGCAAATCGTTTAAAATCAAACTGTTTCATATCTATTTCATCTTTTATTGTTCAACATAAACCATCGGGCGGCGCAGACGCTTGCGCGAGAAGATTATCCGCGCCAGACCGATATTGAACACCGCCGGCACGGCCGCAATCCCAAAAGCCAGTTTGGCCGCACGGCCCCTATCGGGTTCCGTTACACCCACATAATCAGCAATTTGCGCCACAAACGCCAAATCCAGATTTTTTACCGCCTGCGGATTGGTCGAAAAATAGGCCACCAAAGCCACCGCCAGGACAACTTCGGCCAAAATGAGCACCAGCAGCCCGCCCTTGCGGAAAATGGTGCCGAACAGCACGGCCAGACTCGATTGCACGCCCAAGATTACCGCAATGAAAAAATACATCCAAGCATTGTTAATTGCAGCACCAGTGTGCGGATAGGGTATAAAGCCAAAGGCTAAAGGCAATATCCAATAAAGTAGCAGGCGGGAGTAGAATTTCTCGGCGTTCGAAGCAGGCAGCGTCAGGTAGCCAATCTTTCGCTCGGGGCGCTGAATATTGGCAAACACACGCGAAGCCAAAATCCAGTAGTACAATACGACACCTATACATATAACCCCGTATCCAGCCACACCGAGAATAACCTGCGTTTGTCCAGCGTCACCTTTAAAAAAGACAACAGGCCAACACATAATTACCATAAACACTGCCGCAAAAATGGCAAGTTCGGGCCACGCTTCGGCGAACTCGTGCCGCAGCACAAGCCAGAACCGTTTGATATTAAACCAGTTATTCATAACAGTATCCCCCATTTATTTTGCGGCAAAAGCCTGATTCACACTTTCGGCGTTGGCCAGAACGGCGTTGAAGAGCAGTTCAATGTCGAGCGTCGTCTCGTCGTCGCCAGCCTTGCGGCCGCACACCACGGCGCTTCCCAATGCCGAAGGTTGGCTGTAAATGGCGCCTTCGGGCTCCTGCCCCAACTTGCAGTCGACAAAGGTCAAATGGTCGCAAATCTGCGCCACGGGCATATCGAAGAGCAGTTGTCGGCTGCCCATAATGGTGACGTTGTCAATCAGATTCTCAACGTCGCGCACTTGGTGAGTCGATATTATAATGGTGCGGTTGTCGGTCATGCACTCGGCCACCACCTTGCGGAATTGGCTTTTCGACGGAATGTCGAGACCGTTCGTCGGCTCGTCCATCAGCAGCAGACTTGTGTTTGTGGCCAGCGCAAAGCAGACGAAAGCCTTCTTCTTCTGCCCCATCGACAGGCGGGCAAGGTTCATATCGGCGGTCATGCCGAAACCAGCCAGGCAGCGGTCGAGCGTCGCGCGGCTGAAGTCGGGATAGAATGGCGCGTTGAGCCGAACGTAGCGCTCAAACGTCATTGCGGGCAGGTCGAACTCTTCGGGTACAATAAAAAGGTTGGCCAGCGCATCGGGCGAGCGGTGGCTCATGTTGTGCCCGTTGAATTCAACAGTGCCGTTTTTCGCAAACAGCAGTCCGCTCATCAGGTAGAGCAGCGTCGATTTTCCAGCGCCGTTCAGACCCAGCAGACCGTAGATTTTTCCTTCGTCGAAAGTCAGGTTCAGGTTGCTGAACACTTCGTGACTTCCGTAACTGAACTGTAAATTGCTAATTGTTACCATTTTCTTATTTTGTTTATTAGTGTATTAGTTGATTAGTACACTGCAAACATACGACACTTTTTTTAATTAGCAATAGGTGGGGCGATTTTTTTTGAAAAAAAATTTATCGGCAAAGGGAAAAAAGCGTGTAAGCAAGGCACGAAAGACGCACTATCTAAATAAAAAGCGTACTTTCGCAGAAAAATTCAACGTTATGAACTTTTTAGACAGAAACGAATTCAACTTCGCACCAGCGCCGCAAGTGCTGGAAGCACTAAAAAACTTTGATACACAAAAACTTGGCTTTTACACCCGAATCTACGACGAAGGCAAGAAGAGCATTTTCTCGGTTTTCCTTTCGGAAGAATACGGGATTGACGAAAAGCAGATTATGCTCGGCTATGGTGGCGAAGACCTGCTGAAGGAAGCCGTGCACTACTTCCTGACCTTGCCCGACCACAACCGACTAATGCTGGTGCCGAAATTCTCGTGGTGGTACTACAAGTCGATTGCCGACGAAGTCGACGGCCAGACGGTTCAGTATCCGCTCTACGAGGATGGCGACACCTACCGCTACGACCTTGACGCGCTCAAGAAGATGCTGCACGAGTTGAACCCGAAAATTCTGCTTCTGGCGTCGCCCAACAACCCGACAGGCAACGCACTCACACCCGAACAAATCGAGAATCTTCTGCAGGAAGCTCCGAAAACCACCTATATAATTATCGACGAAGCGTATGCGTCATACGTGAACCGCGACAGCAGTTACATTAAACGCTTGGTCGACGAATTTCCTAATCTGCTGATTGTACGCACGTTGAGCAAATTCTACGGTCTGCCTGGATTGCGAATGGGATTTGGCTTTACGGGCAACGGATTGGGCAAGTTCAACCGCTTCGGCAACAAGTATTTAGGTTACAACCGCATTTCGGAAGAACTGGCCATTGCCGCTCTCAAAGCCACCGACTACTACCGCAACATTGCCGACAGTATGAACGCCGACCGCCAGCGCTATGAGCAGGAAATTGGCGCGCTCACAGGCTTCAAGGTCTACAAGTCGCAGGCGAATTTTATTTTGATAAAGTACCCGATTGAACTGAAAGAATCGCTGCAAACAGCCTTGCAGTCAGAAGATTACAAGATTAAGTTCATGAACGAGCCCGACATCAACACGCACCTGCGCATCACACTCGGCCGTCCCGAACAGAACCGAATCGTTATCGACACCATAAAAAAAGTTGCTGGAAAATGAAAGCCGTAATCCTTGCCGCAGGCACCGCGTCGCGCCTTCGTCCGCTCACAGCCAGCACCCCGAACTGCCTTTTGAAGGTGAGCGGGCAAACGCCCTTCGCGCGAACCATTGACAACTTTGTCAGCAACGGAATAACTGAATTTCTGATAGTTACTGGATATTTGCAAGATATGATTCGCAATTTTGCTGCGCAGAACTATCCTAATCTCAACGTTAAGTTTCTCTGCAACAAGGATTACGCCACAACCAACAATATTTATTCGCTCTTTTTGGCCGAAGATTTTGCGTGCGGCAACGATTTTATCTTGTCCGACAGCGACATACTCTTCTCGAAGGACATAATCGCGGCGCTTTTGGCCGACAAAAACCCTGACGTTTTGGCAATGAACCGCCACGAACTTGGCGAAGAAGAAATCAAAATCATTTCCGACGCCGAACGCAATGTGCTCGAAATCAGCAAGGTTTGCAGCATTGAGAAAGCCGTTGGCGAATCGGTGGGGCTTGAGAAAATGTCGGCTGGCTATTCTGCTGCGTTGTACAAAGAGTTGCACCAAATGATTGACCGTGAAGGCCTTTCAAACGTTTTCTACGAGAAAGCCTTTGAGCGCCTTATCCCGCAAGGGCACATTTTCAAATATCTCGACACCACCGATTTCTTCTCAATGGAAATCGACACCGTGGAAGACTACGAGCGAGTTAAGAATATGAAAATTTGATAGTTACACAATAATGAAAATAGTACTTTTTTGCGAGAACAAATACGCGATAGACATTCTGAACCCGATTCAGGAAGAAGCACAAAAAGATTCTGAAAATCAGATCCTTTGGTATGTTCATCAAAAGAAAATACCCGATTTTCCGTTGAAAGACGAAGTGAAATACACCAATTCAATTCAGGAAATCTACGATTTCAAACCTGAAGCCGTTTTCGTTCCTGGAAACATTGTGCCATACTACCTTTCGGGCGTAAAAATCCAAATTTTCCACGGTTATGCGGCCGAAAAGAAGGACCATTGGGTTATCCGCCGCTATTTCGACACCTATTTCACTCAGGGGCCGTTTTTCACCGCAGGATTCGAGCGTCTTGCAAAAAAATACAAGGATTTTGAAGTGTTGGAAACTGGCTGGCCCCGTCAGGACTGGATTTTTCACCACAAAAACGATTTCGAGCAGCAGAAGCAGGAACTACTCAAAAAATACGGCAAAAAAGAACTCGTGCTTTACGCCCCGACATTCTCACCAAGCCTGACATCGCTGCCAAAGTTCAAAGAAGGACTCGTCGATTTTGTTAATAATCAGGACGTTCTGCTGATACTGAAATTTCACCCACTCACCAAAAAGGAGTGGATGGACGAATACCGCCAACTCGCTTCGGAGCAGAAAAACATGCTTTGGATTGAAGATTACACTGTCACCAAGTATATGCTGATGGCCGACGCAATGATAAGCGACACAAGTTCAACAATTTACGAATTTCTGCTTTTGGACAAGCCTGTCATTACGCTCGATGCCGTTGCAAAGGACATCTATTGGAAAAACATCACCGACCCGATGCAACTTTCAAAGGCCTTCGATGAGATTAAGACCGACCCGAAACTGACAGAACTCCGCCAGTGGGTTATTAATAACTACGACCCTTATACCGACGGCAAAGTGGCCCAACGTATGCTTGAAGGCGCAAAAGACTTCATTGCCCGCCACGGCGTTCCCGAAAAACGGAAAGTCAACATCTGGCGCAAGTACACAAGTATCAAGGCTTTTGGAAAAATCAGGAAATAGAAGTTACAGTTCCGACTTGTGAAAAAAGTGATATAGTTTCATTTCGGTCTTGTAATAGCTCCGGAAAAACATGTAATTCATGAAATTACGGACATCAAGAGTTGAATTGCACGGAACAATCTCAACATCTTCCTTTTTGGCATCAGGATCAAGCATATCACAAAGACTCGCAATGTACTCAAAGAGATTGTACTTATCCAAAACCAAGTTTTTTGCTTCAGTCAGAGCGGCAGCGGCAGTCTCGCACTTGTCCTTTTCTATCATTTCATCGATTATATCTTTTGATTTTTCGAAATCAAGAATGTCTATCGGTGTAAATGACTCTTGCGGAAAATAATCGGAAAGATTCTTGCAACCGTAATAAAACGGATATGTTCCGGCAAGAAAACAATCGGAGATTTTCTCGGTCCAGTAATAGAGTTCCGAACAGTTTTCTATGCAAATGTGGTACTTATATTTTGACAGGATGTCCCATTTATCATCAAAACCATTAAAACCCCTGCCGAATATGTCGATTTTATCACCATAATACGCCTTCAGCTTTTCAACAAATTTCAAACGGTTTATATGCCCGCGTGATACCGCAAGATTACTTGAGATTACTGATATAAGTTTTTCTTTTTTCGGAAAACCGTTGTTTTTCAATGTGTCATAATCAATGGAAAATGTACACTTGCCTGTTACCGCATCTTCTTTATAGCCCACAAACCACGGCAGAACAGCCTGCGCATAATGCACATTGCGATGCTTGGTTGGGAATTGGCTGGTGGAGACCAGTCCAAACTGGCTCAGATATTTTTGCGGATAATTCAATACCGACCGCGGCTCAGTGTTTAGGAAAATGACGTTCTCTGGCGCCACATTGCAAATAGTTTTCTGCCTGACACCTTTGCCCTGAACAACCCAAAAATCGGGATTTTTGAAATTGTCATCTATAACGAATCGGTATTTCCCGTTCAACGAAACCATGGCATCGTTCTTTGTCTGACGATGAAATATTTCGCCAAGTCCGGCTCTGTATGGAGTTATCTTTATTGTAAGCATTTTATCGGCCATTTCTTTCCGCTGTTTAGTTCGCAGTCCTACTCTTGCGCAAAAGTAGTCGGAAAAAACAAACAAAGGCAAACTTGAGCGAAGAAACCATTACCAGCTTAGTTACAGACACACAAAAATCCCCGCCAGCCCACGCTGACAGGGATTTTTGTTGAGTAATGTTTAATGAGTAAAGTGATTTCGCAAATTGTAATTTTCTTTACTCCTTACTCTTTACACTTTACTCCTTACACTTTACTCTTTACACTAATCACGCCTTCTTGATATAGTTCACAACCCACTAGCCAACTTCGCTTGTGCTGTGAGCGTTGTTTTTGTCGATATCCTCGGTAACGTAGTTGGCGTCGAGCGAAGCCTGAACGGCCTTACGGATAAGCGCTCCTTCCTCCTTCAAATCGAAAGCATACTCGAACATCATTGCAGCCGAAAGAATGGTGGCCAGCGGGTTTGCAATGTTCTTGCCTTTTGCCTGCGGATACGAACCATGGATTGGCTCGAAAACGCTTGTGTACTCGCCGATTGAAGCCGACGGAAGCAATCCCATCGAGCCCGAAATAACCGAAGCCTCATCGGTGAGAATGTCGCCGAAGGTGTTCTCGGTAACCATCACGTCGAAGAATGTCGGGTTCTGAATCATACGCATTGCAGCGTTATCGACATACATATAATCGGTTGCAACATCAGGATATTTTGGTGCAATCTCTTGTGCGACCTTTCTCCACAAACGGCTCGAAGCCAAAACGTTAGCCTTATCAACAACCGTTACGTGCTTTTTGCGCTTGCGGGCATATTCGAACGCAACTTTCAGAATGCGCTCAATCTCGGGACGGCTGTAATAGTTGGTATCGTAAGCATCCTCAACGCCGTTGGCGTTCACAACAGGCTCCTGCTTCTTGCCAAAATACATACCGCCAGTGAGTTCGCGAATGCAGATAAAATCGGCACCCTTCACCAGCTCCTCCTTCAAAGGCGATTTGTGCAGCAGGCACTCGAAAGTCTCCACAGGGCGAATGTTCGCGAACAAGCCCAACTTCTTACGCATTGCCAGCAAGCCCTGCTCGGGGCGCACTTTGGCCGTCGGGTCGTTGTCGTACTTCGGGTCGCCCACAGCGCCGTAGAGCACAGCATCGCTCTCCATACACAGTTGGTGAGTCGATTCGGGATAGGCGTCGCCGTACGCATCAATGGCGCACGCACCCGTCAGAGCCTCTTTATATTCAAGTTCATGACCGAATTTCTCGCAAACGGCTTTCGTAACATCCAAAGCCTGTTTCATCACTTCAGGTCCTATGCCGTCGCCAGCCAGAACCGCAATTTTTAATTTTTTACCCATATTTTATGTTTTAAGTTTTAAGTTATCAAAGTTTTAAGTTCACCTTTTGTGTAAAGTATAATGATTAATGAGTAAGGTGATTTGATGTGTCGTTACCCTTTGGTCTGTTGTCCGTTGTCTGTAGTCCACTTTACTCTAATTTCACGCCCACAAAAGTGGCAAAATTGAAGTGTTTGTGCAACACCGAAATCTGACTAAATCCGACGCTGCGCATCAAATCCAATTGGTATGTCAGTGTTTGCGGGGTGTCCTCGGTCTCGTATTTCTTCAGAAAGAAATCCTCTTCGCCAGGCACATTCTTTTGCAGGATGCTGCGCCAGCCTTCGAGCATAAGTGCGTCAATTTCAGGCGTTTCGCCAATCACAATATCGTTCACAAAGAATAGTCCGCCACGCTTGAGTGAATCGAAAACGCGCCCGAAAACCGACTCCCACTCCTGCTCCATGCGCAAGTGGTGAAGCGTGGTTCCTGCGGTGATAATGTCATATTTCTGATAGCCGAAATCGATGGTTTTGTAGTCGGCACAAATAGCCTTGACTGTGCCTGTTGTTGCCTCCGAAACACGACGCTCGGCTTCACGTATCATATTCTCGCTCAAGTCGATAAGCGTGTAATTGGCCGATGGAAAAACCTCGCACATTTTGACGGCATAATTGCCACCACCGCAACCTAAATCCATAACCGATTGTGCATCGGGGCACATTGCCCGTGCCGTCTGCGCAACAAGCGCCATACATAACGGCGAGTCGATGGCTGTGGCCTGCCCGGTCTCGATGTTCGTGAACCGACCTACCATCTCATTGAAATTCTGCCTTATAGCCTCGATGGATGATTTTTGCATTGCAGGATTTTGTTTTTATTCTTCAATGATATTCAGCATCTTAATGGTTGCTTTGATGGCGGCCATAGTTTGGTCGGGGTCAAGGCCGCGGGTGCGGAACTCCTTGTCCATCTGCCAGGTAATGGTGGTCTGCACCAAAGCATCGGTGCGGCCGCCGGGCGGA
>JAEEGL013283222.1_pt1 | contig 13163 bp, 11 predicted proteins | sample 9134231 | NCBI WGS metagenome assembly JAEEGL01 (sample SAMN16246548, study PRJNA631951) | gut metagenome | biome: gut microbiome; feature: rumen; material: fiber-attached | host: Bos | place: Iran: Karaj | collected 2018-10
ATTTCCTCTCTTCATCATAGATGATCACGAAAACTCAAACACGACCGATGTCCCATATCTCTGCTCCGCTGCTGTTCGTTTTGAGTCATAATAGTGTATCTTACAGAAGCGGAATATTTAAACATCGGTTTTAAGAACACTTACTATTATTATAACATGATTCGGGCAAATTTGCAATACATGATTTAAACTAATATATATCGGATCAGTATGTTTTTATTTATTAATATGCCTATAACTTCCGCTTTTTCTGTACATGTACCAAAAATGACAGAACGATGAAATCCCGGTGGTGAATATGCAAATAATTGATTACAATTTGTTATTCGGCTTGACAAATTATAACCACACGTGTATAATGATTATAAGATGAGCGAAGAGCACTGCTTCGCATTTTTCAATCGTATAAAACTCTTATATGAAATGAAAGGACACAAACAATATGAATGATTTCAGAAAAAAAATGATCGCCATTGCAGCTGTTGCCTGCGTTATGCTTACATCAGCTGTCTCATGTATGGATTCAAAAAAAGACGATAACAGCGGCAATAACAACAGCGCTGCTACTGAGGCAACCGAGGACAGTAATGCTCCTACCCTCGAGCATATCGACAACGAAAAGGGCAATGTTGTCGTAACTCCTTTCCAGTCAGGTTCACCTTCCGATCTCGGACTTGCATCAGCTCCTGATGAGGCAACGGCACTTGATGCTGAAGATCCTACAGCTGCTAAAGAGCCTGCTACAGAGGTAGTAGAAGTTACCGAGGCAAACGGTGAAAAGGCTACAGACGCTAACGGACAGGTAGTTACACAGATCGTTACAAAGGCTGCTGAAACCACAACAGGTTCTTCTGCTAACAACTATGTAAGCAAGACCGACAGCAGATACTGTCTGTGGATAGACATCTCAAAGGATAAAGACTATGTATTCAACGATGATTTCATCGAGGTATACTTCAAGCTCAAGGACAATATCCCCGAAAAGGACTATGCTGTAAGATTCAATCCTGATTTCTCAACTATCGGCGGAACTTCTATCAAGCCTGATAAGGTAATTCAGGGTAATATCCGTGTAGGCGGCGATATCGAGGCTCAGAACGTTTCATCCGAAACAGGCTTCGTTGCTTACGGTGACAATATTTCAGCAAAGCCGGGCGAAGAGATCTGCTACCGCATAAATCTCAAGAACAACCCGGGCATGGCTGCTATGCTCGTATGGATATACTTTGATTCAAACGCTATGGAAGTTGAGGACGTTATCCCTTCAGGTGAATTTGCTAAATTTGCTTCATCTGCTTCTACAGGCGAAAAGCCAAAGTCAAACTAAAAAGCTGAAAGCTCCCGATATTTCGGGAGCTTTATTTTTTTCTTCAAAAAAATACCGAAAAAACTAAAAAAGAGCTTGACAAATGTAAATTTTACTGCTATAATAAAACCATACCAAACATATAGGAAATATGGTAGAATGAAATGGAGTGAGATGAATGTACGGTATTCTTTCCAAACGATGTTGAATATCTAATGTAAGAAATGCTTTTTGAATAAAATGATAATTTAATTATATTTATATAAAGGAGATATTATTATGAAAACTTATAAGAAGATAACTGATCTTATCGGCGGTACTCCCCTTCTTGAACTCTCAAACCTTGAAAAGACCTATGAGCTCAATGCTACTATCCTTGCCAAGCTCGAATACTTCAACCCGGCAGGAAGTGTCAAGGACAGGATCGCAAAGGCTATGATCGACGACGCTGAGGCTAAGGGACTTCTCCATGAGGGAAGCGTTATTATCGAGCCTACCAGCGGTAATACAGGTATCGGTCTTGCTTCAGTTGCAGCTTCAAGAGGCTACAGACTTATCATCACAATGCCTGAGACAATGAGTATCGAAAGACGCAACCTTATGAAGGCTTACGGTGCAGAGCTGGTACTCACAGACGGTACAAAGGGCATGAAGGGCGCTATCGCAAAGGCTGAGGAGCTTGCATCCGAGATCAAGGGCAGCTTTATACCTTCACAGTTCACTAACCCTGCTAACCCTGCTATCCACGAAAAGACTACAGGCGTTGAGATCTGGGACGATACCGACGGAAAGGTCGATATCTTCGTTGCAGGCGTAGGTACAGGCGGTACTTTAAGCGGTACAGGCGCTTACCTCAAGTCCAAGAATCCTGATGTCAAGGTAGTTGCTGTTGAGCCTAAGAGCTCACCTGTACTTTCAGAGGGCACAGCAGGTCCTCACAAGATACAGGGTATCGGTGCAGGATTTGTTCCCGAGACACTTAATACAAGCATTTATGATGAGATAATCACTGTTTCAAATGAGGACGCTTTTGAAACAGGAAGAAATATCGTAAGAAACGACGGCGTACTCGTTGGTATCTCATCAGGTGCTGCTGTATGGGCTGCTATACAGCTTGCAAAGCGCCCCGAAAACAAGGGCAAGACCATCGTAGCTCTTCTCCCCGATACAGGCGAGCGTTACCTTTCAACTCCTATGTTTGAATAATTCTTATATGCCATTATACAGCAAAGGCGGAGCTTAAAAGCTCCGCCTTTGTCATAATAAACACTTATATGCAATAATCTCCGCCGATAACGGCTCCGCGGTCGATCACAGTCTGGAGAGTTATATTGTCAAGGTATTCGTTTATAGCTTTATAAAGCCCTTCCCAGACAAAAAGTGTAGAGCACTCATTCACTCTCGGACATTCATTTGGTTCAAAGTCAAGACATGATACAGGTGCAAGACTTCCCTCAGTCGCTCTCAATACATCTCCTACAGTAATGTCAGCTGCCTTTCCCGCAAGCATATATCCGCCCCTGTTTCCGCGGTTAGTCCTGAGGAGTCCTGTTTTATTAAGAAGAGGCACTATCTGTTCGAGATATTTTTTTGATATTCCTTGTCTGTCTGCAATATCCTTTAAGGATACATAGCCCTCTTCCTGATGAACAGCAAGATCATACAGCATTCTGAGTGCGTATCTGCCTTTTGTAGATATTTTCATTAGTACGCTCCTTTCAAGCGATTGTTAGGTGTATTTTAATTAATGTCAGCTCAGCAACTTCAGATTGGCTTAATATAGCTTTATAAAGCCAATCTGAAGTTGTCAAAGTGTAAGAAAAAATAATAATTTATGATTTTTTCTGCACTTTGTTTTGCCCCTTAGGGCAAAATGAGCTTGACATCAATTAGTGTATCGCGCAAATTCCTAAATAATAAAGAATTTGCGCTCCCTGAACTTTGTTCAGGGCGATAACCGCCATTCGGCGGTCATCGAGGATACGCTAATTATACCATAGGTTTACTATGTTTTGCAAGTGCTTTTTTGCATCTTTTATTATTTTTCGCTTATCCGAATAAATCTTGACATTTCGCTGTAAAATGTGATATACTATACTTGTCTTATATAAAAATACGCCGTATAGCGGCTTTTAACGATACGGAGGATAGAAAAAATGAAAAAAAACAGGCTTTATGCTCTGATTCTTGCGGCTGTTGTAACAACATCCGTTTCCGCAGGATGTCTTGGCAGAAAGAAATCCACTACTTCATCCGAACCACGTCCGACACGTGCTGCCGATGACGAAAGATCTCAGGTAGACCTTTCATCTATGGGTTCCAATGTCATAAACGGCGAGATCGGAACAATGGTATCAGAAAACGATACCGACTTCACTCTCAACGCTGTTATCGACCCGGGTCTGCGCGATGACTCTGCAAAGTTCATCTACTTGGATATTACGCTCCGCAACAACACCGATAAGGAATATGAGCTCAGCACACTCAATAATTTCTATATCGAGCTTCCTGCGGGTACTAAGCTTTATTCCGAAGTCCGCACACAGCTGTATGCAGGAAACCACTTCAAGGACGACAAGTATTTCGTTGACCCGTTCACTATCCCTTCAAACGGACAGTTCAGCGGTATCATAGGCGGCTTCATTCTCAATGAAGATATGAACGAGTTCAATGTATGCTTCTTCCCTACAGGAAAAGACCCCAACAACAAAACGACAGTTATCAAATATAAGATCACTGCCGATAATATCACAGCTCCCGATGCTGCGGTATTAAAGTAAAAACGGCTTTACCGTTATACTTATAAAGTTTTTTACGCCATAGTTTTCTGATATGAGCACTATGGCGTTATTTTATTTTTAACGATAATGATACGAAAGAAGGGTTTGCTATTAAAATTGCAGTATTCTCAGATGTACACGGAAATCTTAAAGCTTTAAAAGCTGTACTTGAACAGATCAGGGAAAAAGCTCCCGATCTGACAGTGTTTTTAGGAGATATCTTTCAGCGCGGAAATGAAGAAACGGAATGTCTTGAGCTTTTAAAGGCAAGTAATATAATCTGTTTGAAAGGCAACTGCGAGCTTTATGCCGAGCACGGCGTAGACGTTGATCCCGATGTGGAGCACCTTAGGAGCTACTATGACGGTATCAGGGAAAAGCTTACGGACGAGCAGATGCAGTTCATCAGGCAGATGCCGCTTTTCTATGAGAATGAATGTCACGGACATAAAATTCGTTTTTCGCATTTTCTGTTTTTAGATATAAATGCGCCGTATCCGTTTCTGCCGCTGTCATCTTTGAAAAACGGCGAGTTCGATAAGGCTTGCGAAAGCGAAGAAGTAAAGGGATACGAGCTTGTCGTAGTCGGTCATTGTCATGAGAATTTCGTGAAAGAAAATGTAGTCTCAGTTTCGGCTTCGGGACTTGAAGGTGCTTCGTTCCTTATGATCGAAGATAACGAGAACGGTGTCAGCTTTGAGCACAGCAGCGTGACGCTGCACCCTTGCTCCGCGCTGTAATGATACAAATAAACAAAATACAGCCGCGAGAGATAATGAATTATCAGGGAAATATCATCGCGTGATTTGCTGAATTTTATTTTTAGCCGCAGCCCATTGTAGGGGCGAGTTCCGCTCACCCGATAATGAAGTGGCGAAACCGTTTCATTATCGCTCATTGTAGGGGGCGATGCCCACATCGACCCACAAATATTATTGTTTATCACGGGCGGATAATATACGCCCCTATAATTGGCTAACGGCTCAGATCAAAAATAAGCCCCGAGGTATTGCCTCGGGGCTTAACTGTTTATTTAGTAGAAGTTGAGTTTTCAGCGTAGTATTCAAGTACCTTTGAAGCGTCGGCAGAGTCTATAGAACCGTCTCCGTTATAGTCGTATTCCGTGAGCTGCTTTTCTGTAGGCTCTGTCTTGCCTGTGGATATTTTTGCATATAAAGCAAGTATCATCGAAGCGTCTACAGAGTCCACCTTTCTGTCGTAGTTAACATCGCCCTTAGGAAACAGATCATGTGAGGGGTCTCCGTAAACTTCTATATATCCTTGTTCGATACCCTGAGTGAAAGTCCATGCTTCCATGAGCTTTCCCTCTTCGTCCATTAAGGCATTAGTGAAAAGATCGGTATCCTTATTGTAGTATATCTCGATCGGATATTTAGTGAAATCTCCGTTCTCGCTGGGAAGCTCGACCTGAAATGCAAACATCACACCATCTCTGTTTTTTGCTCCTGCACTTGCAATCAAAACTCTGAAACCATTATCTCCCTCAGGAAAAGCTTCAAACATACTTCTCTTGAGAGCCTGACCTGCATATGCAATATCGCCGTCTTCGTCCTTGACTAATTTAAGTCTGTCATCGACCTTTACGCTGAAGCCTGCATTGTCATATTTTCCGTCAGCACCGGCTATTTTGACCTCTATTGTTCTAACAGGGTTAGCCTTGTATTCAGCATATGAAATTGATTGCTGAGTTATGGATATAGTGGGCTTTACAGTTGCCTGCGAAACGTCAAGGTCACCGAGTTCATATTCATCGCCCTTGGCAGCACCTGCAAAAGCCTGTAGAGCTGTTGCAGATGCAAGCATTATTGCTGCAACCGATAGTGAAACGAGTTTTTTGAACATTTTCTTCATTTATTACATTCCTTTCCGAGTCAGTTCCTTATTTCTTCTTACTGAGAAATGCTTCAAGCTCTATTGCGTCATTTGCTGAAATGTATGCGTAGTAAGCAAGCACCTTTGATGCGTCTGCCGAGTCAACAAATCCGTCCTTATTTACGTCACAGGTAGCACTTATCTGAACGGGAGGCTCTGTGCTGTTAGTGGACAGCATTGCGTAAATTTTAAGTATAGCAGATGCGTCAACAGAGTCTATAAAACCATCGCCGTTAGCATCTCCGAGCTTATATTTCTTTCCTGTATCCGGTGTTGTGGTCGTTGGCTGTGTTGTTGTGGCAGTTGATGTTGATGTAACAGTTGTTGTAGATGCGATCGATGTCTTTGAAGTAGATGTAGTTGATGTGATAGTTGTAGTGGTTGTTGTAGTTGTTGTTGTAGCAGATGAAGTCGAAGTTGAAGCCGGTGGTGTTGTTAATGTAGGTAATTCAGTTGTAGTAGTTGTAGATGCAATTGATGTTTTTGATGTTGTTAATGTAGGTAATTCAGTTGTAGTAGTTGTCGTTACAGGCTTTGTAGTTGTTGTGGTAGTAGTGCCCGTTGTTGTGCTTGTTGTAGTTGATTTAGTATTTACTATCTTTACTTTATATGTAACGTATTTATTATCTGAGAATGGGTATCCTCCACCTGAAACATCCTGATTAAACATAACAGTATACGCACCAACAGGAAGTGTTGGGAAATCAACTCCTGCATATGTTACATTACTTTCTGATTTTACTTTTACCTTTTCTATGTCAGGAGTAGGACTGCTATATACATAATGGCTGTTCGACGACATATTACCGTCTGATGACAAAACATCATGATCCCATTCAACCCTAAAAGTCAGTCCTTTAAAATCAAGAGATTCACCCTGTTCATAAACAGTTTTTGTCGGATAAGAATCTATCTCCCAATCATTTCGTCTTATCATTGTCATTGTATATGAAGGTGAATAATACGTTGTAGTAGTTGTTGATGTTGTAGTTTCGCTTGTGCTTGTAGTTGTTTTAGATGTTGTTGTAAAGATCATCCATGTAGTAGTCTCAGTTGCTGACGTTACAGAAGTTGAAGTTGTCTTCTTAGTTGTTTCTGTAGGCTTTACAGTTGTGGTAGAAGTTGTCTTCTTAGTTGTTTCTGTAGGCTTTACAGTTGTAGTTGAAGTTGTCTTCTTTGTTGTTTCTGTTGGCTTTACAGTTGTAGTTGAAGTTGTCTTCTTTGTTGTTTCTGTTGGCTTAACAGTTGTGGTTGAAGTTGTCTTCTTAGTTGTCTCTGTTGGCTTTACAGTTGTAGTTGAAGTTGTCTTCTTAGTTGTTTCTGTTGGCTTTACAGTTGTGGTAGAAGTTGTCTTCTTAGTTGTCTCTGTTGGCTTTACAGTTGTGGTAGAAGTTGTCTTCTTAGTTGTCTCTGTTGGCTTTACAGTTGTAGTCGAAGTTGTCTTCTTTGTTGTCTCTGTTGGCTTTACAGTTGTGGTTGAAGTGGTCTTCTTTGTAGTTTCTGTAGGCTTTACAGTTGTAGTCGAAGTTGTCTTCTTTGTTGTTTCTGTAATAGTAGTTGTTGTTGCAGCAGATGTAGCTGCAGAAGTTGTTGTCTGGCTATCATCACCTGTTATCTTGATATAACCGTGCTCGATTCCTCTGGTGAATACCCATGCATCCATATATTTGGAGTTTTCTTTGTTGCCGATAGAAGCAAAAAGGTCATTCTCTTTGTCGTACTCGATCTCTATAGGGAAATAGTCCCCTGCCTTCACATCATCGGGAAGTCTGAGATCAAATATCCACATTACGCCGTCACGGCCGTAATCCGCAGAACCTGCTGTAACAAGGAAAATGCTGTTGTCTTCCTGTGAAAGCTCGTATCCGAGTCTGGTGATAGCAGTACCTTTCTCTGCTATCTCTCCATCACGCGGCACAAGCTGCAGCCTATCATCGTATCTTACATGGATACCTGTAGCTACATACTTTCTTTCAGCACCCTCGATACTCATTTCGATAGACTGAACAGGCGAGCTTTTGGCTTCTTCCAGTGAAAGCTCGATCTGACTGAGTGATATTGTCGGCTTTACTGTTGACTTCTCAGGATCAATTCCGTTAAATTCGTACTTGTCTCCTGTAGCACTTCCTGCGCCGTATGCACTTGCAACAGTTGAAGCGCACATAATGGAAAATGCTGCTGTGATCGCTGTAATTTTTTTTAGGATATTATTCATTATTCTGCCCCCTTGATTTAATAACTGTATAATATCACAAAAAAAACAAAAAAGCAAGTCTATTTGTGCTTTTTAATCTGTTTTATGCAAAAAACAGCAAACAGAGAGATCATACATATAAGATAGACCGTACTTCCCGCAGCTGCCGAAGCCGCAATTATAACGATATCAGCTGCACCTGTTCTTTTAAGAAAAGAAGCCGTAAGATAAGCTGCTCCGCCGCACATTGCTCCCGAATATATCACTTTCAGGAATGGTGATGCACTTATATGCAGCCCCGTCGCTTTTATGTAAGCTCTGAGAGATATGATAAGTATTATCCCATAGCACAGCGAAGTTGACAAAGCCGCACCGTCTACTCCCATAAGCGGTATAAATGCAAGATTTCCTGCAAGCTTTACAGCTGTGCCGAGAAGCATTATTTTCAGAGGAGCTGAGGGCTTGCCTACTGCCTGAAGCATACTGAAAAGCGGATATGACACGCATAAACATACCATTCCTGCCATGAGCCGGCGAAGTGAGCTTATACAGAAAGCTGCTTCATCTGTCTGCTCGGGATACAGAAATCCAAGCATCTCAGGTGAAAGAACCGCAATTCCGACCGCCGCAGGTACTGCTATGACAGCCGCTGCGAGAAGTGCCTGCGATGTGCCGTACCCGAGGGCTTTTCGGTCTTTGTTCTCATATGCAGCAGTTATGCAGGTAAGCGCTCCCTTGCCCAGCATATTCGTGACCGAAGGCACAAGATTGAATATCGTAAGTGCTATACCTGCAAACGAACCATATATAAAGTACGGCAGCTCCGCCTCGGAAACTCCCCCGGGTGCGGCTGTATCGCTTCCGAAATACGATATACAGCCTATTACAGTCCACATATCTATCAGCGCTGTAAGATTAGTCACAAGTGCACTTAATCCTACAGGCATGGCTGTTGCCGTAAGCTCGCGCACTATGGCTTTTCTGCTCATGACGCAGCTCTCTCCGCCCTTCGGTGCTCTTGTGAAGAGCCTGACAAAGGCAAAATATACTGCTGCACCTGCCGTTGAAAGAGTAACTCCCAGTATACCTGCTGCCGCTGCTGCGGCACGGATATCCTTTATATGCGGGAAATACGCCTTTACTGTCTGCGGATTTTCCATGACATAGCTGCACAGCAGGAGTCCTGCCGCAGCTTTGACTATACCCTCAGCTACCTGAGAAAATGCTGTAGGATACATATTGCTCATACCCTCATAGTATCCGCGCTCGACTGCGGTCACACAGCCGAAAAGCACCGCAGGAGCTATCATAGTCACAGCTAACTGCGCTTCGGGACTGCCTATGCTGTATAAACTGAATGGCTTTGCAAGGAGTAATATCAGCAGACTGCCCGCAAGTCCTGCCAGTGAAAATATCTCCAAAGCTGTTCTGCGAACCTTTGCCGCATTGGCATACATCCCAAGTGCGGCGCTCTGCGCGGTCATACGCGCTACAGCCGAGCTGAGTCCCGTCACCGTGAGGGAATAAACAGGCATGAAAAGGCTGTATGCACAGCTGAAATAGCTCATGCCCACACCGCCCAGTATATTCGTAAGCGGTATCTTGAAAACTGCCCCAAGCAGCTTCGCCGCCGCTGCCGATATCATAAGTATTATTGAACCTTTTATAAAATTCTGCTTCTTCAGTCCCGACCGCCTCCGATAAATTTGTCTGTACATAAAAATAGTTTTTCACAGAAATATATGCTGCCGAAAATGCTTTTATGCGGAACACTGAGTAAGGCTGTGGAGGGTGTAGGGGACGCCGCCCTCGGCGTCCCGTTGAGGTTTCAATGCATATTATTTGCATCGTGAGGCGTATACGGGAGCCCGAGGGCGGGCTCCCCTACAGCTCAGAGCCTGTGCCCCCTTGCTCGTCCGTGTATCATCAAAAGGAAAGCTGCTTCTCGACACGTGAAATATCATCGAAAACAGCATCAATTATGAATTATGCATTATGAATTATGAATTGATACAGTCGCCCCTACTAATCACTATGCACTAACCACTAATCACTAAATACCATAAAAATCAACGCAGATATTGATTTATTGTAAATAATGTGTTATAATGTAAATTGGACTGATTATAGTTATCAAACAGACGAAAGGCTGGTTTTTATCATGGATTATAAATTCTCAGACAAGGTCAGCAAGCTTCAGGCTTCTGCAATCAGAGAAATTCTCAAGTTCACTTCCGATCCTGAGGTCATCTCTTTTGCAGCAGGCAATCCCGCTCCCGAGGCTTTCCCTAAGGAGAGAATCGCTGAGATCTCTGCTGATCTTCTCAAAAACGACCCTATTCTCGCACTCCAGTACAGCGTCACTGAGGGCTATACTCCTCTGCGTGATTTCCTTAAAGGCTGGATGACAGAAAAGAATTGCTTCCACAAGGAATTTGACGACCTTATCATTACATCGGGCGGTCAGCAGGCTAACGAGCTTTCATGTAAGGTACTGCTCAACGAGGGAGATACTCTCCTCTGCGAGTCTCCGAGCTTTATCGGTTCGCTCAACGCTTTCCGTTCATACAACGTCAATCTTGTAGGCGTTGAAATGGAAGATGACGGCATAAATCTCGAAAAGCTTGAAGATGTTCTCAAAAAGAACAAGAATGTCAAGCTTCTCTACCTTATCCCCAACTTCCAGAACCCAACAGGCAAAACTATGTCACTTGAAAAGCGCAAGGCTGTCTACGAGCTTGCCTGCAAGTACGATTTCATTATCCTTGAGGACGACCCATACGGTGAGCTCCGCTTTGAGGGAGAAAATGTTCCCTGCATAAAGAGCTTTGATACCGAGGGAAGAGTTATCTACTCAAGCACATTCTCAAAGATAATCTCATCAGGCTTCAGAACAGGCTACTGCTCGGCTCCTGCTCCTATCATACAGAAAATGGTAGTCTGCAAGCAGGTCGCTGACGTTCACTCGAATATGTGGGCACAGGTGGTTTCCCACAGATTTATGACAACTGTTGACAGAGAAGCTCACTTCAAGAAGCTCCGCGCTATATACAAGGAAAAATGCGACCTTATGTGCGGATACATCGACAACGAATTCTCAAAGAAGATACACTATACCAAGCCTCAGGGCGGTCTGTTCGTATGGTGCGACCTTCCCGAGAGCTGCGATATGAATGACTTCTGCAAGAAGGCTGTTCAGCAGTACAAGATCGCTGTTGTACCGGGCAACTCCTTCAGCATCGACCAGAACGAGATCAGCCACTCGTTCCGTCTTAATTATTCAACACCTACAAACGAGCAGATAAAGAAGGGCATGGATATACTTGCCCGTATGACAAGAGAGATGCTCGACTAAAAAAAGAAAAATTACTTTGAAAGGAAATTTTTATTATGCCAAACAGAATGACCGACAGATATAATGTCACACAGAAATATCTTATGACAAGAGGACAGGCTATCAACTTCCCTGCTGAATACTTCGATACATTCAGCAAGCTCAAGAAGAACGATGTTTTCGGCGTTGTTATTGATATCCCTATGTCTGCTGAGGTTCTTACCACTATGGTCTGCTTCATCAACGGCGCAGCTAATATCTACTTCAACAACGGCGGCGAGTACACAGGTGCTTCACAGAAGTACAGAAATCTCGTTCAGGCTGCACACACTCTCGTTGCAAACGCAGGTCAGCTCCTTCCAAAATGTGAAAAGACAAAGCGTTATGACCTTCCTAAAGGAAGAACAAACAAGATATTCCTCCTCACAAAGGGCGGCGTATTCATGACAGAGCTCAAAGCAGGTCTTATCCCCGAAACAGAGCCTGAGCTCCGTTCATTCTATGTACTCTATCAGCGCGTTCTCAGTGAGATCAGAAGCTGCCAGCTCAAGGACGAGGCTGACAGAAGAAATGCAGCAACTAAGTAAGGAGAATCACACTAATGGACGATAAAAAGCTGATTTTCAGCGGTATCCAGCCTACAGGAACATTTACCCTCGGCAACTATATAGGCGCTGTCAGAAACTGGGGCGCTTTGCAGGAACAGTACAACTGCATATACTGCGTTGTTGATATGCACGCTATTACCGTAAGACAAGAGCCTGCTAAGCTCCGCCAGAATACACTCAATTCCTATGCCCTTCTCATGGCTTGCGGAGTTGACCCACAAAGATCAATACTCTTTATCCAGAGCCATGCACCAACACACGCAGAGCTCAACTGGATACTGGGCTGCAATACACAGTTCGGTGAGCTTTCAAGAATGACTCAGTTCAAGGACAAGAGCCAGAAGCACCCTGACGATATAAACTCGGGTCTTTTCACATACCCTGTGCTCATGGCTGCTGATATCCTTGCATACAATGCTGATCTCGTACCCGTCGGAGTAGACCAGAAGCAGCATCTTGAGCTTGCAAGAAATATCGCTCAGCGCTTCAATCAGCGTTACGGCGACTTCTTCACACTTCCCGAACCTTATATCCCCGAAGTAGGCGCAAAGATCATGTCTCTTCAGGAGCCTACAAAGAAGATGTCAAAATCCGACGAAAACCCTAACGCCTGCATACTTATCCTTGATGATAAGGATACTATTATCCGTAAGTTCAAGAGAGCTGTAACAGACAGCGAAGCAGAGGTGTGCTACCGCGAGGGCAAGGACGGCATCAATAACCTTATGACAATTTATTCCTGCGTTACAGGTAAGGACTTCAAGGCTATCGAGTCTGAATTTGCAGGCAAGGGCTACGGTGACTTCAAGATCGCTGTAGGTGAAGCTGTTGCAGACCACCTCGAACCTGTCCGTACCGAGTTCGCTAAGCTCAGCAATGATAAAGCTTTCCTCAAACAGTGCTATACAGAGGGTGCTGAAAAAGCCCTCAGATACTCAGGCAGAATAGTCTCAAAGGCTTTCCACAAGGTAGGATTTGTAGACAGATAATATTATTCGGCTGTGTTTTGATACTCTAAAAAATATAACTTGTTGTAATTATATAGCAA
>JAEEGL013473673.1_pt1 | contig 13163 bp, 12 predicted proteins | sample 9134231 | NCBI WGS metagenome assembly JAEEGL01 (sample SAMN16246548, study PRJNA631951) | gut metagenome | biome: gut microbiome; feature: rumen; material: fiber-attached | host: Bos | place: Iran: Karaj | collected 2018-10
AAATATCCAGGTGTTTCTTCTTTATCTATTCTTGCATATGTTTTATCCCTATAACCACTATTATATAAAGTTCCATTTCCACCTTTTAAATTATTATCTCCATAAAACATATTTGTTGATAATGTAACATTATTTGTTACAAAGCTATCACTGGCATAAATAGTTCTTAAATTATAACATCCATAAAACATCCATCCCATTGTAGTTACTTTAGATGTATCAAAATTAGATAGATCTAAACTAGTAATTTTTTCACATCTTTGAAACATTGTTTGCATATTTTCTACATTAGATGTATTAAATCCTGATACATCTAAATTTTCTACATTTTGACAATAATTAAACATCCATCCCATATTTGTAACTTTACTAGTATCAAATCTTGATACATCTATATTTTTTAATTTAACACAATATTGAAACATACAAGACATATTTGTAACTTTACTTGTATCAAATCCTGATACATCTAATACATCAACATTTCTTAAACCATTAAATATATATGCCATATTTTCTACATTCTTAGTATCAAATCCTGATACATCTAATTCAGGTATTAATTCTAGATACTGAAACATACCTTCCATATTAGTTACATTACTAGTATTAAAGTTTGATACATCAAGACTTTGAAGTTTACTTCTAGCGCCATTATTATATTGAGTATTACCTATACCAAACATCCATGCCATATCTTTTACTTTATTTGTTTCAAAACCTGATACATCTATATTTTCTAAATTATAACAATTATAAAACACTGCTCTCATATCTTCTACATTAGATGTATTAAATCCTGATACATCTATATATTCTAGATCATAACATCCATTAAACATAGAAAGCATAGTAGTAACTTTACTAGTATCAAAAGTAGATACATCTATATTTTTTAATTTTCTACAATTACCAAACATATAAGCCATATTTTCTACATTACTAGTATTAAAAGAAATATCTAAATCTTCTAAATTACGATTATTATAAAACATATATGTCATATTAGTAACATTACTTGTATCAAAATTTAATAGATCTAGTTGAGTTAAATGAGATTGATTTTGAAACATATTTTTCATATTAGTTACTTTACTAGTATCAAAATTAGATAAATCTATACTAGTTAAATTACCATATTGTTGTAAAGATGAACTAATACCAAATAACCATGATAAATCAGTTACTTCACTTGTATTAAATAAAGATAAATCTACTGTTTCTAAACTAACACAATTACAAAACATTCTTTGCATACTTTTAACCTTACTTGTATTCAAATTATCAGGCCAAAAAACTTGTTTAAGTTTTATATCATTATAAAACATACTATCCATATTAGTTATATCACTTAAATCCATATATGATAAATCTATTACTTCAACATTTGTTAAATCACTAAGTAAATTAGATAAATCACTTGTATAATACTTACTATTTATATCATTAGAAACTATATATATATCATATAATTCATTATCTAATTTATAATATTCTGTTATTTTTTGATCTTCTAGTACAGTTATATCAAATGAACCATCAATATCATTAGGTAAATCATCTTCTTTAACAAAGTATATATTTCTAATAGATTCATTACTAATTCCAATATTATCATTGGTAATTGTTTTAAATCTATTATAATTCATATTAATATAATTATTTTTAAAATTAATACTAATATCATTATTAATAGCACTTACATTACTAGATATTAATAATAATATAGGAATAATATATAATTTATTTTTCTTCTTTATAGATATATATAATATTATAATAGATGATGTAAATAATACTATATATTTAATTATATTATCATTAGTATTAGGATTTATATTTATTGTTTTACCATTATCTAGTTTTATAGTAATAGATATATCATCTAATTCATATACTTTTTGATTAGTTTCTACTATATCACTATACTTAAAAGTTATATATAATATACTATCACTATTAGGAGATATTTTTTTATTCATATCATATGAAATATCTATATATTTACTTATATTATTATCAATTATTTCTTTTACATTATACTCTTTATCAGTATTATTTCTTATCACTATTTTATATTTAATATAATCATCTATTACATTAAAATATATATTTGATTTTATATCATAATTATCTAATGAAGTATCATTTACTTCTATAGTATCACTTTTATCTTCAATATTAATACTACTAATTGAAAAATCATTTCCTTTAGCACTAACATTAATAATAAGAAACGATATAAAAACTATAATTAATAAATATATCTTTTTCATATATACTCTCCTACTTTTACTATGTACATTTTATCATATATTTATTAATAATAAAAGAGTACTATGTACTCTTTACTAACCTATTTTTTGTTTTTTATTAGATATTATATTAGTAATTATTATTAATACTATAGATATTATTATTAATATTATCATATTAATAAATATTGGTTTTAAGGTATTAAAATTAAATACTTCTATAGTAGTTAATAATTCATTACTTTTTACATAATAATATGTAGGTAAAAGATGCGCTAAAGTAATAACACTACTTGGTAAAAATTCAAGTGGTACAAATGCTCCACATAAGAAACTAGAACCAAGCGCTACAACATTTACTATTCCACTTATAGCATTTTTATTTTGTACTATATTACCAATTAAGAAAGCTATCGTAGTAGCACACATAGTAAATATAAATGAATTAATCATATATATTACACCATACATACTAAACATAATATTTGTATCTAACATTATAAAACTTATAATCAAATAAAATAACCATATTAAAATTGAATATAAACAATTAGATAATAATAATATTCTATTATTCTTTTTATAATTTGTACTACTTATTATAGTTCTTTTCTTTACTTTATCACTATTAAATGTAGAAAGTATTATACAAATAACATATATTAAACATGCAAGTATACTATAACTTTCAAAATTAAAATAATGTGTAGATTTTGATAAAGCATTAGTATCTAATTTAGATACTATTTTAACATCTATATCTTTAGATAAAGTATCATTAATCATATTTACTAATTCATTCTCATCACTTATACTTTTTTGATACATAGAAGCTACTTTCATATATCTTTTTAATATCATATTAGCATAACTAGAATTATAATTATTACCTGATTTAATTTTTATTTCAGGATTTTTACCCTCTATAAAATCTTTATTAAAATTATTAGGTATATATATTATATAATTTAATTCAGTATAAAATAATGCATCATCTCTAGCAGATTCACTATTATCTATTTTAGGTGTTTCACTATTTTGTTCTATATAATTAATTAAACTCTTTGTTACACCTTCATTTTTATCTTCATTAACAATTAATATACTAGGTTTAGTTGCTACAAAATTAGTATCACTACTTTTAGATTGTATACTAATAGTACCAAAAGCAAGTAATATTACTGAATACAAAATAACTATAAATTTATTTTTATCAAGTACCTTTAAAAAAGTCTTAAATACTATCATATTTTTGCCTCCTTAATCCTATAAATGATAAAACTAATAATAAGAAAGCAAATATCAATAAACTAATAATATCAAACCAATATCTATTTAATGAAGTATAATAATACAAAGAATAAAATCCATCTGTTATTATACTAGCAGGATTAATCTTATTAACTATTGGAACATTCTTATCTATTATATATTTTAAAGTTATACCCATCATTCCAGATAAGAAACACCATAACATAGTTACTGCTAAAAATATACCTACTTTAACTCCCTCTGATTTTTTAAATAAACAACCTATACATAATCCCATACTTAATCCTGATAAACTACCTATGCATGATAATAATATAATTAATGGAATATTATTACCATAATCTACTTTAAGTATAAATATAGTATATATAAATAAAAGTAATAATCCAATTAATTGAACTATATAACTAGCAAATAAACTACTTAGTATAATTGTACTCTTTTTGGTTGGAGATACTGATACTCTTTTACCTTTATTAGACATATTAGCTAATGAATTATTTATAACAGTCATACTTAACATACCACCATATAAACATGTCATAGCAATTAATGTATAAAATTCTATCATAGTATAATCTAAATTTTTTAATGAAAAATCATTTATATTAGTATTACTATCTTTATTCATATTTAATACTTCATTATATATTTTATTAATATCTATACTATTACCTTTTTTAATTTCATTTTGTACTATATTACTTATAATATCACTAGTTTCAATTATTTCTTCAGTAACATATTTAAATACAGTTTGATTAATACCATTAGTATTAAAAACTAAATTAGGTTTATTATCTTCAATATATAAATATCCTACTATCTTATCTTCTTCTAATAGTTTCTTAGCCTCATTTATATCTAAATATTTAGTATTAAAAAGCCTCTCTTTATTATCTTCATCACTTAACTCATCAAATGCATTTTTTATATATTCATTATTATTTAATTCATCATTTTCTATTATAGCAATATCTATTATATCTAATTTATCTGTTTTAGTTATATTAGAAAAAGCCATATTAAAGAAAGTTGCTAATATTATCGGAAATGCAAAAGTCCAAAATATTAACGCTTTAGTTTTAAATAAAGTTTTAAATGAATATTTAAAATTATGTAAAAACATTAATCTCTTAATTCCTTTCCTGTTAATTCTAAAAATACATCGTTAAGTGTTGGTCTTTCAGAAAATACTTTATTATATTTAATATTATTTTTCTTTAAATATTCAATAATATTTACTAGATTACCATTTGTTTCATCATAAGATATTATAAGATTATTATCTTTATATGATACTTCAAATACATTTTCTAACTTCTTAATTTCTTCTATATATTTATTATCTAAATCATTAGTTTCAATAGTTATTTTTTCTTTCTTTTTAGCAAGTGATTTTAATTCATCACATGTACCAGTTGCTACTAAAGTACCTCTATCCAATATAATTACTCTATCACATAATATTTCAACTTCTTCCATATAATGTGTAGTATAAACTATAGTAGCACCCTCATTAGCTAGATTCTTTATACCATCTAATATATTATTTCTACTTTGAGGATCAACTGCTACAGTAGGTTCATCTAAAAATATTAATTTAGGTTTATGAGCTATACCACATGCTATATTAAGTCTTCTAAGTAATCCACCAGATAATTGTTTTGGATAATACTTTTTAAAATTTTCAAGTCCAACTAATTTAATAGCACTTTCTATATATTCTTTTCTTAATTCTTTATTTTTAATATATAATCCACAAAAATAATCTATATTGTCATATACAGTTAATTCATCAAATACAGACACATCTTGAAATACTACTCCTATTTTAGATTTTATATCATATGCATTTGGAGCCATTTCTTTACCAAATATTTTAATATTTCCTTCATTATAATTTAATAAAGATAATATTGAATTAATTGTTGTTGACTTACCACTACCATTAGGTCCTAAAAGACCTAGTATTTCTCCTTCATATACATCAAAAGATAAATTATCTACTGCTTTTTTATCTTTATACTTTTTTGTTAAATTCTTAACTTCTATTATTTTATTCATAACATTCACCAAATATATTATACAAAAAAAAACTAGATATTTCTACCTAGTAAATATTAAAATGGTAGTCTGTACGGGATTCGGACCCGTGAATGTCGCCTTGAGAGGGCGATGTGTTAAACCACTTCACCAACAGACCATGAAAATATTGTCTTTAATAAAGACAATATTATTCTATCATAAAAATAATAGTTTGACAATAATTATTTCTTACTTAACTTTTTATTCTTAATATCATATGAATATTTAATTGTATCATATCCATCATCACTTGCTTTATTAACTTCAATTATTACTTCATTATTATTTAAATAAGCATTATATCCAAATACTCCATTTTTAACTTTTTCTTTATAATCAACATAAGTTTCTATCTCTTGATCAATTATTTTCTTTTCATCATAATCAACAATACTTAATTTTTTATTATCACTAATTATCATCAAATCTTTAAATAAGAATATCATATCATATCCATTTTCAGATAATTTATCTTCTTTAGAATCATATATATAATATTTCTTATCTTTTTTAACAACATATTTATCATTATAACCAAGATAAATATTATCATATTTAAGTGGTATAATTTCTTTTCCATCACTTAAATTTATAACACCATACTTATCATCAATAGACGCTGTTATCTTATTATCTTTTATATTTATTCCTCTATCTAAAAGAATATCATTACTAATTAATCCTAAACTATCATATTTTGTTTCTATTTTAGAAACTCCTCTTGTATCAACATAACCATATTTATTTGATTCACTATCTTTAACAATAAATCCTAAATATTTACCATTATCTTTTACAGCTACAATATCATCTAATTTATCAATTACTTCTTGTCCTGATTTATAATTATATAAATATTTATTATTACCATCTTCTATAACAGCAATACTATCTAAACAAGAATTATATTCAAAGTTATCAGTTTTATATTGTCCACACTTATAATTATCACATTCATATACACTAATTAATTTACTATCAGAATAAAACTTTATTTCTTTTTCATCTTTATCAAAATCAATATAACATGCATCTGAATCTTTAGTTAAAATATCTTTCTTAATACCATATACTTCTTCTACTTTTTTATCATCAATAGAACATTCAGATAAATATACAGTTCCATCTATATTTATAAAAACATTATCACAACTAACTTTATGTTTATCATATTTAACTAAATCTGATATTTCTTTAAAATCATTTATAATCTCATGCTCTTCTAAATAATCAGTAGCAGCACTTTCTATACTTTTAGCATATTCATCAATTATATCTTGATTACTAATTGAATTTTTCTTCTTTTCTTGTTCATTTTTATTAATAGTAAATGCAAAATAAACTAAAATAGAGAGTAATAAAATAATTACAATTGAACATATTAATATTTTTAAAGGACTCTTCTTTGGAATAAGTACATCTAAATCATCTGGTTTATAATCAGAAACATCTATATCGATTGCTTTACTTTTTTCTTTTTCTTGAAGTTTAATAGCATCTTTCTTATCTACTTCTTCTTCATATGAATTAACAATTTCCTCAATTGTATCCTTTTCTACTTTAGTTCCACATTTTTCACAAAAATTAGAATCACTTTCTAATTTAAATCCACATTTCTTACAATACATACCTCACCTCTATCATACCTATATTAATTATAATATAAAAGATATTTTTTTTAAAGATATTATTATCTATATAGGATAAAAAACAAATATTATTCCACATACAGCCCCTATAAAATGAGAAATATGTGATACATTATCCCTTTTAATAACAATATCTACTATTTCACTAATTACAAAAAATAAACAAACTAATATTAAAGTTAAAGGTATTTTACCATTTTCTAAATTAACTGCAGAAGATAACGTTATTAACATAAAAACTATTCCACTAGCACCTATTATACCTCTTTTACTAAATATAAAATTAAATAAACCTATAACTAATGAAGTAATAAGCATCATTTTAAGAAGAGTTACTGATCCATATTTTTCTTCAATCATAGGACCAACTAAAAGTATATATATAAAATTATTCATAAAATGACTCCAATTAGAATGTCCTATTGAATGAGTAACTAATCTAACATAAGTTAAAGGACTTAGTAAAGTATTCCTATAACTAGAAAATAATAAATTATTAGTTTTACCTTTTGTAATCAAATTAAGTATAAGTGCTGAAAAACATATAAAAAAATATGATAATATCAAAATAGAATTATATTGTATACTCATTTTATTTCACCTTTCTATAATCCGAAATAATACTTTTAATAGAAATTAAATTATCATTAAAATCATTAAATATTTTTTCTTTAATTTTTTTATCTATTGTAGTACCTAATTTATTTTCTACCCTATTAATTATTTTCTCAATATTACTTGGTTCTATTATCCATAACTTAGATTCAAATTCATCTAAATATGTATCAGAACTTATTTTTAAAAACTTAGTAAATAAATCATCTCTATAATAATCACAATCTTCCATACCTATACAGAATTCTCCATTTACCATTGAATAAACTGATAACATATTTTCATTATCTATAAGTGGCGCAATAGAAATATCATTATCATGTATTAATAATCCATAATTACCTACATGTCTATCATAATTTGCTATTAAAACATCAAATAAAAATACATTAACTATTTCATCCATTAATTTAGCTACTAGTTTTCTATCTCCATATTCATTTTCTAATAAATTCCATATATACATCATATTATTATCATGTTCATCTAATAGTTTTTGCATAGGTATATATTTATCTTTATCATTATATATTTGTTTACTTAATGAATAATAATTACCATTATATATACATAAATCATTATAGGCACATTTTATATTAAAATCATTTGCTACTTCTTCAGCAATTAATTCATTATATAATTTATCTTTATTATTAATAATCTTCATATAATATATATCATTACCATATTTAATCTTATAATGACTATTTTCTTCATATTCATCTAATATAAATACTTTTTTATCATTAATTAAATCATCTAATTTTATAGCGCCTATATTATCTCTCATATTACCACCTTATATATTAATTTTATCATACTAAAAAAAACATTACAATTAAGTAATGTTTATATATTATTAATCAACTTTAACTTTCTTCTTTATTATTTGTATACATTTTGCTATCAAAATAGCACCACATAATATACTTAATATCCATATAACTGAATCAGATATAGGATTTTGTTTTACCATTAAAAATGGATATGGTCCTTTTAGAACATCATTTATATTTAAAATTAATATAATTACTAAGTATAACATCGATAAATACATACTTCTAACAAAAGATAATCTATCATCAATGTTATGTTTTTCAAAAAATATAAATGATATAATTGTCAAAATAGGACATATTATATGAAAATATAACATTGAACCTTTAAATAATATAAAATTATAATCAAAATTATATATTGGAAGTAATACAAATATTACCATTAAAAAAGTTATTGTAAGTGATAATATAGTAGCATATTTTAATAAACTAAGCCATTTAGGTATTTCTTTTTTCTTTAGTATATATACTAAATATATACTAGAAGAAATAAACGCTAAAACATTACTATCTTGTGTATAGTATGAAAAATCAAAATTATTATTATTTATAACATATATTGTAATTCCAATTATTTCAAATATAATAATAAATACATTTAATAGTATTGAATACTTTTGTTTTTTATCATACATAAAAACCCCCTCTATCATAGTAATTATAACATATCAAGTTTTATAATGTATACTATTTTATAATAATTTCTTTACTTTACATTTTATATTTGACTCAACAATATTATTAAATATATCATCTGGTATATTTTTTACTCTATTATAACTATTAGCAAACCAATTTTTAATATCTTCTTCTATCTTTAATACATCATATTCTTCTACATTATATCCAAAATTAGTCATTTTATTTATAATAGCAGTTTTTCCAGAATGAATACCTATTACTATATTAGAAGAATATATACCATATCTTCTAGGATCTAATATTTCATATGTTTCTCTATTCTTTATTACACCATCTTGATGTATTCCTGCTTCATGTTTAAATGCATTATAACCAACTACAGCTTTATTACTTTGTATAAATGATCCAGTAGCATTAACTACCATATCACTAATATTTTTTATTTCAGATAATTCTATTCCTGTAGTCATACCAATACTTCTTTTAGTATCAATAATTGCTACTACCTCTTCTAATGAAGTATTACCTGCCCTTTCACCTATACCATTTACAGTAACCTCTACTTGATTAGCACCACACATAGTAGCAGTTATAGTATTAGCTGTTGCTAAACCTAAATCATTATGACAATGAACTGATATATCAACACTATCTATATTACTATTTCTTCTTATATATGTAATAAAATCCATAAATTCATGTGGCATCATATATCCTACTGTATCTGGAATATTAATAGTTGTAGCACCAGAATTGATTGCTATATCAATTATCTCACAAGCAAAATCTTTATCAGTTCTAGTAGCATCCTCTAATGAAAATTCTATATCATCACACTTACTTTTAGCATAACTTACCATATCTTTAACAATACACTTTACCTCTTCAGGTGTCTTTCTTAATTTATCTTTCATATGTATTTCTGAGGTTGCTATAAAAACATGTATTCTTTTTCTTTTAGCACCCTTAATTGCTTCATAAGCAATATCTATATCATTTTTATTACAACGCGCTAAAGATGTAACTATTGAATAATCACATGCTTTACTTATTTGTTCAATAGATTCAAAATCTTTCTTATTACTTGCAGCAAAACCTGCTTCTATAACATCAACTTTCATATCATTTAATTTTTTAGCAATTTTTATTTTATCTTCCATACTCATTGTACATCCTGGAGATTGTTCACCATCTCTCAATGTAGTATCAAATATCTTTATATTTCTCATTTTAAACTTCCTCTCTCATCAAAAAAGACTATTACCATATAAATGGTAATAGTCTATACAAATAATCTTTATTTAATTCTTTATTAATTATTATTGTACGCAAAATAACTATTACCAACCAGTCGTAGTAATAGTGATAAGAGATTCATTTTATTTATATTATTAAAAATAATATTATTCATCCTTATCTTCCTTCCATAAAAAGAATATATCACCAAATACTAATTATGTCAAATATTTTTATCTAAATAAAGATAATACTTTTACTTTAGCTTTTTCATTTTTATTTCTTTTAGTCACATATAAATCAAATCTATCATTAGTTTGATTATCTAAATAATTGCTAACTTCTTCTCTACTCATTACATTATAATTTTCTTTATAATATTTAATCAATAGTAAATAATCTCTATATAATTCTAATCTTTTCTTTTTCATTATAAATCACCCCACGTACATATATTAAACCATATATACATAAGAATTAATTAAACAAATGTGACATATATAAATAAATATAAAAAAACACCTAACTCAGCAATGAATTAGGTGAAGTTAAAAAATGTTGGCAACACTCAACGCTGCAATATTAAGTGTTCCTTTTTATTATATACAAGTTTCTTTGACATATTCATAATAACATATAAATGACTTTTTTCAAGTCATTTTATTTCATCAAAAAAAACATTATTTTTTATAATTCCATATTCCTAGTTGACCTTTAGCTTGTATTGGATCAATTAATTCAATATCATCTAATACCCAAGCATATCTTCCAACTTCATATCTTCCAGCTATAAAATTATTTAGATTCTTTTCTTTCTCTTGTTTTATAAATTCTTCTGTCATATAAATACAATCTACTAGATTACATTTACAAATAATAAATCCATATTTTAATTCATCTTCATTATATAATTCAGATAATCCTTTTCTATTTTTTACTTCTTTAGAAAGTTTAGCTAATCCAGCATGAATATATAGTTCACCTCTATAATTTGTTTTCCAACTACGAGTTTCTATATATTTAACTTTATTTTTTATTAAAGTAGCAAAAGGTTCCTTAATTGTTAATACTTTCATTTATATCACCACTATTATTTTAACACAATAATTATTCAAATTATAAAAAAAAATAAAACCCTTTATATACAAGGGTTAATTACTTAATGGTACGATTAGTGTAGTAGTTTACAACTAATCATAAATAGTAAACATTAATATCAATCACTAATAATAGTATAACATATTTTTTAAAATATAAAACAAATATTTATAAATTCTTTACTAATTTTCAATCTAATAAAATGGATGCCATACTTCTTGTTGTTAGCTAGGTACAACTTACTACTTACTGCTTTACAACAATACATCATACTTCATACAACTAACTTCTTTACTGCATACTACAATACTTCAGTAGCTAACAACACACTCATTATAACAATTATGTCGCATAATGTCAATTTAATCGTTCGACAAAATTCGACAAAAAAATTAGCATAATTTGCTAATTCATTTAAATAGTTTCTTTTCCATCATAAGTTAAAATATATTTTTTTCCAAATAAACCTTTTTTCTCTTTGATTTCAATTTTATAATTATTATATTCACTTAAAACTTTAAGCAATTCTTCATTCGTATTACTATTTAACTCATCATAATTTTCATTTTTTCTACCAGATGGATCTGTGAAGTAAATAATTATTAAATCATCGCCACCATGACCTTCTAATAATATTTCAAGCATTATATTACTATCTATATTCCATTCAATATTATTGTTATTATTAAGATTATATTTACCTTTAAATCCTCGCTTTTTCATTTCAGATAATAATAAATCTAATCTTTCTTGATATATTTTATTTTGATTTTCTTTTTTCATAAATACTCCTTTTTTACCTTTTTAAAAAAGGGTACTACTTCTTTACTTAATCTTAATACATCTTCCCAAGTATTACATTCTTGTAATTGTTTTAAAAATTCTTCTTTTATTGGTTCGTGATAACTATGTGCTCTAATTGTTTCTTCTGCCCATTGTTTAGGCGATTCATAATTCTCCTTAAAAAATTGTAATTCATCACCTATTTTGCTTTCTGCTTTTGAAGCTATAATTTCTTCATATGTTAATTCTTTTTCTTCCATATAATCCTCCTTATAATTATTTACTACTTTTTTTATCTTTTTCATCTAAGTATTCAGCATAAAAATCTGACATACTTTTATTATAATTAAAATCATCTAAATATTGTTCTAACAAATGCCAATATGCACTTTCAGAACTACCATAATAACTTCTATTTTCCTCATCAAAAGCCCCTTCAGTAGCTCTTATATGAGAATTTCCTTTTGCTTCGATTCTATGAAGTATATCCTTTATCAACATATCAAGTACTAATTTAAATTCATCATTTGATAAAGCAACAACACCTTCATCAGATTTTAAGAATTCTACAAGTGTTTTATTATATATAAAATTACCTTGTTCATCATAAAGTGGTTGATCTAATTCTCTAAAGTTTTCTTCAACTATACCTTCTATTAATTCTTGTAAATTATTATTCAAATCTA
>JAEEGL015813245.1_pt1 | contig 13163 bp, 5 predicted proteins | sample 9134231 | NCBI WGS metagenome assembly JAEEGL01 (sample SAMN16246548, study PRJNA631951) | gut metagenome | biome: gut microbiome; feature: rumen; material: fiber-attached | host: Bos | place: Iran: Karaj | collected 2018-10
ACCTCCTCGGTAACTCCTCTCCCCCACCAGATTACTGCAGTCTATAAAGAAATGCTTCCGAGGATGCCCCTCAGATTTGTTCTGGCAGATGATCCTGGAGCAGGTAAGACAATAATGACTGGCCTTCTTATCAAAGAAATGATAGTAAGAGGGGACCTAAAACGCTGCCTAATAGTCTCGCCAGGAAACCTGACACAGCAATGGCAAGATGAACTGCTGGAGAAATTCCACCTTCATTTTGAGATAATCACGAATGAGATGATTGAATCTTCAGCTTCGGGTAATGTATTCAATGATCATAATTTCTGTATTGCTCGTTTAGACAAATTATCTAGGAATGATGAAATCAAAGAGAGATTGAAATCAACAGAGTGGGACCTCGTGGTTTGTGATGAGGCCCATAAAATGTCTGCCTACAACTTTGGCGGAGAAATAAAGAAAACCAAGCGCTACCAACTGGGAGAGTTATTATCTGAGCAAACTAGAAATTTCCTATTATTGACTGCAACTCCACATAACGGAAAAGAAGAAGATTTCCAGCTTTTCCTTGCACTCGTGGATCAAGACAGATTTGAAGGTGCGACAAGAAACAGCCATCAGTCGATAGATTCGTCAGATGTTATGAGAAGATTGGTCAAAGAGGATCTTCTTAAGTTTGATGGTACGCCCCTATTTCCAGAACGTATAGCTGAAACTATCAACTACGATCTTTCACCCAAGGAAGAGACCTTGTATGGAGCAGTAACACACTACGTACAGGAAGAATTCAATCGTGCAGAAAAATTAGACAACGAGAAAGGAAAGAATTCTGTTGGGTTCGCATTGACCATATTGCAAAGACGTCTGGCATCCTCTCCAGAAGCAATTTACCAATCCTTGCGGAGAAGAAGAGAACGTTTAGAAAAACGTCTTTCAGAAATGAAGATGGAAAAGAAGTTCATCGAATCATCGTTTGATACAGAATGGACCGACCCTAATGATGATGATTATGAAGATGCTCCGAGTGGTGAGATCGAGGAAGCGGAGGAAAATGCTGTCGATCGTGCTTCAGCTGCACGTACCATAGAAGAACTAGAAGCAGAGATTGTAACGTTAAAGAAACTAGAGAAATTGGCTAATGATGTTCGTGCAAGTGGAGAAGATCGCAAATGGGATGAATTGTCAAAACTTCTGCAGGACGGAAGTAACATCTATGACAAAAACGGTCAACGCGAGAAGATCATAATATTCACAGAGCACAGAGACACACTCAATTACCTGCAGTCTAAGATATCGTCCCTTCTGGGGAGCGAACAGTCCGTAACAACAATCCACGGCGGTATGCTGAGGGATGAGAGGAGAAAATCGGAGTCGATATTCAAGGAAGACAAGGATGTCATGGTCCTCATAGCCACAGATGCAGCAGGAGAAGGAATAAACCTTCAGCGCGCTCATCTAATGGTCAATTACGATCTGCCATGGAATCCAAACAGACTAGAGCAGCGTTTTGGAAGAATCCACAGAATAGGTCAGACGGAGGTGTGCTACCTGTGGAATCTGGTTTCAAAAGAAACCAGAGAAGGGATGGTATTCCAAAGATTATTCGAAAAGCTCGATGAAGAGAGAAAAGCGCTTGGCGGGAAGGTATTCGATATCCTCGGCAGAGTCACATTTAACAACAAACCATTACGTGAACTGCTGATAGAGGCAATCAGATACGGTAATGATCCAGATGTGAGAGCGCGCCTTCACCAGGTGGTAGATAATTCGTTAGACACAGATGCAATCAAGAAACTGCTTCAGGAACGTGCATTGACAAATGATGTTATGGATGCATCTACAGTCTTTTCGATACGTGAAGAGATGGAGCGTCTGGAGACAAGGAAACTTCAACCGAATTTCATTAGAGCTTTCTTCATCGAAGCCTTCACGAGACTCGGCGGCAATATTGTAAAGAGAGAATTGAATCGCTACGAAATACTGTCTGTTCCTATCGTAATACGTGAGCGTGATTCTCAGATAGGGACGAGAGAGCCAGTTCTCAGACGCTACGAAAGGATCTGTTTTGACAAAGAAAATATGGAGGTCGAGGGATATAAACCGGCAACTCTGATCGCACCTGGTCATCCGTTGATGAATGCAGTAATCGACCTGATCATAGAGAAGAACAGTGACGTGATGAAACGTGGATCGATCTTGGTGGATGATTTGGATTATGGAGTGGAGCCGCGCCTGCTGTTCTATGTAGAAAGTTCGATTCGTGATAGTAGAACAACAACATCTGGAGAAAAGAGAACAGTCTCTCGCATGGTACACTTCGTAGAACTCAATGAGAAAGGAGAATCGATTGATGCGGGTTACGCACCGTATCTCAACTATCGCGCACTAAAGGATGATGAAACGAAACTTGGACATGAGATACTGTCTAAACAAAACTGGTTGAAGTCTGACCTTGATGAGATAGTCAATGAATACTCTATTGAAAAGATAGTTGGCAATCATCTTTTAGAAGTGAAAAAAAGAACTATTGCCCGCATTGATAAGACTGAATTTGCGGTCAAAACACGCTTGACTGAGGAGATACAATATTGGGATAACCGTGCCAATGAATTAAGGCTAAAAGAACAATCTGGGCGTGGAAATCAACATCTTAATTCGGATAATGCACAAAGAAGAGCTGATGAGTTGAGTACCAGATTGACAAAACGTCTAAATCAACTCGAAGAAGAGAAAAAAATTGTTGCTCTGCCCCCTGTTATTCTTGGATGTTCATTCATCATCCCAAAAGGGTTGATTGAACAAAACCACGGAAAGAATGTTTCGCTATTTGCACACGAAACCAAAGAGATAGAAATGATTGCTATGAATCGCGTGATGAATATTGAAACTGAATTGGGCTACATGCCGGTCGATATAAGTAAAGAAAATGTAGGATATGACATTGAATCGTCAATCCCTAGAGAAATGCGTTCGGGTTCCAATTGTTTAAGATTTATTGAAGTAAAGGGACGTAGGGTTGGTGCTGGACAAATCACCGTAAGTAAGAATGAAATCCTCACATGTCTCAATAAACCAGAAGAATTTATTTTAGCGATTGTGGAAGTCGACGGGACGAAGACGCATAGTGTTTATCTTAAGAATCCATTCAAAGAGTCGGTTGATTTTACCGTAAACAGCGTAAATTATGATATTGAAAAATTGAAAAAAACATCTGTGGTAGTGTTAGAAAGGTGGGATAATGAATAAGAAATTGATAGAAGTAGCAATTCCACTGGATGCCATTAATGAAGCTTCTGCAAGAGAAAAGTCAATAAGACATGGACATCCATCAACACTACACCTGTGGTGGGCGAGACGCCCATTGGCAACTGCAAGAGCGGTTATTTTCGCATCACTAGTGGATGATCCATCATCACACCCTGAATTATTTCCAACAGAAAAAGAACAAAACGAAGAACGCCAAAGATTATTCACTTTCATAAAAAAGCTGGTAACATGGGAAAATACATTCAATAACACCATCATTGAACAAGCAAAGAAAGAGATTGAAAAATACAACACATTGCCAATCGAATTTCTAGATCCTTTTTCAGGAGGAGGTGCGATTCCACTAGAAGCACAGCGTTTGGGATTACATACGCATGCTCATGATTTGAACCCCATATCCATAATGATTAACAAATCAATGATTGAAATACCACACCTATTTAATGATAAACCTCCTGTAAATCCAGTTGCATCCAGTAAAAAAATGACATCAACATACAATGGCGTTGACGGTCTTCAAGAAGATGTTGAATATTATGGTAAAAAACTAAAAGAAAGGGTTTACTCCAAAATTGGTAACCTGTATCCAAAAATCACCGTAATTGATGAGGGTTGTGAAAAGACAACAAATGTTATTGCCTGGATATGGTCAAGAACTGTAAAATGTACCAATCCCGCTTGTAATGCAACCATCCCTCTTGCGAAGTCATTCACCCTATCTAAGAAAGGAGAAACAATTTGGATTGAACCACAAATCCATGAAAGTGGAAACAACTATGTGCTGCGTAAGGGTGGCAAACCCATTGAGGGCACCATGAACTCCAAAGGGGCAACGTGCTTAAAATGTGGTTCTCAAATAACGTTTAAAGAAATACGTGACGCAGGATTGTCTGGCAAGATGAATTCCGATTTAATGGCCATTGTTTCGGAAGGAAATAAGAAAAGAATATATTCCGAACCGAATGAGGAACAGCTTTTAAAGACCGTTGTCGGAAGGCCTGATGATCACCCTGATGCAAAAATAGATGAGAGTGTACCGTATCTTCAAACACCCAAATATGGTATGAATAACTATTCAGATATGTTTACCAACAGACAATTGGTGATGTTGAATGCATTTACATCCACCATCGATGAGATAAAGAAGATGGTATTTGAAGATGCGTCGAAACATGAACAATATTGTGATAAACAACCATTATCTCAGTTAGGCACCGGTGCTTTGGCCTATTCCGAAGCCATTTCTGTTTATCTTAGCTTTGTGATAAGTAAAATCGCTGATCGTGGTTCAACGATTTGTAGTTGGGATTCTTCTAGAGACGGATTACGTAATACATTCGGAAGACAAGCTATCCCAATGGTTTGGGATTATGCTGAAGGAAACCCTTTTTGTAATTCTTCAGGGTGTTTTGACAACATGCTTGAGTGGGTTACTGAATGTATCCCTGTTTTCCCCGTAAAGCAACAAGGTATTGTTAAACAAATAAGTGCGACCGACGATTGTGGGTTAGCAAACATAATGGTATCAACGGATCCACCGTATTATGACAATATCGGATACGCGGATCTGTCTGATTACTTTTACATTTGGATGAGAAAGGTATTGAGGCCCATATACCCCGATCTGTTTAGTACAGTACTAGTACCAAAAACAGATGAGTTAGTTGCTATGAGGCATAGGTTCGATGGCAGTAACGAAGCAGCAAAGCAATTTTTTGAAAATGGTATGTTTAAGACCTTTAAACAGCTGTATAACTACTGTAATGACGATATTCCGCTGACAATTTATTATGCTTTCAAACAAAGTGAATCGGAAGAAACAGATAAAAAAATACAAAGATCATCATCCGGTTGGGAGACGATGTTATCTGCAGTAATTAATGCCGGTTTTGAAATAACAGGCACATGGCCAGTTCGTACAGAATTATCAAATCGTATGAGGGGAATCGATTCGAATGCCCTTGCTTCTTCTATTGTTCTTGTTTGTCGTAAAACAAACAAAACAGATTCGATAACCAGACGTGAATTTATAAATGAATTAAGAAGAGAACTAAAACCCGCAATAAAAAAATTACAAGAGTCCAATATTGCACCAGTAGATTTGGCGCAATCATCGATTGGACCAGGAATTGCAGTTTATTCAAGATATAAATCTGTGCTCGAATCCGACGGAACTATTATGAGTGTTAGAACTGCTTTGCAGATAATTAACCAAGAATTGGATGCATTTGTCTCCGAACAAGAAGGAGAAATGGATTCTGAAAGTAGATTCTGTGTAAATTTGTATTCTCAATTCGCATACAATGAAGTCAAATATGGGGAAGCAGACGTATTGGCTAGGGCCAAAAATACCTCTGTTGAAAGGTTATCAAATATAGGTGCGTTATTTTCTGAAAAAGGAATAGTTAGGTTAAAAACACGTGAGGAAATACCTGAACCTACAAAGACGGGAGCAAGAACTTGGATTCTTTGTCAACAATTGACAAGAGAAGTTGATAGAGGGGGAATAGAAGCAACAGCTAAGATTTTGCTCCCTTATTCTGGTCACGATGCGGAAAATGCAAAATCGCTTGCATATCGTCTATTTACTATCGCAGATCAGAAAAAATGGACACAAGAAGCTTACGCATACAACGCACTAATAACTGCATGGCCAGACATCCAGTCTACTTTAATAACACTAATCGGACCGGAAGAAAAACCCGGAGTAACAAGAATTGATAGGTGGTTGCAATGATAAACCATGAAATGATTGGAAAAGGGTTTGACCATTTACTACAAGCCCTGGTATCATACATTTCTAGAGAGCTGGCCCAAGAATACGGAGAAGACTGGTGGTCCGAAGGAGTATTATCAAAACTATATGAACGTCAAAAAGAGAATCTCCCTCTCTCTGGTACGACGGATGAATTGAAAAAATCAATGGACATACTTCTATGTCTCAACTTGATTGACATTCGTTGGAATGATATATTCAAAAGAAAGCTGGCTACCAGCAATCGCAACTGGGTCAAAGAGCTTATTGAAACTAGAAATAGATGGGCACACACTGGATCAGAAGATACCAGTATCGATGATACTGAAAGAGCTCTCGACACAATGGCTCGCCTGTGTGAACAAATTGACAATACGGGGATAACAGAAGAAATCCGCAAATTATATCGTACCGTAAGGTACGGAACCGAGGGTGGTTCAGCAGATACCAGTGGCAAAATAAAAGAAACACCACTGCCGATTTTCAATAGTTTGTCTGGCCTCCCCAGCTGGAGGGATGTTATTGAGCCACACCCAGATGTCGCTCAGGGAAAATACCGCAATGCAGAATTTGCCGCCGACTTAGCGCAAGTATCGCGCGGTACTGCAACTCCCGAATATCAGGATCCTGTTGAGTTCTTCTCTAGAACGTATGTCACTGAAGGAATGAAGAGGTTGCTAACCGAGGCAATTAAACGTGTCAATGGAACTGGAGGAGAACCGGTTGTTCAACTAAAGACTGCGTTCGGAGGTGGAAAAACACACACCATGTTGGCATTGTACCATCTTCTCCGCGATAATCCATCAAAAGGAGAGATCCCCGCAATCCAATCTCTGCTCCAAGAATCTGATCTTGAATTGCCACATGTTAATGTGGCTGTCATTGTCGGAACCGCGTATGACCCATCCGCAAAGAGAAGACCAGTAACCATGCCGGGGATAACAATCAATACAATCTGGGGGGAAATTGCTGCACAATTGTCTGAATCTGCTGGAGACCCAGACCTATATAACATCATTAAGACATCAGATGCAAAACACACTTCTCCTGGTTCAAAGACATTTGTGGACTTGTTCAACAAATGTGGACCTTGTGTAATTCTAATGGATGAATTGGTTGCATATGCAAAGAAACTCTATGGTGTGACAGATCTCCCAGCAGGATCTTTTGACAATTTTATAACTTTCATTCAAGAGATAACAGAGGCAGCGAGGGCAAGTAAAAACTGTCTCATCGTTGCATCAATACCTGAATCTGATCTAGAAATAGGCGGAGATGCTGGACAGATTGCGTTAGAATCAATAGAACACACTTTCGGCAGGATGGAATCGATATGGAAGCCCGTCGCTGCAAATGAAGGATTTGAGGTTGTACGCAGAAGATTGTTTCTAAACTGTAAAAACACAGCTAACAGAGATCTGGTATGTGAAACGTTCTCTAAACTATACAACGATAATCCATTGGAATTCCCCATAGAGTCCAGAGAGTTGGAATACACTTCTCGTCTAAAATCCTGTTATCCAATTCATCCTGAAGTATTTGACCGTCTTTATGAGGACTGGGCAACATTAGAACATTTCCAGAAAACACGTGGGGTTCTTCGTTTGATGGCCTCAGTTATTCATGACCTCTGGATGAATAATGACAGCAGCCCTTTGATTATGCCGGGTTCGATATCTCTTGACAACTCTGATATTAAAAATGAATTAACCAGGTACTTGGATGATAATTGGAATGCTCTCGTAGATCGTGAAATAGATGGAAAGAATTCGATTCCTTTCCAGAAAGATAAGAATGACCCACGTTACGGTAGATACATGGCATCCAGACGTGTGGCCAGAGCGATATTCCTGGGGAGCGCCCCATCGGTTAAGGAACAATCTATTCGTGGCATAGATGTTCAAAGAATACGCATCGGTGTCGTTCAACCTGGAGAAAATGTTGGTGTCTTCAACGATGCCCTGAATACGTTAAACAATTCTCTAGCGTACCTATATTCCAACCCCACTGATGGGAGATTTTGGTATGATACTCGTCCGACCCTAAGAAAAACTGTAAATGATCGTGCATCACAGATACCGGAATCTGAGATTGAGAAAGAAATCGAAATCAGACTCAATAAGATGACAAAAGATGGCCGTTTTGCAGGGATACATGTATGTCCGAATACGTCACTGGATGTGCCAGACACTCAGAATGTCAGACTTGTTGTTCTACGTCCTGTTAATACATTCAAAGAGACACCTGAAGGTAACAATGCCATTATAGTGTCTGAAAAAATACTCAACACCAGAGGTGAAGGGCCGCGCATATACCGCAATATGTTAACATTCGTGGCTCCTGATCATGCAGTTATCGACTCGTTGAAAACGGCTGTAAAAATGTATCTAGCGTGGAAATCTGTCAGGAATGATGCCGAACGTCTTAACCTGGATGTTGCGCAGACTCGTGAATCTGATGCCAACGCTAAAGCATTCAACGATACGGTTAACCTCAGAGTAAGGGAGACATATTGTTGGTTACTAGTTCCATACATCGATCGTAATGATGACATCTCGAAGATTCAGTGGGACAAAATTCGCATCAGTGGCGGCACCGATCCAATTACCAAGAAAGCGGCGGATAAGCTCATTAACGATGAGTATATGATCACCAATTGGTCACCTGCATTACTTCGTAGGGAATTAGATTCACTCCTATGGAAGGAATCCAATGATATTGAGATCAAAAAACTGTGGGAACAACTATGCACATATTGTTATCTCCCCAGATTGTCTTCCTATTCTGTTCTAGAAACAACGATAAGACAAGGATTGCAAACTGACGATTATTTCGCATTATCAACAGGTTTGGTTGATGGTAAGTATGCTGAATTAAAACATGATTTTATGATAGACCGGATTGATTCATTCAATTATCTGGTTAAAATTGGAATAGCTTTGGAACAGATCAGAAAAGAAAAAGAAAAGACGGGCGATGATATAGGTGGCGAAACTGGAGAACAAGAAGGAGAAACCATTATTGATCAACCTGGATCGGACACCACGGTCATTGTAGATCAACCAATGGGGCAGAAGCACACTCATTTCCATATGACAAAAGAATTGGACTATATCCGCGTCAACAAAGATGTAAACCAGATCATTTCAGAGGTTGTTCAACCATTGGCCTCCCTGAACGGTGCAGAAGTAAAAATAAACATAATAATAGAAACGATAGTGCCGGATGGCATCACTTCGGATAAAGAACGTACAGTTAATGAAAACTGTCGTACCCTGAAGATTGATGACAAGGAGTTCTATTGATGTCGAAGGAGTTAACTAACTACTAAAGAAACGGACAACTAATATGGTGCACTGACTGATTTATTAACGTGATTCCAACAAATCGGGATTTGTATGTCTCATTGCAACAGGCAGAGCACCATATTTGTGTCAATACTCGTCATATTTCTTATTACACCCTTTGGACTGATCAATAGGGTATTTTTTATTATTTATCATGATCTTGTTCAACAACGAACTATACAAATCAATATCAAACTTTTGAGCAAATCTCAATACAAAAAAGAACACATCTGATATTTCATCACATATCTTCTGCTTACTCTTAATATTGGATAGCATCGCCTCACATTCGGCCGGCGTCTTAAATCTGAATATCTGAAGTAATTCTGAAGACTCTGTGACAACCCCAATTGCTAAATCCTTGGGATTATGAAACTGTCCCCAATCACGGCATTCACAGAACTCCTCAACAATCTTTTTGGCTTCATCAATTGTCTTCGAACAGTCTTCCATACTTGATGGGATACAGTTCTGAAAAATAATGATAACGAATCAGATTGTCTCTAGCAATAAATAGATGCAGAACAATGCTTAGCTGGTATCGTGGAGATAGAAACGATTGACTTTACTAATGAAGGCATTAAGAATCTCGAAACGAAAAAGAAATGCACCAATTGGCCTGTCGTATACATTCTCCATAACGATCATACAGCATACATAGGAGAAACCTGTGATGCATTGGGTAGAATGACTCAACACTATGCATCTGAAGAAAGAAGATGCTTGACAAAGGCTGAAATAATAATCGATGAGGAATTTAACAAATCTGCTGTACTCGATACAGAACAGAGGCTCATCAGACTGTGTAAATCTGACAAGAGATTCAAACTACAGAATCGTAACGCAGGGCAATCAGCCGCCCATGAATATTTTAACCGTATACATTACGAAGCAAAAATATCCGAAATTTGGGCAGAAATGCTCAGTAGGGGTCTTGCTAATACCCCTCATGGGGATCTTATAAACCAAGCTGTTTACAAATATTCCCCATATACAAGTATGACTACGGAACAGATGATTGTATATTCGGACATTCTTGCAGACATAACGAAATGTAATATGGATGATCGCGAAGGTACATTCGTTGTTCAGGGTGGCGCCGGAACTGGGAAGACTATCCTTGCAATGAACCTTCTACGCACTCTGGTCAATTGTGTAAAGAAAGAAACTGATGAACTGATAATCGATTTCGATGAAGATGTGGCTGTAATAAACAAATTAGTACATACCTTCAAAGAAAAACAATCAGAAAAACTCCGCATAGCGCTTTGTACACCCATTGCTGAATTAAGGTCCGTTCTCAAAAAAGTTACAGCAGACTGCGAATTAGGAGAAAACCTTGTGGTAAGTCCAGAAGAGATTGCTAGATCATCAGAACTATATGATGTAGTGATTGTTGATGAGTCGCATAGACTTAGAATTAGAAAAAATATCCAGGATTACAAGGGGTTCGATGAATGCTCTAAACAACTTGGTATGGACCCACATACATGCAGTCAACTTGATTGGATAATGGGGCGCAGCCAATACAGGGTTCTACTATATGACGAAGAACAATCTGTAAAGGGTAGCGATTTGGGGCATGAACGTTTTATCAATACAGTAGGTGAATGTAAAACCAGACAAATAAAAACCCAGATGAGATGTCTTGGAGGGAAAGCATTCACGGACTATATCGATTCGATTCTTAAATGCGAAAAGCACCCAAAGGAATCCTTTGGTGAACAATTCGATTTTAGATTGTTTAATGATGTAGAAAAAATGATCAACACGATCAAAGAAAAAGATGGACAAGTGAAATTGTGCAGAACTGTAGCGGGTTATTCATGGGAATGGAAAGACAAAAACAAATCTTATGAATACAAAAAAGAACACGGTATCTTTGACATCGAGATTGAAGGTCACAAATACATCTGGAACACAAGTCATGACGGATGGATATTAAGCAAGCATGCAATCGATGAGATAGGGTGTGTACATTCTGCCCAGGGGTTCGATTTGAATTATGTTGGGGTTATTTTTGGTAGAGAAATTGATTATGATGCAGAATCTAACAGTATTGTTATAAATTCAAAGCTATTCTTCGATAGGAATGTCAAGGCTGCCACAGACCCAGAACAACTCAAAAAGTATATTCTCAATACATATCGGGTCCTCCTTACTCGCGGGATACGTGGGTGCTATGTCTATGCATATAACAAAAACTTACGTCAATATCTAATTGATGTAATGGGGCCAGAAAATGTAAACTACTGAGGTTTCTCAGTTATATATTGCCCCTGGGCGTCTAAATCTACCTAATTTAAAAATCAGATCCCTTCCGATTTCATATAGATTAGCGACGACTTCCGATTATCTGTCTTAACTCCTCAACGGAATACTGTTTGCCATCTTTGGTCTTCATGTGCAATACGGCGTGACAGTTAGGGCATACTGGGATCAGATCCGTCAATGGATTCACAACATATTCTTGTTTAATTTCATGAATTGGCTTAATATGATGTACATGAATGAATCCTGACGCAAAATCTCCGTAATAATCCCCAAAATCAATTCCGCAAACAGCGCATTTACATCCATAATGCTCTATACATTTCATACGCGCAATTGGGTTACGTTCGTATGCGTTGACGGTGACCTTTTTTATCGCACCCTCTACAATCTGACCCTCCAATTCTTCAGAATCAGGATATAATCCCTCAATGCTGTTCATATGGCCATCAATATAAGACGACAATTGTTCAGAAACCCGACTTGGACTTTGAGGAGAAGCTGTATATCCATTTTTCCTTAAATCATTCAACGATAAACTGTTTGGATCTGAGAAAGAGTTTATTTGGACTCTGATCCAGGATGTATTTCCACGATTGTATGCTTCACGATTTATCCAATATTTGCTATCATCTTCTAATTCGTGCTCATTCAGACCGGTTTGGATCACGCGCCCCCCGTACTTTATCCGCTTATCTGGTGCAGTACAATAAAAATAAACGATGTCTCCAACAGAATACCTTATAGATCTTTGTTGCCAGTCTATTATTTGGCGTTCCTCGACGAATCTATCCAAATCATAGTACTTAGCATTAGCAATAACGATCCATGAAGACATAAGATGGCATTGAACTGGTCAATTATATCACTATTTATCTCAGGTGGAGATAATTGTATGTTTCCCAAATGATTGTAAAAACAAATTAGTTCTTTCCTTCATTGATTCATCTGGAATCAAAGTATAACAACAACCTCTGATTTCTCTTTTCTACGAACTCCAACTCATTACTCACCCACATCATGTAATCCTCGACATCACTTGGTAGCGGATCCTCCCCCAGCCCCGTATCCAGCCACATTCTCACTTGCCTATAATCTGGCGTAACGCAATCCTGCAACAAGAAGAAATCAACAAACCCTCTGAAATCCACGAATAGATCGAAAAACTTCCTATCCTGCTCCAGGCACCACGATATCGGACTCTCCTCCCCCTCGTAGTATCTTCTTATGCACTCAAGAGTCAGGTCCCATCTGTCCGCTATCAGCCTGTTGCTCCCCCTTATCTGGTTGATGCTGTTCCTGTGCTTCGGGAATATCATCATCCCTCCGATGGTGTACGTCCTGCGGATGACCGACTCCATCCATCCCCTGTAATTGTCCATGGACGACGCCACCTTATCTATCAGTTCCCTGCAGCGTTCGTACCTGAAACCCGTGGTTATCGAATCGCTGGCGAACCTGAAGTCCTTCCATACCAGATAATCCCCGCCGAATCCGGGCTTCAGATCCATGACCTCACCGTTGGGCAATTCCCTGCTCCAGAG
>JAEEGL010999156.1_pt1 | contig 13162 bp, 10 predicted proteins | sample 9134231 | NCBI WGS metagenome assembly JAEEGL01 (sample SAMN16246548, study PRJNA631951) | gut metagenome | biome: gut microbiome; feature: rumen; material: fiber-attached | host: Bos | place: Iran: Karaj | collected 2018-10
AGAGATTCGTCAATGTGGAGGTATTACTCAGAGATCCTCAGATTTTTCCGGAGAACAAAAAGGGGGATTTACCGAGTGCACTCCGCAGCGAGTGGAGCGGTATGGGAGCTTCTTATGATCTGAAAAAGATCAATTTTGCAGCATTTAATAATGCCTGCAAAATGGGATATCTGTGTCTGCTGGGGCCGGATGAACTAAACAGGCTGATGTTAAAATATGATAAGAGTCTGGGCGGTTATTACAGGAACAGTGAGACATCCATAGGAATCAGTAATATTATTCTGTCCATCAATACCGGAGGCGGCAGATATGACGGAACCAACAAAAATCTGATTGTGAAAATCTGCGGTGAAAAAACGGGTGAAAGAGAAAATGTTTTGGATCAGTTCACCGTTTCGGGCGCGCAGTATCTGCAGAAGAACTCCACTGTCAGATTGAAACTTCCGACCAGCTATACGATTCCGCTCTCGAAAATCGATCATTTCCTGCTGAAACTGGATGGTAATAATTTATGGAATTCAAATTATATTTCGTTTTTCGACGGTTCAACAAATATTGAATTAACAGAGTGGAGCGGGAGAATGAGGAAAAGGGATGAGGTAAGACTTCCGGTCCGCAGGGATGTGGCATATCATTATGAAACAGTCTCCTATTCGGCAAAGATCAGTACGCTTGCCATTGAAATCAAAACATCCGGCAAGCGTTGGTCAGGGACAGATAATGATGTTTACTTTACTGTTTATGCCAACGGGGGAAGTTATGTACAGTCGAAATTGCTGGATAAATCCGGATATAATGATTTTGAGGCAGGAGACAGAGATACCTATACAATGAAACTGAATGTTCCCAAGACATACAATGAAATTGACTATTTTGTTCTTTCAAAGAAGGGATCGGATGATTGGCGTGTGGAATCTGTTATGGTGTATGATCTGGAGAGCAATGAGTGCATTTCAGTATGCAGTGTGAATCGCCTGGTTGGAAGCAGCGGAGAGAAAATTGAAAAAGGAATCCACCTGCAACCGAAGGATGACGGTGATGAGTCAGGGTCAGCGCCGATTCAGGAGGCTCCGAAAGAGCAGATGATAAGCCAGATGATTGTTACCATTAAGACAGCGAATAAGCTGTTTGCGGGTACGGATAACGATGTGTTTTTCAAAGCCATCTATCTGGACGATAAAAACAAGGAGAACAGTATCAGGGTATCGCTGGATACCAGCTGGCATAACGATTTCGAGCGTGGTGATACGGATACGTTCAGGGTGGCATTCAAAACTCCGGTTTCGAGGAAAAAGCTCAGCCGTTTCGAACTGAACAAAAAAGGAAGCGATGACTGGACAATCGACTGGGTGAAGGTACAGGATGCCACTACAGGTGCCTGTCTCGGAAAACATGATAAAAGAAGAGAACTGAGGAAGGAAACTGATGTAATCACAATGCCGGCTCAGCAGTAGAAAATCCTGAAAATAATAAAAGAATCCGCCATCTGGATATATCAGATGGCGGATCTTTTCCTGATGATTTTCCAAACCCCGGAAATGCCGCAGATAAAGGGATTTCCGACCATATACTACCTGGTAGTATTTTGAGGTGAAAACGGCAAAATTACCACCTGATGGTATTTTGAACCTGCGGAAACGATGGTAAGATCAGAAGCATAAAGACCGAGGCCCGGGAAAAATACACTACACAGTACATAGGAGGCAAAGAAGTATGAACGGAAAAACACATAGGTTAGTTACAGAAATGGCAATTCAGTATTTGGAGAATCTTACGCCCAATTTCACTCTGAATGGTAAGAAAGTGAAAGATTACAGCCAGAGCATTCAGCAGAAGAACAGTGATACGGACGGAAAAAATGATTTCGAAAAAGAAATGGAATTTGTTGATGTGGAGGGCGGCGCAGGTGATGCGTCGGATAATCCGCACAAAAATGATACATGGGCAATCGATGATAAGGCAAAATATTCGGAAAAAGGGTACACATTTGCTTCGTTCAATCATTTCATTGATATTAAGAAGGGCAGTGGAAGGTATGATGATTACGACGGTTATTCCTATCAATACGGATCGGCAAAAAAGGATCAGCACGAGAAGCTGTCCAATCAGGTTTCGGACAGTGTACTTGCAGGATTGCTGAATGTGGCTTTGGGTGCGATCGGCAAGGAAAAGGTTGATGCGGGCGTTGTGGGTTATTGGATGAACGACGAATATGTGCATGCCCCCGGGCAGAAATGGTATCGCAACTGCTCACCCGCAGCCTGGAATTATTCTTTCCCGAGTGTTCTGAGGAGTTATTCTGATAAATATGCGGAATTTGACAAGCGTTTCCCGAGAACCACGCACAGCACCGGAACCAGCGGAAAAGGAATTCCTTACAGCGTGTTTATGCCGGTAGATAATCTGGGAAGATACTGGTATGAAAGATATATGCTTTCCAATGAGCCCGCAGATCTGGGTCCCGCGCTGCATGCGGTTCAGGATGCAACCATTCCTCATCATGCAACGGGATATATGGGAAATTATCATGTATATTATGAAAGTGAGCTGGAAAAATATGCGGATAAAATCTGTAAGAGTGCAAATTTCAAAGAGGAGACCCTGAAGTATTATAATCTTTGGATGAAGCAGAGCGGAAGTGTTTCAAGTCTCATCTATGAAAAAGACAGGAATAAAACACCCGGTTTGGGATGGAGAATTGATTACCTGATCACATGGCTGGCTTTTAAGGCATATTATGCATACGAGAATGTATATCAGGGATTTAAGAATAAGGCATTTAACGAGGGTTCCGCAAAAGATCTGCTGGCAATGGCCTGCGCAATGAGTATGGTAACGATTCAAAAGGCCAAAAAAGAGATTGAATCGGCTCCGATCGGCAGAGAATATCATATTAAGGAAGTTACCGTCACGGGGCAGAACAATTCCAAGAAGAATTATACGGATGAAATGCAGCTTCTCTTTTACAACAATGCCGCAGGAGAAGGCGGTGCGTTCACAACAAAGAAGTTTAAGCCGACAGCAAACGGGGTTAACTGGGTGGCGAAAGTGAATGTCAGCTGCCTGAATCTTGACATTCGGAAGGTTTATATCGCAATCAACAAGGAAGGACAGAAAGACTGGCAGATCGACAGGGTGACGGTAAGCTGCACCATGGATAATGGTTCCCAGATTTATTATCAGAGGGATTACTACTGGAATAAGCTGCTGAATGAGAAAAACTGCTTTGTGATTCCGAAGAGTTCGCTGGTGCTTCCTACAGATGACACGACAAAGAAAGTCGGACAGATAAAACTTTCACTTGTCACCAGTACACTGAAAAATGCTTCGCTGAACGGACAGCTTGCGCTCATTGCCCAGGACGGAAATATGAATGATAAATGGGGGTACATCAGTAACTTTAAGAATACATCGCTGATGGCGGGAACGACCGTGAAGGAACAGTTTGATCTGAGCAAGCAGGAGATACAGCTGAGAAATCTGAAGCTGGAGATCTGGAATCGAAGCAAAAATGCATGGCTGCCGAAGGAAATAACCGTGGAAGTGTATGAGGCAGGAACAGGAAAACTGCTGAGAAAGAAAGTAATTGCATGGAATTCACAGCGCTGGTTCAGCCAGAATTCGAAACCCACATCGCTTGGCGCATCCCAGCATCCGATTCCTTTCGAATAAGCTGATACAGGAAAAGAATAAGAAGAAGTAAACGGAAGGGACAGCCGCACTGAGAAGGTGCGGCTGTTTTTTTGGCAATAGAAATTGCGAGAGAGTAAACCGGAAACTCCTTTTCGGGAAAACGGACAAACCGGAAACTGAGTAAAAAAACCGCGTTTTTTACCCGGCATACTACTGGGTAGTATATTGAAGCAGTCTGCCGGAATATACTACCGGATGGTATTTTCCGGCTTGAAAAACTATGCTAGCTTGGAAGCACGGGCAAGGAAACCGGAAACGGAAAACGAAAGGAGAAGGGAAGAGAAGATGGCGAATAAGCAGATGAGCAGTATAGCCGGTCTTGATCAGAAGATGGAACAGGTTCTGAAGGAAAAGGCAAACGTCAAATCTTTCAAAGAGCTGTATGATGCGACGAGAACACCGGCCGCCAGAGCGGCACTGGCGGAGAAAACAAATCTGCCGCTGGCAAATATCACACATTGGTCTGTTCAGGCGGAATTACTGCGGATGGATGGGATGACTCAGGATGAGGCCTGTGATCTGATCGATGCGGGTATTTATTCGGTTAATGATTTTAATAAGCTTTCCAATAAAGAGATCATTGAGAAGGTCAGAAAAGCGAATTCGGATACTGTTATCACAGAGGAAATCATCGAACAGATCAAAAAAAGCAAGCTGACCGATGCGCAGAAATTTGATGCGAAGGATGTCCGCAAAAAAATGGTTGTGGAGGAGAATGAGGCGCCTTCGATGTACAGTGATCTGTCGGATGTGATTGCGGAACTTGGGAAAGGAATTGCGAAAGCCCAGAAGGCTTTGGATGAAAGTTCCATAGAAATTCAGAATGAAATCCTAAAGGACGACAGGCTTTATGCGATGGGACTGCAGGCAACCTGGTATGCAATGCCGGAAGCGGAGTTTACGCTGAAGATGGACTATGCCGTGTCTCAGGAAAAAAGTGTGTCCGGAAAGACCAGTCTGAGTAAACTCAGCGTTGCGCCTTCCAACGCCACATTCCAGAATCTCTTTAAATCGGATAAAAAAGAGGAGAGTACACTGAGGCTGAAATTTGTGCCGATTCCGGCCTCCGACAAAATGCTGAGAAGAAGATATATGCCGGATCTGAGCCAGGCTGCCACGGTAAATGAGATTAAAGAGATCCTGGAGGAAGCGGAAATAGAGAACTATCGTCTGCTGCCGTCAGAGGCGTATGAATGGGAAGCCGAACGGATCCGCGTATCGGCTCAGTCTATTCCGTCTGCCGCAATCCTTGATATCGGAGCTGTGCCGCAGATTACGGTGGCAAAGGATACGAGGAAGTAGGAGGTGAAGAGATGGCAGATAAGATTGATAAGACAACTGAGAAAATTTCCAAGGCTGCTGGGATATTTGAAAAAGCATCTGATAAATTAGACGTGGTGTTTGAAAAAGGAGACAAGGTAGTTGGTCCCAGCCCCATCACAATAGATCAATCACCGATCGCGTCTTTAGGGGATAAGCTTATCTCGAGCAGCATGTATGAAGAAAAGGTCAGGGAACTGGCGGCGGTACAGCAAACCTTGAAAGAGAAAGGGACCGAACTGGCAAAAGCTCAGGCAATGCTTGCGACGGAACGTCTGGAAGCGACTGAAAAGCAGAAAGCGTTCGAAAACGAGCTGAAACAATATCAGGGGATAAATGCGGAATTGGAGAATCTGCGAAAGAAGATGGCGGCATCTTACTCCACGGAGGATATTTCCAAGTATCTGAACCGTCTTATTAAGCAGTTTAATGACAGTACGGATTCCGACAATACCCATGCTTCCTATGTCATCAGCAATATGGATGTGGATCTGAAAGTCCGTATTTACGGAGATGAGAAGAATGATCTGCGGTTTACCGCTCCCAGCATAACGGAAACGACGGAGGACAGTTTAAGCAGTATCAAGATATCGATTCAGGCGGTGCCAAAGTGATGAAAAGCATTCATGGTCAAGGATTCGAAAGGATCTGCGGTCATTTGCAATTCCGGATAAGGTGACGAAAGTCCTTATTAATATACAAAAAAAGAAAGGAGAAATTTTATGGCATCAATTGGACAGGAGCTGTTGAACGTACCTTTTGGAGATATGGTCATGCAGCTTGCAAATGCGATCGCAGAGGGTCAGTACAAAATGGACATGACAAGCTGTAAGATCGCAAAACTGATGGGTGACAAGGACAAATGTCCCATTGAGATTCCCAATTTTGAGAACGGCACCACGGGATCGGAGACAGTCTCTCTGATCGGAGCCGGTTTTCAGCCGACTTTCTATCAGTTCACGGATACGATCATCGAGGTGAAAATCTCTATCTCCATGTCGAAATCCGCTGAAGTTTCGGCATCCGCAAGTTTCAAATGCTGTTGTGCATCGGTAAGCGCTTCGTTTTCCGCAAAGTATTCTTACAGCTGCGAAGGATCCAGTCTGATCCGTACGAAGATTACGCCGGTGCCGCCCAGTCCGTTTATGCAGACACTGCTGGAACTGAAAGCGCAGATGGAACAGAAGAAATTTGAAAGCACGTTCAAACAGATTGAAGCGCAGATTGAAAAGGAAGCGGCGGAGGCTGAAAAGCAGCAGGCAGAAGCGGACGGAGCAGGAACATCGGATTCCGGAAAAACTTCATAGCCGGGCAGGCTGAAACAGCCGGGGTAAATATCACACAGTAAAATATCGCACAGTGAAAAAACACGTTGTGAAAGGGAAAAGGAGAAAAATATGAGTATTGGTCAGCAGTTATTAAATGTACCTTTTGGTGAGATGATCAGCAGTCTTGGAATCGCAATCGCTGAAGCACAACATGCATTGGATGTCAATTCGATCGAACTGTTAAAAATCATGGGCGAAGATAAGACAGTTTCACTGCCGTTTGTCTCTGTAAAATATGAGTCCGGTGAGGGAAACGGTCTCAGCATTACGGACACCGAAATTGAGACTTCCATGATCGGTGCCGGCTTCCAGCCGACCTTCTATCAGTTCGCCGAAACGATTATCGAGGTGAAGATGGCAATTTCCATGTCTTATGAAAGTTCTTATGAGCGTACCAGTTCAAGGAGCAAGGACAGCCAGTCAACCGGCAAACAGAAATATAAGAAGGAAGAGTACAGTCAGACGGTAACCAGAGCATCAACCGTAGATGCAACTTATTCGAACAAGTATAACTATTCGGCAGAAGGCTCCAGTCTTTTGAGAACCCGTCTGGTTCCGGTACCTCCGAATCCGATGGTATCCCAGCTGATTGAACTGAGAAATCAGGCAATGGAGAAATATTTTGAACTTGAGATGGCAAAGTGTACGAAGCAGATTGAAGAGGCATCCAAGGCATTGGAAGAAGCTCAGACTACAGAGAATACGTAACAGAATGCTTTGATAGAAAAGATTTCATTTTGATTTCCAAAGAGCATTCGAAGCTTAAACGGATGCTCTTTGGAGAAAATAAGGGGTATCACAATGAAAGATACTGCATCGGCTGCCTTTCCGGCAGCTACAGATAAGGAGGATTTTCCGGCAGAAGATCTTGATGAACTTCTCCTGGATGATACAGAGGAAGAAAACGGTGAAGAATGGATTGCTTCTCTGATCGAAGAGGGGGCACAGGAGATTTTCCCGGAAGAGACGGATGAGACGCTGGGGGAAGAAAAAGAGCCGGAGATAAAGCAGGAAGAGAAGCGGGAAAATGAAAATTCTCTTGATATAGAGAAGAAGGAGCAGGATTTCTTTTCCATGGACCTGATTCCGGACGGCGAAAAAGCGGGCCGTTTGCGTACGGATACGCCGGATAAAAAAAACGGTGCTGGGGCTTTCGGTATACAGAAGATATCTGAGAAAAGCAGAAAAAAACTGATTCTTGCAATGCAGAAGAAGCAACAGATCGAAAAGGCACTCCAGACTGTCAGAAGGCCGGCAGATTCTCCCAAATTCCGTCAGGACGAAATGCGGGGAGCAGCAGACGGAACGGGAAGACCGGGATTTGTCATGGCAGGTCTAATGCAGGGGCAGGAAACAAGGAAAACGACATGTCTCTGGGAAGAAGAAAAAGGTCTTTCGTTTACAGACGATTCGGCGTATGTAATGTTTGACCGAACACTTGAGGAGAAGCAGAAACCGGAAAACGATATTGAAAAAGCAGGTAGAAAAGATTGTGAGCGATCGGAGCAAAGTACGGACGATCGGTTTGATAAGAAGGTAAACGACCGGCAGGAGTATGTTATCCCATCCCGGTGGGAGCGGGATAGATTTCAGGAGCCGGATAAAGAAATAGATAGTCAGCCGGAGCAGACAAGACAGCAGGAAGCGAGAGCGGAAAAGCTTCAGGAGTTGCAGGAGGCAAGGCAGCGGGAGACGAGAGCGGAAAAGCTTCGGGAATTGCAGGAGGCAAGGCAACTGGAGACGAGAGCAAAAAAGCTTCAGAAACTGCAGCTGGCAAGACAGAAGGCGACAAGAAAGGAAAGGCCTCAGGAGCTGCAGCAGATAAGGCAGCGGGAGACAAGAGCGGAAAAGCTTCGGGAGTTGCAGGAGGCAAGGCAGCGAGAGGCGAGAGCGGAAAAACTGCAGGAGAGGCAGCAGGAAGCAAAAAAGGAAAAGCTTCAGGAGCCCGGACGGTGGAATACGAGGCAGGAAAAGCCGTGCGGGATGCAGACGGCAATACAGTGTGAGACCAAGCAGCGGGAACCCAAACAGGAAAAAGCGTGGGCGATACAAAAGACGAAATCGCGGGAGGAACAGCTGTGGGAACAGCAAAGGATGAAACAGCAGCAGGCAAGACAGGAACATCTGAGGGAGATACGAAGATCCGAACTGCATGCAGGCGGTATGGATATGGAGAGAGTTCAAAAAAAGAGAAAAGGAGATATGGAAAATGGGTATGACAGATTTGGACAGAAGGATAGAGACCATCGCAGATCAATTGGCAGAGCGTTTTAATCTGGCGATTTCAAAGGCAGTGGATGAGAAAAACCGGTTTGAGGACGGGGAAGAAATCTTTCGTGATACCATAGCAGTGCTGGATTATTACAACTGCAACGATATCGAATCCGATCAGCTTCTGAACTTCTCCAAGGTGGCTTTTTTCAGGAAAAAGTATGATAAGGCACTGTTTTATGCGGCGGAGGCAGTGGAAAAGAGTGAAACGGACGGACGGAAAAAGAATGCGGAGGAGAATCTTCATGCCATGGCGTTTAAGATTTTCGAGATTCTGCTGGTGACGACGGAGGATTTTCACGATCAGATTGATTTTGAGGGATTACAGGAATATCTGATGCCTGAGGATTACTGTGCAGCGATCCGGAACACCTACAGTGCAAGAAAAAATATCAAAACTCAGGAGGACAAGACGTTTTTGACGGGAGTTTTGTCGAAACTCTCCCAGGAGCTGATCCGTCAGGGGGTCAGACAGGAGAAATGCGGAAACAGGGAGGGAGCGCTGCTTTTGTTCCGGACGGTATTTCCTTTCCTGAATCCGAAGAAGGCGGCAGCGGTATCGAAAGAGATTGAGAAGATGGAGGCAGTGGGCGTATGAGCAGCGATGGAACCAGAAAGATCGCCGATATTCTGAAGGAGCTTGATCAGAGAGCGGCATATGCACTTATGGATAAAAAGTATGATGAGGCATTGAATATATACAGGGAGATTCTGAGGGCGCAGGAGGGTCTTGGACTGGAAAAACTGAGCGGGCACACACTGCTGAATATGGCGAATATCTGTATGCTGAAAGGGGAATTTGAAGAGGCACTTTCCGTGATAGACAGGGCGTCAAAGCTGAAGAGTCTTCAGAAGGATGATATTGACAGGGGGAATCTTGAGATCTTCCGGGCAAACAGCCTGTTTTTGCTGGAAAGGTCCGGCGAAGCGGAAAATGTACTGCTTCAGGAACTTAAGAAAAACAGGAACAGTACATCCTGCGGGCAGATGGAAATGCTTCTGTTTCATCATTATAGAAAAGAAAAAAAGAATGCGAAAGCGCGCGGCATAGTGGATAAGGCAATCAGTCATTTCAGGGCGGATCACAATAAAGAGGAACTGATCAGGGCATTGCGCGGCAGAGTACAATATTTTTTGGCTGCCGGGCAGAAGATGTATGCGGAACTGGATCTTGCGGAAATCAAGAATATAGAAGAAAGAGGAGCGTAAATGAATTTAGATTGTCATTATTACGGAACCTATTATGTGGCTCTCAAAGCAGGTTTTTCCGGCGAGGATGCGCATGAGATTGCCTGGGCGGCGCAGACAGTGGATGAATGCCATATCGATAATCTGGAAGCTGCCATGGATCTTGCGGAAAAAAAGGGCAGGAGAGGGGATTTTGACCGGAATTTCATTATGACGGTACTGGATACGGACGATGATGTGAGACATTCTTTCAGCGCGAATGCGCTGACGGAGACAGCGGGGGAGACAAATCAGATTATGCTTGCTGCCGTGAGGGCGATCTGGATGCCGTTTCACTTTCTGCCGGGAAATTGTGCGGCTGCCGTGGGGTACGGCAGAGTGGAGAGATATAACGGAGAATATCCGAATTTTCTGAATCTTTCGAATCCGGATTATAACCAGAATATGCACGACATGATGCTGATCTGCCGCTCTTCCAGCGAGACCTGCCGGCGTATGATTGAAACCGCGAAGGCGCAGTATGATCTCTGGAAGGATCGGAACAGGAGAAAGGCTTTGTTTGCGGTGGGCATTGCCATGCATGTGCTGGCGGATACCTGGTCGCACGAATTTTTTGTCGGCTCACCGAATGGTTATATCAACGGAATCAATAGTGAACGCAAGGAGACCTATACGCCGGAATTCGGTGTTTCGGTTCTGAGGGTTTTTCAGGGTGCTTCCCAGTCTCCTTATACCTATGAGGCAATCGGTCACGGTCTTGCCGGATATATCCCGGATATACCGTATAGGGGGAATGAATATAAAATTTATCATGCCTATAAAAGTAAATGCAGGGAGGGTGATAAGTTCGAATACCGCAACAACAGGCAGCGTTTTTACCGCGCGTTTCAGCAGATGCTTTCCTCCATGCGCTATATAGCAGGAGGACAAAAAGAGAGCGGGGATGATAAAAAAGCGCCGGATGTACTGAGCGATTATGAAATGCCTTCCGATTGCCTTAGCCCGGTCAGGGAATTGTTTGAAACGAGGTATGAGGATAAGTGGCACGGAGGACGCCGGGAACCTTCGGATGAGGAGGGGCTGGAATTATGGCGGAAACTGCTGGAAAAGCACGGCGGTGTGAATGCGGAGAAGTACCTTTTTCTGGAGAAGGGAATTGACAGCATTATCGATTTTATGGAGATGGCGAAGAACCACCGGGAAGGGATTGTCGATTATGTGGAATCCTGGCCGGGACTGGGGAGGATCTTTTCCGTTCAATCCGCCCGGAGCGGAGCACTGTTTTCCACGGACGGCTGTGTAAGAAAATATTATAATAAAATGTCCTGGTTTAATACGAAGGTGACGGAGGAAGAGGCACAGTAGAGCTGCAGGAACGCCGGATCACATAAGGGCCTGTGCGCTAAATGGGATTAGTGTGTGGGCCCTTTTTAAGAAGCCGGGCTGCAGGGAAGGAGAAGACCATGTGGAAGACAGAAGCGGAGTTTAACGGAAAGAGCAAAGGATATTATTTTGTGATCCGTGATGACACAGGTGCCCTTTTTTTCAAATCCGGTGAATGGAACAGTCAGAGCGAATGCAGAGACGGAATGAAGAAGTTCATAGCTTTGCTTGTCGGAGGGGTGTTTGATGAAAGAGAGGTTATCCTGAAAAAAGCAAGAGGCTTTTACCGGCAGTATGAGACAACGCCGGATGAGATCTGGGGGATCGGAACCTGCAAGCCGACGGAGGATGACTGCCGCAGGGAACATGCGCTGCTGAAGGAAAACATGCGGGAGTATTCCGGGGCGGCCGGAACGCAGGAAGGGCTTCCGCTGGATCCGAAGGTGATCAGTTTTTTGTTCAGCCTGGATGGCTGCGGCTATATGGACTGGCAGAATAATCCGGCGCTGAAAAAGCCGTGGGAGAACCCGCAGTTCCGGTTTTGGAGAAATCCCCTGATCAGGAAGCGTTTTTTGCCGGGGTACTTTAAAAAATTGGAGTTCCTGCAGGAAGACGTACAGGAAGAGGGACAAAAGGCAGCGCAGGAGACTTCATCAGAAGACGGCCGGGAGACAGCAAAGGAGAGCGATCAGGAGGCTTCTCGGGAAGACGATCAGAAGACGGCGCAGGAGGGCGGGCAGGAAAAGAATGAACGGGCGGAGGTGGATGCATGAAGAGCAAAGGACATATTTACATGGCGAATGTTATGCTGGAATGTCTGAAAAGCCCGGAGGAGCAGGTCGTTTTTCCCAATGCTTCCGTGCATGGAAAGTATGGAATTTCTCCGTATATCAGTCAGTGCATAACAGACAATGCGTCCTATTTCAGGGCGGGAGCCGTGGGCCCCGATTTTTTCCCGGATCTGATTTTCGGACAGATGCGGATTCACGCAACCTATTCCGGGCGCTGGATCGAGAGGATGATGGAAGAACTCAGATTAATGCCGCCGAATACCAGGGAACAGCAGCAGGCGATTGCGTTTTATTGCGGATATATGATGCATTATGCGGGAGATATGTTTACGCATGACTATATCAACGGGTATGCCAAAGGATGGTTCCCGAGTTATTCGGAGGTTTTTCACAATCTGTTTTCCTATGATACGGACGTCGAAAAGGTGAAAAAAACGCTCCCGGAGCTTCTGGAAATCCTGAAAAGAATGTTTTCGTCTGAAAAGGAAAAAAAGCGGCTGAAAAAGAATTTTTCGGAACTGGCGGAGTCTCTGGAAAAACTGCTGTCGATCGAAGCGGAAAAAGAGGAGCTGGCGCGGAAATACCGGAATCTGACGGAGGCATTGAAAAAGCTTTTTTCGGCTGAGAAAGAGGAAAAAGAACTGAAAGCGGTTTCGCAGGAACTGCATGATTTCCTTGGATTATTGAAAGATGATCCGTTGTCCGCGCAGCAGCTGGGAGAGGAATACCCCAGGATAAGAGAAGCCTTTGAACAGCTTTCGTATAATAAGAAAAAGAGTGAACTGAAACAAAGATTTCCGGAAACAGAGAAAGCGATCAGTGATTTCCTGACATTTGATACGGAAAAAGAACGTCTGGAGAAAGAATATCCGAAAATGCTGGAATGTCTGGATGATATCTTTTCCGTGGATGAACTGAGGGAGCAATTCCGAAAGGAGTTTCCCGAGCTGGAAAAAGTCCTGAAAAAGCAGTTTATGGATCAGCTTTGGGAAAGACGGAAGCTCGGAGTGGAGCAGGCGAAAAGGATTATCCGGCATATTCTGGTTGAAAAATATATGGATGACTATATAGACAAGCAGGCGGACTCTGCGCATCTGACCGAGAACAGAACGCTGGATATTCCGGTAGATTATCTGAAAAGATGTTTTGCATCCGGAGCAGCTGTGGAAGAGCTGAAGAGAATTACTG